>Ga0302244_1001377_pt1 | contig 15133 bp, 22 predicted proteins | sample AAG_UR_Phe_MG_FD_193513 | JGI IMG/M metagenome (GOLD analysis project Ga0302244, IMG submission 193513) | Enriched activated sludge microbial communities from anaerobic digester in WTTP, New Holstein, Wisconsin, United States - AAG_UR_Phe | ecosystem: Engineered > Bioreactor > Anaerobic >... | reverse complement strand
ATTTCTTCTTCATCTAATTCTTCCTCTTTCTTAATTACCTGTTCTTCTTTTTTTGTTATTGGTATTTCATTATTAGTTTTAATCAAAGCTGGTTCAATATTCAAATTGAATTTATTCTTTTCAATATATGCATATTCATTATCAATATAAGCATCTTTTTCTACAACATTTGGAACTCCAAAGATTATCTTATTAATTACTGGTATTTGTTTCATTTTTAATTTTGCCGGTAATTCGTTTACAAAACTATCTGATGAAATATATAAACCAATTAATGATTTACCATATGTTTCTCTCAATGAGTTAGCATCTTTATGACCATATAATTTTGCAATATATTCTTCTTGTTCTTCATTAGTGATTTTATAAAGAATGAGATAGATTCCATCATCATAGGACATGATTTCATTTTTGAAAAAATCTTTCGTTGTTTCAGGTTTCTCTTCTTTAATAATTTCAGATTCTGGTTCTTCTTCAGCTTCAGTTTTTTCTATTTCTGGTTCTTCTTCAGCTTCAGTTTCTTCTATTTCTGGTTCTTCTTCAGCTTCTTCAACTAATTCAATTTTTGATTCTTCTTCAACTTCTGGTTCTTCTTTAATTGGTTCTATTTCTGATTCTTCTATTTCAGTTCTTTCATATACATCTGAATAATCTTCATTTAATCTTAGAATTTTCGGAATACATTCTAAACAATACATTGCTTCAAATTTATCGATAAACATTAGTTTATTTTCACCATCAGTTACGTAATTCGTGAAACATCTGACTTTTTTTGAATCTTCAAATTCTATGTGACAATTATCACATTCATATATAGGTTTATATTTTTTGCTCATTTTTCTCCTCTTTTAGAACTGTTGTTTTCTATATCTAATTAGTTCTTTTAGATTTTTAAATAATCTATTTTTATATCTCTTATTGATATCTTCATTCCAAGGATATAATAATCCACACCAGTCTAGCTCTAAATCTATTGCTGCTTGTAATACTATTGGACTATCGTCAATTACTAAACTAACATCGTTATTAAAAAGTCTAGTTTTATCTGAACCACAATATATATCATCAAATCTCAATTTATATTTATCGAGCCAGTTTATAAGATAGATCTTATTAGTTTCTTGCCGATGACTAGCTATAATAACATAATATCTATCATATAAATAATTTAATAGATACTTCGACTCATTATAAGGCGGCAAAGACTCTTGAGCAGCATGTAATGAATCACATATTCTATAGAATGATTTCTTTGTTATATAATTTCGATAGAAATCCCAAGTATTCCACAATCTCCAATCAGGTATATCTGCACTTACTTCTTTTAATAGTTTATATAAATGATCATGAAAAGGATGTAATATATTATCAACATCAACTATTGCGATTGGTTTATTGTCCAACACCTATCTCCTTATTTATTTTTTGGCTGGGAGAGCTGGGTTCGAACCAGCAATTCCAGGGTCAAAGCCTAGTGTGATACCCTTCCACCATCTCCCAGTTAGTTTCTAAACACAACCTAAACTTGTTTTTGTTTTTTTCTTCACATTTCATACAACAAATAATATTAAAAGTGCGACAATTAAAATATCCATTGATATGACAGTTAATTGAGTTTTTTTGTGGTGGTTCACAGATTTGAGATTTACATATGTGACAAACAATTTTTTTAGCACATTTTTCACATAATGTGTCCATAGTTAACTCCTTTATTAAAGTATAATAAAACTATTTAAAAACATTCTAATCTTTTTAAAGCTATTTCACTGCAAGTATTTAAAGATTTAACTATATCAAAATAAGAAGAATATATATGTAAACCATCTGAATATGCTATTATTTCTCCATCTTGTAATCTCACATCTGAACCTTCTTCTTCTAATCCAGAATTGACCATTGCCAGAACATATTCTTTTACTCTTTGAAAACCCCACAAATTCTCTGGCATACCACAAACTAAATCCCAAGAGCGAAAAAATATTGAAGATCTTAATACTCCATCAATAGCTTTAAATGACATAACTCTCAAACATGGTGGATCACTCATTTTAGTGCAAGTGTTATCTCCAACATTGATTGTGGCTTGATTAGTCATACCTTTTGATATAATTAAATTCTTAATAATATCTTCAACTTGTGGTTTAATCCAAGTTGCATATTTATAAATTTCGTTTGGTTCTAAAACATCATTCATAAGATAATTTACAAAATATTTATCAATTGATTCTGGATCAGTTGGTCTAAATGGTGATGTCTCTGAAGTGAAAGGCTCCCATATCCATGGTTGTTTAATTTTTATTGTAACATAAGGCAATTGTAGTCTGAATTGTCCTATGAAGCTACCAAATTCATCTGTTTTTGATGCGTTTTCAATTTTATATTTAATTGTTGTTTTACTCTCAAGACACAACCACATAACTTCTCGCCAAGCTTGAGAGATAGTTGACGCTTCTACATAATTTGTATCCCAATTAATCATAATTGACTTTGTCTCCTTATTGTGATAAAAATATTTTCGATTATATTATTTCTATATAAAAAAAGAAAAAAGGAAATTAATCGGCAAGATCTTTATCCAGATCTTGCCGATTATAGTATTTTAAAATTTTAATCAGTAATAGGATTATTTAAATCTACTTCGTATGCAATCCTATTTACATCAATATTCAATTCTTTTTTCTCATCATCTGTCAATTTTTTCAGAACATATGAGCTGGTTCCTTCTACTTTCATAATTGCAAACAGCTTTTTGAAAGACATTGAATAGTTTTTAGTTTTTTCATGATATGAATATTTTCTGCAATATTTTCCGACACCATTGTTAATGAATAGAATTTTGTTATTTTCCATATCAACCAATGTTTCGATCATGTCATTTTCTTTGAATTCAACCGGTCCACGGAAGTGTCCTTTCTGACCTTTCCATATATAAAGATGCGGTTGTTTTGGTTCTTTTACCGTAGTTTTCTTTGTATTTAAGATTTCTTCCATTGTTTTATACATTTTTCTTTCTCCTTTATTGATAGTTTTTTTAGAATACACAGTATCCTGTTGAGTTAAATTCAATCAAAGTTGGTGGAATTTCATTATTTATCAAAATTCTTTGCAGATTAATAAGTATTAAACTTGCTGCAAGATTATTGATAGCTAAGCTCTGATCTCCAAAGAATGCACAACTTTGTTCTACATTTTGTTCTTCTGAAAACAATTTCAAAAAATTTATTTTCTTTGTTTTAGAAGTTTGTTGTAATGTTTCTAATGAATTAAATCTAGCAAGCGTAATAATTTGACCATTGTCTAAGTTATTGCCGCTATCAATATATATGACTGTTGTATTAGAAATATTTATCTTGTTGAATACTGAATAAATAATTTTTCTTGTGTTGTTATTATCAACACATCCTATTAGAATAACTAATCGTTCTACTGGTAAAGCATCAACAATTTTCTGCCGATTTTTCAACACCTCCAAAGATAAGTTTGTATTAATTAACTGGGATAATACTTTTCTATTTTTAATCTTCAAGATATAAGCGAAAATTTCAGAGAAATTAAACACATATCTATTATTAAGAGCAAAAACCTTATGTTTAGTTATATCCCAATCAATAAAGTTCTGTCTTAAAATATTCCTTTGTTCAACTATATCAAAGTCAATAATATGATATTTAAAGATATGATCTACTGGTGATCTTAGTTTGATAGAATTCATAAATTTAGAAACTAACGGAACCAACCATGAGCCAGTTCCACCAGCTCCAATTTGAACTATCTGAATATCTTTATATTGATTCAGAACCATAGACTCTCCATAACATTTTTATGAATCTTTTCGTATTTCTCTTGATCAGACTCTTCAATTATTTTATTAAGTTTCTTTATATAGGAATTTTGTAATTTATAATTATCCAAAAAACTAATATCAAATATATCTTTTAATTTAACTGGTATGAATCTTTGACCGGACCAGATTCTGAATTTATGATCAAAATTAAAGATTTCGGTTTCTGAATTTATTTTGCCGATAACACCATAGAAACATAATATATTATGACTTTCATCTTCATTATCTATTGATGAAAAATTCGCTGACATAGTATTATGCGAATGTAATTGTAGATATCTTATGTAATTTTCTGAGTTTTCATATTTTGATTCATATGAATATTCAACACTTGCACCATCAATTTTTTGTCTAGCTATTTCAAGTGTATAATTTTGAGATTTTATATTGTAATATAAATTGATTAGAATCTCATTTTTTGATTTATCACAAACATATTTACAAATTTGTATAATCTCATTTAGTATTTTTAAGGATGGTTTCGGACAGTTTGACTTCCAAGTAGTTTCTTGATTGATGTTAAAGAGATCTAGATTACTATAATTAACAGATTTAATTTTGTCAATAATATATCCAAAATTATTTTTAACACAGATATATAACCCATTACCAGCAAATATGAGATTAATGAAATTTGTTAATTGATCTATAAAGTTATTTAAAGATAGATCTAAAAAGTGAATAGACATTAAACTCTTTTGATTAACTGTTTGATTTAGCAGTTGATTAATCTTCATGTAATTCACCTTCATTTTCATATTCAATTATTTTCTCTGGAATATTTGGTGATAGGAGAAATATATTTAGATTTATATCATCAACACTTCTACATTGAGATAGATAATATAGAGTATCTAAAAGAGAAACTTCATTGTTATCATTGATTTTCTTTTTTATTTCGTCAAGATCTAAACATGTTTTTGCACTATTATTATACTTTAAATGAAATCCATAATCAAAATTAGCTTGATCTAACAACAATTTTGCATAATAAGATTCAATTCGATTTTTTACTAAGTTTGTTGAGCTAAGACACAGTTTATCCATTGAACTTATGTTACCGTATGGATACCTATAAAATGTCTTATTATACTTCATACAAATCATATCTGGTAATATGTTTCTATTATCATTGTATAAAGTAAAAATTCCATATAACTGAAAAATTGGTAAATTAGCTGTAATGTTAAAAGTTAAAATATCATCATATTTTATTTTTCTAGTTTCATATTGAAAGTTTTCACATGAAAACATTAATTTATCAGCTGGGATATCAGATTTATTAAAATCTAATTGAAACGATAGATCTTGGAACATAATTTTTTCTTGATTTAATGAAACAAATTGTTTAATACAATCTGGTTCTAATTTAATATACGTACCATCTGGTATTCGCTTCCAATCTGTTTTAATTTCTAAGAAAGAGAAATAACGTGGTAGTGTATATTCACTAGCTATAAATGATTTATTAAGAATTGTATCTTCAACAATTACTAAATTAGAATCTTTTAAAAAATATAACACAAAGTCAAATAATGAGTTAACTGGTTTTCTTTTTAGTACTTGAAAGTTTACTTTTCTTTTTTGCATTTAAGTTACCTCTCTATAAGCTCTATTTGATCATTTTCGATCATTAATATAGCTGTGTTATCATAATTTACATTATCTTGACTAATCATGATTGTAGATTTTTTGTAATTATAAGTTGAATATAATTTTAAAGTTTTCAAGATTATTTGCAATGTATAAAAATCAGATTTTTGATCATAATCTTTTAATATATCTAACATTTCTTGTGGTGAAAAATGTGTATAATTATTATATACAAAATAATGTAAAGGTGGAAGAACTTGCTTGAATTTTTTTAAAATAAACAATGTATCAAATTGGTGAGTATTATTGAATAATTCTCTATTTAATTTAATTATTTTTGAATTTGACATAGTCTGATCCTAACTGATTTATTAATTCATCAAAGTGATATATTATATTAAAAATTTTAATTGCTTCATATGAGTGTTCTTCTAATTTAAAGACTTTACAAAATTTCTTAAAACGAGAAGATTCTTCTGGTGATATTGTGATTTTAAGCGACAAATATTCGATTTTCGAAAAGATATCTCTTGTTGTTATATTTTCAATTTCGTCCATATGTTTTTGTATATATTCAATGAGTTTCTTAATAATTAAATTTTCTGTCATATAGAAGTTATGAATTGATCTCAACTTTAATAGTTTTCTGATAGAAAATTTAATATCGTTACTATTAAGTACATATTCTCTGATTTCTAACATATTGTATTTTTCCTTTCAAAATTAGAAAGCTAAAGACTCTCATATGTAATGAAAGTCTTTAGCTAAAAAAAGTCTACTCTAACCTTTAGTTCCTATTTGAATCGTGAATTTGAATATAGTGGTGTCATCACCACTTATAATTTTAACATTATCTTTCGAAATATTCTTAACATAACTTGAAATTATTTCAAATGCATCATCAATTGTTAGTTTCGAATCAATCTTCTTAATTAAATTATTGTTCAAATAAATTTCTGTTGTTTCAGGACTCTTCTTAACCTTAGTTTTTTCTGAAGTTGGAGGAGGAAGAGTTCCGAGAGATTCAGAGAATCTTTTACCACAATTCTTACATTGGAATAGTTGCTCATTTTTCTTATTCTTTCCCTTCTTAATACATTCTCTACTGGTTTTACAGTTTGGGCAATAAAGTACGTTTGGCATTTTTTAGTCTCCTTTTTTTTTTAAAATAATTTCTTTCTATGAATATAATTTCTATATTAAATTTCTAAATACTAAATTTTTGTAGATAGTATAATTGGAAAAATAAAGATTTGTAAATACAATCTAGGTTCAATTATAGTATCTTTTAGTTTAGTAATGTATTTACCATTACTATTTAAATATTTATTATTACTACATTTATAGTAATTTTCTAATATCTCATTTAGATTATTCAATCTTATGATTTCAAAATATGATCTTGAATAAATTTTTAGAAGTCTTTTTTGATCTATTTTATCATGTAATAAGATCTTTTTTTGTATTTCTAAGAGTTTTATTGGTATATATTTATAAGTTCCTTTAGTGATTAGTTCGTTTTTATCCCAGAAATAACTGGTTTTATTAGATCTAATATAAGATTCATATTCATTAATTTTAATTATAAATTGATTTGAAATGATAAATTGAATAAATTCATCATTGATATTTTCAATATGTTTAATTTGATCGGCAAACTCTGAATCACATATAATAACTGCACCATCTTTCTTTAGTTCTAAGATTTGAGCTTTGCCAATTTTAAATATTATCCCCATAATTATCATTTTGCAAATCATATTGAGTCGTTTTAAATATTCTGTATTTTTTAGAGATGTAGCTATGAATATGTTTTTTGCTTTTTTGTCTTGTAATTTATTTAATTTTTGTATAAAGTCGCTCTCTTTATCAAACCAAGCATTGCAGATTGTTGTAAATGCATTTTTAATATCAAGCTCTAGTATATGAATATTATTAGATTTTGTTGCTGTAATGTATTGATTTGTATTATCGGCAAGATACCAATTGATATGTTTGTCGATTTTTGAGAGTTCTTCATATTCTTCTGGAAATTTAATATCTGAATATAATTTTATCAGATTGTCAAAGAAGTTCAATGAACCTCCTTTTGATAAAAAATCGGCAAGATCTTCAATTAGATCTTGCCGATTTATCTCATTTATATGGTTTTAGAAAATTCCTGGTATAAATACAAATCCTTTATATAGTAAATTTTTTCAATCATAGGTATTTGTGTTTTAGTCTGAATATACCAACTAAATAACACATCAGCAATAGGTTCACCTTTGTTCAAATATAGTGGTGACGTTTTCTTTCTCATTTGTATAACATCGATATACACCGTTAATACAAAATTTTCAAAAATGTAATAAGATAATTCTTCATTATTCGTGTGTCCAAGAAAGGTATCATAATTAGCATATATCTTATCGAAAATATTTTTATACTGGCCATTTCTCGTTTCACAAATATTTAATCTTAAACCAACAGGCATCAATATCTTGATTCTTGGTTTATACTCAATAGCGATAACATTTGTTGATATATTCACACTTAATGTTGATAGATTTATATCTTGTGTTAATAATATCGACATAATATCTGGATCTGGTGATTCAACTAAACATCTATCATCAGGCGGGGTACAAAATATGATAGTTTTAGTTTTGTCAATACTATTCAATAATTCAGGATCAATTTCTTTTTCTCTCAATGATATCATGTTGCCTCCACAGATTTGTTGGAAAAGGAAACAACATTATCAGTTTTATTGTCTCCTATTTCATAGCTAACAGCATTAGCCCATTTTTTCACTTCTGTAGCTTTGATTTCAGTGATATGAGTTTTAATATTCTCTTTACTAATGTATGTTCTATAAGAAATACTCCCTTCAATCAAAACTAGCATTCCCTGCTTAATACCTTTAGATACTGTTTCAGCAACTTTTCCCCAACATACTATTCTGTGCCATTTCTTATGTTTCTGAATTTCTCCTTCTTTATTCTTCCAACGATCTATTGTGCTGATCGAAAAATTAGTTACGAATGTTCCATTTTTTGTTTGTCTTAATTCTGGAGTAGAACCAACATTTCCAACCAATATTATTTTATTATAGTTATATGACATTGTTACACCTCTCTGTTTTTTGTATTTTTATTTCAACATATTTAATCCATGAAGATACAATCCTGTTGTATAACAGAATTGACAAGCATATAAGAATGCGTCTCTCTGCCATCCAACAAAATCATAAAAATACTTTCCATTTTTTGCATCATCAATTGTGAATCTTATGATTTCTTCATTTTTCTCTATGAGACATTTCGGCCGACTCTGTTGCCAATCTTCTCCTGTTGCTTTGAATAACTGTTCAAGACAAATTGTACTTATTCTAGGTCTGTTGACTGCACAAAAAGCACTTGCTGGATAGATTGTTCCAGAGACAGTTCTTTGCATATTATTGAGAAAAACAACATTATTCTGTATAGCTCCTGGAGCTATATCAAAAAATGAAACTCTTAAATTACTAAATGATATGTTATATGAAATAACTACAAATTGAGCTTGACCTTGTACTATTTTTGGTTGTTGAGCATATAAATTTGGATTTATCATCCAGAACAGATCAACAATTTGATATTTCTGTTTTTCTGATATCTGATTCTGTGCTGGTGTTATTCCTATAAATGGTTGTCCAAAATTAGAAACTTCATCTTCTGATTTAGTTGATGTGGTTTCTGATGCAAAATCATCTACAATCTTATTATTACCTACTTGCACAAAATTAGGTAATGGTGCGCCAAAAGGCGGTGTTGATGGATCAAACTGTTCGTTCATTCTTTTTCTCCTTATATTATTTCATGACTTACAATGCAAATTCTCTCAAATGGAAAATTCTTTTGCTCCACTAATTTTGAAATATAATGAAAATCAAGTTTGCTACATGTTGCAGAATATATTCTTTGAAAACTCATTGGAATATGTTGTTCACATAAATCAATATCATCTACAAAGATTTTTGTAGCGACAGTATCAATATCTAAAGTTTTAATTTTTTCAGCTAAGTGCACATTTTTTATATTAGCATATTTATATTCTTTAATTTGTTTATTGTGCACAAATACAGTATATAAATCATCTTCAATTTTTGATACCACATATTTAATTCCGGTTGTCTTACCACATTGACGTGGACCAAATACTAATGTTTTTGGAATTATTAAGTTGACACCAATTTCATGTTGTTCAATTAATCTTATTGGTATATACATTTTTTCCTCTTTTATTTAATTGCTCCACCGACAAAGGTATCAGAATCAAATTTTATGAAAGCATTTTCAGCTCTTTTACCTGTTGATATTTCTACATTAGCATAGAATCCCTCTTTAGTTTCTTGCTCCCAAGATTGAACTTTACAGGTTACCTTCTTATCGCTCCAGTCCAGCTTATAGTAGAATTCAGTCGGGTCAGATTTGTTAATAGATTTGAATTTTTTACAATTTTCCAAAAATATTTCGTGGTCTCTTTTAGCTTCGTTCGACATAATGTCTTTCTCCTTTTTTAATAGAATTTAGAACATCAACTCTTTGACGTCTATATTTAGATTATGTTTAAACCAATCAGCTACTAGATGTCTATGACAGAATTTTTCTGGTCTCTCATAGCATAGTATAATTGATTCTTCACCAATTTCATTAAATGTTTTCTGCGCATCTAATCTATTTAAATATTCTTCATAATATATCTTAATATAATCTTGTTCGCTAATTCTTTTTTCTTTATAATTACTAACAAGATTCCAAGATGGACATAATGGTTTATATATCCTAATATCAATAGGAGATCTTGCCGATATACTTACTAATAATTGTTTCGGAATTTTACTTAAATTTTTATTTCCAAAATAAGATGTCATCATATTTTAAAATGCTCACTTTTTAAAATTTTATATCTTACATTATCTTCATCAACAAAAATAACTAATTTCATACGTTCAATTAAATCTATTATTTCTATAGGAAATATGTCAATATTAACTTTTTCAAATGAAAAGTCTTCTAAGAATCTTGAATACACATCAAATTTATTTAATAGTAAATATTCTCCCTTTATCATATTTTTATTCTTCCTTTATTTCATTTTTGATACAATCGGCACATCTTACATTAAACTCTTCTGAGTTTCCAATAGAAGCGTCAAATAATATACAGAGGTGATTAGCATCATTAAAAATACACTCATCACCACATTCAATATCACTACAAATAACTTCTACTTTTACATTTCTTTTTTTTATCATTAGTTTTATCCTTATTTTAGAGTATTTAAATATATATCTCCAATGATTTGAGCTATCTTAAGGGTTAATCTTCCTTGTACTGTGATTGCTTTTGCTAGATTTTTATTACTGAATCGATAAGTGTTCATACCGAATAATCCATACGTTGTGTTCATAGTGATTTTCACAGCACTCTGTCTCATATTGTAGAAAGAATATTCATCTGAATCTTCACTATATGTATCTCTCTTTTTTTCGTAATAATTACGAAGATTCTTTAGATTCTTTAAGAATTCAATGAATAATCCTTCTTTGATTTCATGTTTATAAAATAAACAACCGGATAGAGTTAATATAAGATTTTTTTCTTTTATGTAATCGGCAAAATCAACAGATTTTATTTTCTTAATTTGAACTGTTGGTTGTAGAATATTTTCAATAATATATAAATATTGTAAATCTTCTGGAAGTTCATTATTTAATAAATAGCTATTACAAAAACTATTATACTCTTTACTTTCAGGATGTAAATCATCAAATAAATCTAATAGAGTAATAAAATATTTTTTCAATAATATATAATCATTTATAGAATCCGATTCAAATATTTCATTTAATGTTTTACTAGATAATTCGATCTTTTTGAGCAAGTAAGCGGCAATTAGATAGCAATATTGTGTGTAATCAGTTTTATTTTGAGGTTTAAGTTTTTCAACAAAGTTAACAACTAATTCATATAAAAAAACATATGTTTGTATCGGCAAGCTCTGAACAGCTCCTTTTCTCTTCTTTTCGAGGAATTGTTCAATATGAGTTATAAACTTATAACACAAAGGATCTATAATCCTTCCATAGAAAGTATCAAAACTTATGTTACTCTGAATGATCATACTTGGATACAGACTTGAAGCGTCCAAATCAATTAATATTCCATCTTTTGATGTTAATACTTGAGCTCGAGCATCTTTAACATACGCTCCAGGAAATCTTCCAGTGATAGTTCTGAAAGTTTGCTGATTAATATCTTTAATAGTTTTCTTCATTCCCTTCGGAATATAGATCCCAACTAATTCATCTTCAGAAATTGTAATATTACTTTCTTCAACAATTCCAAATCTTACATATTGATTGTTTTTATTTAATTCATAATTAACATATGTATCGAATAAAGCTGATGATCCATTTAGAGATTTACTAAAAGAAGTTTTCATCAATCTTCTTAGGAGATTATGAGATTCAATATGCCTCAATTTTTTATTTAACGTTACAGTCAAGGCAACATCTATTATATTGTATAATAGATAGTTAACTGGATCTGTTTCATAGAAGGTGTCGATAGACATACCTTCATCTTTATATTTCTTCTTCTTTAATCCTAGTTCTGTTTCTGCAACTGAATCTAAAGAATAGCTTGACTGCTTATCACCGTAATTTAACCCTCCATCATCTCGCGGTTTGTATAGGTACAACAAGTCACAAACAGGAATTTCAGGTATCTGAACAAAAACATCTTCAACATTTCTCTTATAAATATTTATAATTCCGAATCTAGAGAGAATCTTGCCGATCTCACTTTCATTCTTATTCAATAAATTACTCAATCTAAAATACGTATAAGGCAAATCAAAATTATCTGAAGACCATCCAGATAAAACCGCAGGATCAATTCTTTTAATTTCATCCCAACAAGCTCTTATCATTGTTAATTCAGATGTAAATATCTGAATCTGCACTTCTTGATTTTCACTAATATAGCCTTGTTCTAACATTTCTTTTTTATATTTCTGTTCTAGCTCTTTAAGATCACTTTTATCTGGAAATTTAGTAACATTACTTTTTTGTAATAAAAAATAAGATTTAAAAATCTTCTCAAATGTGCTATATATAGTTATCGCTGATATTGGATACTTAGCTGAAATAGGTTTAGGAAACTCACCAGAGTTTGCCGAATAAACCTCAATATCAAAAAATAATATATTTAATTTTTGATCTTTATCAAAATTATCTTCTAGATTATTTTTATAGTGCTCAATCGAATAAAATTGTTGATAATCAATATCAAGACCATATATATGATACGGTGTGATTTGATTAGAGTCAAGCAAATCAGAAAACTGTTCTGTTGATATTTGATTCAAATTTGTACTCCTTATCTAAAAAATATTTTTATATTTCAATTTTATAATTTCTATATTAAAATTGATAAAAATAGAATTTGGGCTAGAAGTAACTCTAGCCCAAATGGATTTCTATTGTTGAAATTCGTTTATAATCTCTATTTTGAACGTATCAAAATCAGCAATTGCTTTTATAATAGATAAAATTCTTCCACTTAAACCAGCCAATCTAGTGATATCTACACTAGGTTTGAATACACTTCCAGTTTCAGGAGAAGCGTTGAATAAAATTGTTTTTCCAAGCAATTTATCAGGAAGAATTCTTTTGTAGAGATTAATGTTATCAGGATCAGCCCAAGTTACCTCATCAGTAACTATAATGAACAAATCAGCCTCTGGATAATCCTGTAACACTTTTTTCATACTCTCCAAAAGAGCTGTTCCATTATCACAATGCATTGATCTCATTAATTTTCTTGCAAATTCATTAGCTCCAGAGGAGTCTATAAATATTCGTTTTACATCATTTGTAATATTTTCTACGTCATAATCGAATTTATAGAATCTAAAATCTTTTCTGAATATTTTTTGAAAAGCTGAGATAAATTTGATCCCAATTCTATGCGGATTTCCGTCCATAGAACCGGAACAATCGTATAATATAAGTGGATTCTGAGCATATACATTAATATGCACATACTTAGATAATATTTTATCAAGTACATGTATAATATCTGAATCAACTCGATCTTCCACTCCATTAGAATATCTTTGAAAATCAATATTGTTGAGCATAATTAAATCAAATGGGTTAATGAACCGAAGTCCATTTCCACTTTCAAATATATCAACTAATCTTTTTTCTAATATTCCAATATCTTTTGTTTCTAGAAATGACAAATTTTTAATAAGCGCATTAATTGGAATCTTTTCTATGTTATCTTGAACAAATTTCTTTTTCTCAGCGTACGAAACTTCGCTGGAAGAAATTGCCGCAGTAATATGTTCTGAAGATTTAATCTTTTTGTTTTCTGCAATTATTTCAGTCTTTAAAGACGCATAATTATCATTCTCAATAATTGCTTTATATAGTCTCGACATCTTTTCATCTTTAGGTCGAGGTCTCAATGTTTTGATCAGATCAGCAAGCTTAATCGCCTTTCTTTTCATCTTTCTTCTTTTTAATGTTAATTCATTAAAGCTCTCGAGTTGAGACTTCAGAATTTTAGAAAATTCATAAGGTGTGCGATCAAGAAAGCTCTTCGTCTGAAATTTATATTTGATGTATCCTAATGTATTCGCAATAAAATCCGGACGAGTGAATACATCCCTAACAATTTTTTCAATTGCTTTCCAATTTACATCATCTCTGAGCGCTAACTCAGCGATTATGATTGCTGGGGAGAGTCTAATACCGAGAATTTTACCTAAATAATAGGTTAATGCTTCAATAAATTTTGAATCATTCTTCTGAATGAGATCAACTAAATAATTCAGTCTTTCTACTTCAGAATGATAAAACGAATTTCTCGGTGTTAATGAACAAGCGTACAGGAATAAATCCTGATCCGCTCTTCTCTTATACACAGAGTAATTTTCTTCATTCAAAATAGTATTTGTTTTCTTCTTTTTTATTGTTTCGTTAATAATCATTGTTCCTCCTATTTTAAAAAAAGATTACCACAGTTCTTTTTATCCTGTGGTTGCAAATATACTATTTCTATATAAAATGAAAGAATATAAAAATAAAAATCGACACATAAAGTTGAAGCTTTATGTGTCGAAAACTTTCTATAAATAAAATCGGCAAAGATATTAACGGGTACAAAAGATTACTCTTTTGTTTTCTCTTTTTATTATAAAAGAAAAGTCGTATGTAATCTTTGCCTACAAAATATTTTTTAAGAAAATCGGAAAGGATGTTTGAACATTATCATAAGATAAAGTGTTCATATGTAATCCTTTCCTACAAAAAACAATAGGAGGGACGATTTATAAATATATTATTTCTATATGAAAATTGAGAATATTAAAAAAGTAATATGTTTGTTTTATCTGTTGATTTTGGTTCTTCTGAAGCGACAAGACCAATGTTGTCTATTGTGTATTTTTTGTATTTCTTTTCTAATTTTTCAATACAGCTTTTCATATCTGGAGCTATTACCCAGACTATTATAGAATCAATAGATTCTTCTTCTAATGAATTTATTTTTATTGAATCAAAATCAATTAATGTTGCGTTATAAAGACATTGTTGTTTCTTTGGCATGATTATATTTTCTCCTTTTTTTTAGATTATCGGCGAGATCTTGCCGATTT
>Ga0302244_1001369_pt1 | contig 15199 bp, 12 predicted proteins | sample AAG_UR_Phe_MG_FD_193513 | JGI IMG/M metagenome (GOLD analysis project Ga0302244, IMG submission 193513) | Enriched activated sludge microbial communities from anaerobic digester in WTTP, New Holstein, Wisconsin, United States - AAG_UR_Phe | ecosystem: Engineered > Bioreactor > Anaerobic >... | reverse complement strand
AATCAATAAAGTGATATGTTTGTTTCGTATCATTTACTTCTCCTTTGAGTTTAATATGTAAAATAAAAAATAATTTGAAAAATTCGGGGACACCATACTGGTTTTATTCTCTCTTTGCTCACGGAAAGGAAAAACGGTCTCAAGTCTTGAATTATCAGTTTTCCCATCAATTACAATCATTAGCTTTACTCTAAAGAGCACTTCGTCCGCCTTGATACCCTACGATAGGAATGACAACCTCTCGGGACTGTTTAAAAAATGCTTAGATACAAGGCGCGTGAGTACTGGAGTGAGGACTACCTTATACGGAGGTTGCTGCGACACAAACGGAACACAATTTTGATTTTTCGGGACAGACAGGTATTTTTCAATAGCCTTTTACTATTCCCTTTCAAAGGTAATTCCGTATTTTTCCAGCTTCCTCTCCAACGTCGGCCTGGAAACGCCCAATATATCGCAAATCTCGCCTTTATTTTTATCGGTCTCTTTGATGACTCTTCTGATGTATCGTTCTTCCACTTCATCGAGTGTCAGGAATTTTCCGGGTTCCTCCGATTTGAATAAATCAGCCGTTTCGTCTCCCGATGGTCTGGAAGCCTCTTCTTTCCCCAGTTCGGGAAAATCGTTGACCCCCAGAACCTGCCCTTTCGCGACGACACAGGCGCGAACAAGAATATTTTCGAGTTCGCGGACATTCCCCGGCCAGCTATATTTCATGAATATGTCCATCACTTCGTCGGAAACACCGATAACTTTTTTGTGCAGGTCCAGATTGATTTTGGCAAGCAGGTAGTCTATCAAACCGGGAATATCCTGACGGCGGGCTCGCAGCGGCGGCAGATTGATGGAGACAATATTGAGTCTGTAATAAAGATCGTCTCGGAATTTTCCTTCTTTCACCAGCGCTTTTAAATCCTTGTTGGTCGCGGCCATAATCCGCGCGTTGACTCTGACTTTTTCCTTTCCCCCTACTCTGTCGAATTCCATTTCCTGCAAAACACGCAAAAGCTTGGCCTGAAGATTAACGGACATCTCGCTGATTTCATCCAGAAAGACTGAACCGTATCTCGCCAGTTCGAACTTGCCCAGCTTGCGGGCCACGGCGCCGGTGAAGGAGCCCTTTTCATGACCGAACAATTCCGACTCCAGCAGGGTCTCGACAATCGCGGAACAGTTGACCGCAATAAACGGTTCATCCGGTGATGTATTGTTATGAATGACTTTGGCGATTAATTCTTTTCCGGTACCGCTTTCCCCCTGAATCAACACGGTGGTACGGCTCTGCGAAACCGTGCCGATTGTTTTAAAAATTTCCCGCATCTCATTACCGGTACCGATGATGTCGCCCACACGGAAGCTGCGGGACGGTTCCATCAAAAGCCCATCAATCTTCTTTTCCATCTCCAGAGATTTCAGGGCTTTCTTGATTGCCAGGTCGAGTTCGTCAACATTAACCGGTTTGTGAATATAATCGAAAGCGCCGCTTTTCATGGCGTTGATGGTTGTTTCCATATCGTGAAAAGCTGTTATCATGATAACCTTGACGTTCTCATTTTCCTCCTTGAGATCCTCCAGAACGGTGAATCCGTCAATATCCGGCAGGCGGATATCCAGGATGACAACATCCGGCTGTTCCTGAACATATTTATTCAAACCATCTGTGCCGGTCAGTGCGGTACGGACTTTGTAGCCTTCTTCGGTCAGATATAAATCCAGTGTTTCGGCAATCGAAGCATCATCATCAATCACAAGAATACTTGCCATAATGCAGTCACCTTATTCTTTATTTGTAACAGGTGAAAGTGTGCTTTCGGTTCCCACCGGTAAAATTATCAGCACTTTCGTCCCTTCATTCTTTTTACTGAAAATATCAATTATTCCCTGATGAATATCAACTATTTTCTTTACCAGAGAAAGTCCCAACCCTGTACCATAATTTTTACGCGTAAAAAAAGGATTAAATATGTGCGGCATATCCTGCTCATCAATGCCGCTACCATTATCCTCTATTTCCACCGCCACCGACTGACGGGATTCATACGTGTAGCGCAACGTGACGTTGATTTTGCCGTTATCATTTAACGCTTCCACAGAGTTTCGAAAGATATTGATAAATGCGTCCGTCATCATCGCGGCATCTACCGTCACATGCGGAACATCGTCATATCTTGTTTGTACTTCAATTTTTTTATCGGTTATTCCTTTTTCGGACATCGCGATGGCCTGTTCCAGAACTTTGGACAAGTCCACAGGAGCTTTCCTGGGCTCCACCGGCTTGGCAAACGCTAAAATATCGTTAACCAGCATTTCCAGGTGTTCCACTTCTTTTTCCGCAATCCTGAATCGCTTTAAATCGTTTCCCTCGGGATTGATCCGTTTCGTCAATATCTGCAGGCTCATTTTGATTGAAGAGAGAGGATTGCGTATTTCGTGGGCTATACCTGCCGACAATTGTCCAAGAGCCGCCAGCTTCTGGCTGTCATAGAGTTTCTTTTCCAGATTCTTAAATTTGGTAATATCGCGCTGCACAAGGATGAAATGATTCGTTCCTATAACTGGCGATGTGGTAATCAAAAGATTGTGCTTGCGGCCGTCTCTGCCTGTTGCTTCAATTTCATATGGTTTGTAAATGCCTTTTTTCGCTTCCTCCCACTTGGATGAAACAAACGCTTCATAGCCGGGCGCGACAAAATCCAGAAAATGCTTGTTGATGAATTCCGCGGAAGACGACTCTTCCTTCTTTCTCAAACCACGGCTCATAAAATTGATGATGCCGTTTTCATCCATTTCATAAATTTTATCCGGCAGGCTGTTTACGATCGACTGCATATAACTATAGAGATCTTCAATCTGACGCCGCAGTGCGATATTTTCAATCAATTCATTTTGAAGCGTTTCAGCGTATTCGCTCAAACTTTTTGTCATCTCCCGTTCGCGCGAGATATCCTGAAGTGTTTCAATCGCGGCGATGATCTCCCCTTTTTCATCACAGATGGGCGCTGCCAGGAAATATAGAATCCGGCCATGCCCCCCGATATTTTCAAAATAATCAGTCGCTTCAAACGCGCCAAGAACTTTTTCCGCTTTTTTTACTTTTTGTGTTCCATAATATTTACTCAAATCTCCTATTTCATTATCAATGATTAAATCCGCGATGAGAGGTCTCTTGACGGAATAGAACGCTTTATAATGATTATCCGTCCCCAGCATATCCTGGGCGGAATAACCCGTCAGTTCCGTACAGGCACGATTCCACAATATAACCTTATGTTCATTGTCAATGACAAAGCTGGGAATGGGCGATCCTTCAATGATCCCTTCAATCGTTTTCTTTTCTCTAAGAAGTTTTTCCTCCCATTCTTTACGCTCCTTCAACCTTTTCTTTTCTTCCTTAATACGCAGTCGTTTACCTTCCTTGTAGGCGAAAGACATGCTGGCAATGATAACGACTATGATCAGCAGTAATGAGCTTAAGAGCGTGTAATAAAACGTCTTACGCAAAGGGGAAATCACCTTGCTGTAGGGAACGACCGCCAGAATGGTCCATTTTTTATCTCCGGCTTTAAAAGGATAAAAGGAAATGATACTTTTTTGCTCTTTGTTCTTGCGTTGACGGACACCTGATTGGAAATAACCGCCTCTGTCCGATAAAAAATCAATTTCCTGACCTCCCTTGTAAACCAGAAGTTCCCTGATGTCTTTACCGATAAAAGCCGGATTGAGATGAATAACAATTCGTCCCTGGCTGTCTGCTATCCAGAGTTCACCAAACTCATTGGTCAGAGCCTGCTGTCGATACTTCTCCACGACAGCAGAGAGGGAAAAAGAAATGATCCACGCACCGTCAAAATTGTCCTGCCGATTCTTTATGGGATAACCGACGACAAGATATCTATCCGTTTTTTTTCCCGAAACCATCGGATGTGATGGATCAGGCCGGTCCAGCCCTAAATATTGTTTTTGTCTCTGACGGATAACATTAAAATGATCGGAAAGATTGATGGCTGGCGAAGCGTTCCTGGGATAAATATTTATTATTTGTCCTTCGGCGTTGAACAGAACAATTGCATTCAGAGTTTTCTCCCAACCGGAAGAAACTATTTTGTAATATTTTTCACTATCTTCGGGATTAATACGAAAGCCGGGATACAAACGGGAAAATAAATAAATATTTTTCTCTATCTGGGAAAAAACATCCGTCATTCTTGTCGCGATATTCTGAACATTGGCCAGTTGCTGCCGGCTGAATATCTGCACGATATCCTTTTCACGGGCACTGTTAACGGTCAAAGCCAGAAGCAAAAACAGGATGATGACGGTAACGCTGGCAAACCAAATGCGTAATTTTACGGCTTGATAGAAAAGGAATTTTATTTTAGCGAATAAAGTCACCTATTCTTCTTTATCCTTTTTTTGTTCTTTTTGGGAAAGTTTGATACCGACCAGGACATACACCAGAATGGCAGCCGTCAGTGAGATAAGAAGTTTTGCCAGACCGCTTTCAATTTTAAAAACATAGGAACAAACAAGCCATACAACAGGGTACGTTATCGCCGTCAAAAGCTCCTGCATAATCATCCTTTTGAAAATCTTCTTATTTTGTTTAGATATAACGACCTTAACGAAAAATTTCAATAAAAATAATGAGGCAAGCTGATAGTGAAGCCCAAGTTCTAGAAGCGAAGCGCACTGGAACTTGATGGTTGAACTATACCAAGCTCGTAGAGCTGTGGTAAGACGAGTGTAACGACGTTTGTCCCTGCCACCTGAAGGCGGCGGGATAATTCGCTCTAAGATTTTCCGATCACTACGTTTCGAAAAATCAAGGCTCATTAAAGCGTAAGCCGTAGTGAATCCCAGATTTCAGGAGCGAAGCGCACTGGAACTTGATGGACGAACTATCCAATCCCGATAAATCGGGATTGGAAATCAATGAAACTCAGACATTACAAACCTAGTGCGGTAATGTCTGTAAGTTGAATTGTCCCTTATGCGAAGCATATGGGGATATTCCCGAAGTGACGGGTATGTTGTATCTTAAGTTATTTCGGGAGTTCGTACACATCATTTTAATGTTTTATAATTTCATTTAATAAAACATTAAATCAATTTGTTCAGTCTCAATATTTTTTCATCATCACGGAAAATATTTTAATACTATTTTATGATTTTTATATGTTTTGTATTTTTTAATGAAATCAAATAATCTCAGCAAATTAGGATGAGTTTAAAAAATTTTTTGCGCGACCATGGGCACATATTTTCTACTTTCCCAATCTGGTGGCATAAGTCATGCAGTAAGTTTTCGACCGATGAAAATATAAAATTATTTCTCTTTCCAATGGCGAGATATTTATGTTATGGGAACGGAAAATAATAAATAAATAATTTATTATGAAAGGAGACAAACAATGTTACACAAATTTTGTAAAGGAATTTTTACAGTAATAACAACCATCGCAGCGCTGCTCGTATCGAGTCCGTTCGTTTTTGCAGCAGAGGCTATTCCAGCGACTGATTCCAACTCTAAAGCTCTGTTTACTCTGGCAGCAATGCTTGGTGCTGGTTTAGCAATGGGAGTAGGAGCTGTCGGTGCAGCTCTTGGTATCGGATCTATCGGTAACGCTGCATGTAATGCCGTAGGAAGAAATCCTGGCGTTCAAGGTAAAATCATGATGACCATGTTGGTCGGTATGGCCATGGCTGAATCTATCGCTATTTATTGCTTGGTTATAGCTCTTGTACTTCTGTATGCTAACCCTTACATGCGTTATTTTTTGGGTTAATAAAAAACCAATTTAACACAAAATAACAAAGGTTAGGGGGAAAAGTAATGTCAAAAACTAATAAAGATAAGCGGTCTTTTAGTATTGGAAGCGTGTTCTTCCTGCTTATCGTAATCCCCTTATCATTAATGGCTTTCTTAATTGCCAACGGCATGTTTAAGCTGGGGGTTACTGTAAAAGAGAGAACTGTTAACGTTCTCGATAATAAATCCCAGGAAGATATGAAGGCAAGAGCCGTCAATACAGCAAATGAAATTGCTAAGTTCCTGACGGAATGCAAAAAAGATTTACAAGTTTCAACAATCATTCCCTCAACATAATCTGTCTACAAACAGTTTATTGCTGAAAACAAAAAACCGCTCTGGGTCAAACGCGACGGTAAAGTCCAGCAGGCATTTGTTCCGCTGTATAAAGAACTGGCGCTAATCGACAGAAACGGCAACGAAAAAATAAAGATCGTTGACGGTCAGACAGTGCCGGCAGCAAAACTGGTGAATGTCAGCATCCCGGCCAACACGACTTACAAATCAGAAACTTATTTTGCCAAAACAAAAAATCTGAATAAAGGCGAAATCTACGTATCTCCGGTCACCGGCTGGTATGTAAACAAAGCTGCCTTCGATAAAGGAGAACGATTTTCCGGCGTCATCCGCTTTGCAACACCAATATTTGATCAGAACGGTTTTGCGGGTATTATTGTGCTGTCTGTGGATTATCGGCATCTGGCCCAATTCACCGATCAACTGGTCCCCACTCAGGCAGAAAGAGTCTTTGAAGCAAATGCTTCTACCGGTAATTATGCCTTTGTGTTCGATCCTCGCGGTTTTATAATTTCTCACCCCAACGATTATCATATCGTTGGGTACAACCGTGACGGGACGATTGTACCAACCATCACGGAACAGAACATTAAGGAACTTACGCAGAAAGGCGCGGAAGCTTTAAATCTTTTCGACATGGGTTTTCTTGATCCCAATTTATTTACACTTGCGAAAGAATCCGTAGCGGGGAAATCAGGAACCAAGATTTATAAATTTCATGGAATAACAAAGTTTGTCGCGTACACGCCAATCAAGTTCTATGCTTCAAACCTTCCTGAACCCGCCGGCTTTGGCTGCGTGTGTTTGGGCGTGGAAATTGAAAAATATAATGAAGCGATGCAAAAGGTTACAGAAAATATTGAAAAAGAATCGAAAGCATGGACAGCAACGGTTATTTTTATTCTCGTTGCCGCTATGATTGTTTTGTTCTTTATTATGTTGCTTCTGGTCCGCGGGATTACCCGATCCTTACGGGCAGAAATTCCTAAAGGTTCGGAAGGAGACGTGCTGTCATCTTTCAACGATGACGAGGACGAGGACGATAAATAAAACCAAGTGAAAACGTCGCATAAAAAGGCCGGGGTTTCAGCTCCGGCCTTTTTATTTGCCTTGACATCTATAAGTTTTTTCATAATTATATCTTGTAATCTTGCCGAGAAGGAGAGTTAAATGGATTTCTTTCTAAAACTTTTTCCATTCCTGCATTTAACTATATTGATTGCCGGAATCATTGTCCTCCTCATTGCCAAAAGAAAATACCGAAGCTTACGAAATTCTGACATAATACTCATATTCATCCTCTTGTGCATACTGGTGGCACTCTTTACCGAACCGGCATTTGATTTGGTCAAGAGGTTCATTAATTTTATTCAGGTATGACAATTGCTTTTGGTTCTGCAAATTTTTTGCGATATTTTCACCTCAATAAGTCCTATTAAATCAAGGGCAAAGAAAGAATAAATTACCGTTGCAAAAAGAAAAACCTAAAACAAAACAGGAACAATACAGTAAACTGGGCGGGATTCTGATGTTATCGGCATGGGGATTTGCAATGGTATTATCATCTTTCATGTTTCTCTATATCGGTTACCTCGTTGATGAAATACTTGGAACAACGCCAAATTTCATGCTAGGTTCATTTTCTCTGGCGATAGGTCTTTGTATCTGGAAGCTTTACAAAGAGGCGAAAAAAAGAGGATTGGGGCTTTAAAACATCATCTTCCGCGGAATAGCAACCCCCTTGTTTTCTGTCTTGTTCTCAAAATCAATTTTGTTTCCTTTTAACGCCAAAAATTAAGAAAAGCAAAAACTGATTTTTCTTGCATTATATTTTTCAGTCATATTAAGAAAAGGATATCAATTAAACATTTCAGGAACAAGAACGAGGCATAACCATGGAAATATCCCTCATCGATAGAAGTCTGTATTTTAAAGGTTTGCTACTCCTGATTCGCAAAGACCGTGAAATACACGAAAAAGAAAAAAAATTAATGTTACGCATCGGGGCGATAATGGGGTTTGAAAAAAAGTTTTGCAGAAATGCGATCAGGGAAATAATGGATAATAAAAATATCAGTGATTTACCGCCTCATTTTTCCAGCCCTGAAATGGCCCGATGTTTCATCCATGACGGGATTATCATTTCTCTGGCCGATAAGGAAATCCACGATGCCGAGATCAGTTGGTTAAAAGAAGTTGCGCAGATCAATGGTATCGAAAATATTCTGGACGATTATTTGAAAAAAATGACAGGGAGCACAGCAGAAGATTTGGAAAACAATTTGGACGTCAAAAAATTGAATTGGGGATAAATCTATAAAAGCAAAAAACATGCATGGCTTTCCTTGGCGTACCCTGATTGTTACAAATACAGGCAAAGAAATTGTCAGCTATTGATTTCACATCCTCAAACATAAATACTTTTGCTCTTATTCAGTTCTTTTCGTTTTTCAGAAGCTGTCGTACTTTTTCCAATTCCTGCCGGTTATCGACCTCGATGGAATCATATGGCGTAATCACGACCTTGATTTTATAGCCGTATTCCAGAGCACGAAGCTGTTCAAGCGCTTCCAGCTTTTCCAGATTTCCTTCCGGAAGCGTGGTGAAAATATCGAGAAAATCATGGCGGTAGGCGTAAATGCCGTGATGCTTATAATAAGCCGCTTTCATCTTGGAATCGCGCACATAAGGGATAGTCGCGCGGGAAAAATAAAGGGCAAAATTATTTTTATCAAAAGCAACCTTTACGGCGTGAGGATGTTTTATTTCTTCGTCCAAAATTATCTTGTAAATCAAAGTGGACATGACTATGGACTCATCGTTAATCAGGGGCTGAATAACCTCATCCACTTGTGCCGGTTCGAAGACCGGTTGGTCGCCCTGAATATTAACCACAATGGCGTCATCGGAAAGTTTCAATGATTTTACTGCTTCGGCAATTCTGTCCGTGCCAGAACGGTGTGCGGCAGATGTCATAATCACATTGCCGCCAAATTTCTTTACCGCATCGTAAATCCTTTCGTCATCAGTGGCGACGGCAACATAAGGAAGAGCTTGCGCCCGAAGGGCGCGCTCGTAAACATGCTGAATCATCGGTTTGCCGCACAAATCAGCCAGGGGCTTGCCTGGAAAGCGGCTTGATTCAAATCTTGACGGAATTATACAAACTATGTCGCGCTTCATGATTACTTTCCTAAGTACGGATCCGCATTTTGCAGATAATTCGTCACATAATCGCGTACAGAATCCTCCAAAGAGGAAAAATTAACATGACAACCGGCCTTTTTAAGTTTATCCATTTGCGCCTGCGTAAAGTACTGGTACTGATTGCGCAAAGACTCGGGCATTTCAATATATTGGATATTCGTTTTGCGTCCCATCGAAGAAAAAACCGCAGCAATCAAATCATTCCATGTGCGAGCCCTCCCGGTTCCTAAATTATATATGCCGTTTACGGAGGGATTTTCCAATAACCACCACATAACGTTTACACAGTCCTTAACATAGATAAAATCACGCATCTGACCGCCATTCGGATATTCCTTTTTATAAGACTTAAAAAGGCATACTTTTCCTGTTTCCTGAATCTGATGGAAGGCTTTATAAATAACGCTGACCATATCGCCTTTATGATATTCGTTGGGGCCATATACATTGAAAAATTTTATTCCCGCCATTTTTTTTTCCAGTTTGTTCTTCAAAACCCACAAGTCAAACACCTGCTTGGAATACCCGTACATGTTACTTGGCTTGAGACGACTGATTATTTCATGATCGTCGGAAAAGCCTGAAGAGCCATCGCCGTAAGTCGCGGCAGAGCTGGCATAAATAAAACGCGCATTATGACGCAGCGCCCAATCGGCAACTTTTCGGCTGTAGAGATAATTATTTTCCCAAAGATAATCGGCGTCACGCTCCGTGGTGGACGAACAAGCGCCCATGTGAACAACAGAGCTAACTTCAAAGGGCACTTCATCGGCAATGACCATTTCTATAAACTCGTTTTTATGAATATAATCGGTAAAGGTCAGGCCGACCAGATTCTTCCATTTGTCATCGGTACCTAGTTGATCAACGATAATAATATCTCTAATTCCTTCCCGGTTAAGCCTCCAGACAAACGCGCTACCAATAAAACCCGCTCCTCCGGTAACAATAATCATCAATATAAAGCTCCTATTCTATAATCTTTTCCTGCCTTTAGTAATACCGAAAGCGAATGATGTCAATAGACAATTAAACTCATTGTATGGAATAATCATTTTCACCTTTCAGCACAAGGCACGGAGCTTGGCCCTCAATCATGATGAAATTAATCTGCCGGCCGGCCATGCCGCCCGAGCCCCGGTGAGAAAAAAACAAATCCTGATTACAGGCGGTGCATAAATCGCACAAATCGATGTTTTCTTCGCTAACACCGCACCCTAAAAGCTGCCTTTGGTTGGCCTCGGCCAAATCCAGCGTCCACTTGTCGGCTTTCTTGCCGGCAAATAAGAATTTGTCATGTCCTTTCTGGTTCCGAAAAGCATTTGCCACGGAAGAATCCACCTCATAGCAACAGGCGCCTATTGAAGGCCCGATCGCCGCTAAAATATCCTGCGGGGAAGACCCATAATTATCCAGAAGCAAACGAACAACTTTGGCGCTGATACCTAAAGCGGTGCCGCGCCAACCCGCATGCACCGCAGCAATTACTTTTTTTACTCGGTCAACAATGAATACCGGTACGCAATCCGCCGTTTTAACACAAATTGCCAAATCCGCTCGGTCGGTAACGATAGCGTCATAATCAAGTTCCGTGCGCGAGGAAAAATAACCGCCGTACGGTTTAACAACGAATATGCCGTCTTCGTGCACCTGATTGACGACTAAAAATTGTTCTACCGGAATAGTAAAGGCCGCGGCAATCCGCCCCCAGTTTTGCAGAACATTGCTGTCTTCATCCCCTTCGCCAAAACTCACGTTGAGGCTGGCATAATTTTTCTGTGAAACGCCACCCCGTCTTGTGCAAAAAGAATGAATAAAAAAATCGCATTTGTTCAACAAGGACGATTGCAGATATTCTATTGCGCCATTTTTAAGAAAAGAAAACATTTTTACTTTTTCCATGCGTCCTTCCAGCTTTTCGCCACCTGTTCTTCCTTAATCCCGGAAAACATACGCAGTGCGCGACAAAGCTCGGCCATATCGCTCGGCATATCGGCGAAAAATATTAATCTTTGACCAGTTTGCGGGTGAAGAAAAGATAGTTTTGCCGAATGCAGCGCTTGCCGGTTTAATTTTTTTAATGCATTTTTTAACTGGGGCTCTTTAACAGCGTGTACTTTTGATGAGCCGCCATAAACACTGTCGCCGATAACGCCGTAACCACGGGAAGAAAGATGCACGCGGATCTGATGCGTCCTGCCTGTTTTTATTTCCACATCAAGCAATGTGGCCAGACCGTATCTTTCGCGTACTTTCCACAACGTGAGCGCGTCTTTCCCGCGCCGGCTTTTGGTGGACATTTTTTTGCGGTCGGTGGCATGACGTCCTACCGGCAAAAATATTTCTCCGGCATCGCCTTTGATATCTCCCCAGACCAGCACCTGGTAAGTTTTGTGCACTTCATGTTTTTCAAACTGCGCAGAAAGATTGCGATGCGCCTCGTCTGTTTTCGCCGCCACAATTAGCCCCGAAGTATTTTTATCGAGCCTGTGCACAATACCGGGGCGAATAACGCCGCCTATTCCCGAAAGGTTCTGGCAATGGAAAAGAAGGGCATTGGCCAAGGTGTTGTCGGGATTACCTGCTGCCGGATGCACCACCATTCCCGCGGGTTTATTGACCACAATTATCATCTCGTCTTCGTAAACAATGCTGAGCGGAATATCCTGCGCGACGGCAATGGCTTCTTTGGGCGGCTTCAGCGTAAGCTCAACAACATCACCTTCTTTTAATTTTTGGCTGACTCTGGGCGCGAGGCTGTTGACCAAAACATCGCCTTCTTCCACAACATGCTTTACCTGCGAGCGCGACAGGCCTGTTTCTTTCTGCGCCAGAAACACATCAAGGCGCTGACCGCTATGGCCGGGGTCAACCTTGAACCAAACGGTTTTTATTTGCTTTGGTGTAATGGACAAATTTACTCCCGCAATAAGTTAAATTTTAGCCGAATAAAACCTGACGCAGTCCTTCGACAATGAAAAGAAATTCATCTTCAGATATCGTGCGCAGGTCAAGTAGAACTTCATCCTTATCCACGCGGACAATGATAGGAACTTCCAGCGCGCGCAGTTTTTCTTCCATGCGTCTGGCGGACATTTTTTTACTTTTGAGGCCGACTAAAACCGTGGGAATTTTTTGCGTGGGTAATGATCCGCCACCGGCGGTGGAAAACCCATCCAGCAGGCACAATTCCAGCTCCGCGCAATTTTCTTTCCGTAATTTACTCAACAGTTTGCGCGCGCGCTTTTTGACTTCGGCAACCGTCTCGGTCAAAGCATTCAGCGCGCGCAGTTTTTTTACCGCGTTTGCGGAATTAAGGTAATGCATCAGTGTGGCTTCCAGTGCCGCCAGCGTAAACTTGTCAATACGCAAGGCGCGGTTGAGAGGGTTTCTTTTGATTTTGGTGAGAATTTTTTTTCTGCCGACAATAACGCCCGCCTGCGGCCCGCCCAGCAGTTTGTCGCCGCTGAAAGTCACCACGTCCACGCCGGCTCTCAACACCTCCCGCACCGTCGGCTCGTGTTCCATACCGTAATTTTCCAGATTAATCAGACAGCCGCTGCCCAAATCATTCATCACTGGAACGCGTTTCTTTTTGCCCAGCGCCACCAGTGCTTCAATTTCCGCCTCTTCAGTGAAACCGACAATGCGGTAATTGCTGGTATGCACTTTCATAATCAGGCCGGTTTCCCTATTTATCGCCTTTTCATAATCTTTCAGTCGCGTGCGGTTGGTGGTGCCCACTTCGCGCAGGAGCGCGGCGCTTTTGTTCATCACTTCCGGTATGCGGAATTCACCGCCGATTTCTATAAGTTCGCCACGCGAAACAATTGCCTCTTTTCCTTCCGCCAAAGTATTAATCACCAAAAGTACCGCCGCGGCGTTATTGTTGACAATCAACGCGTCTTCGGCGCCGGTCAGCGCGCACAACAGGTGGCTCACATGGTCGTAGCGCTGACCGCGTACCCCCTTGGATAAATCAAATTCCAGATTGGAATAACCACGGCCTACTTCATTTATTCTTTGCAGAGCTTCCGGGCACAAAGGCGCCCGGCCTAAATTGGTATGCAATATGACGCCGGTTGCGTTTACCACCCGTCGCAAATGATAATTATGCAAATCTTTTATCTTCCGATAAATTTCCCCGGCAATATCCTGGACATCGAGAGAAATTTCCGCGCGTGTGTCCTTTTTCCCGTTGGCGATGTTTTCTCTTAACTCCTGCACAATATTCCGGCAAATTTCTTTAACCAGCGTGCGCGGTGCCAGCGAATAAATGTTTTGTTTCTCTAAAAGGAGGAGTAACTCATCGATTTTCGGCAACTCTTTAAGTATCTTTTTTGTTTTTTCGTCCATAAAAAACTCTCCTTGCAGAAATAAGGTTATACGATACCCGCCTGTTTTCGACAATAATCGCGGAAATTATTCACGGCAATAAAAAACTCTCTCATCATAATCACCCATAAATAGCGGCCCCACGGCGTTAAATATAAAAAAGGTGAAAAATAACGGAAAGCCCGAACTATTTGGAAAAAACCTATTTCTTTCCACAAGGTTTTGGAAAATTTCCCGTCATATTTATCTTCCAGCTGCATCATGTCCAGTTTTGTCCCAAATAATTTCATCAAAAAATCATACCTCATCTGGTCCACAAGCGCAAAGCGGCGCTCAGCCATGAGGGGCAAATTATCCTGTTCCAGCAAACCGATATATTTCTCGATATCAAATGTGTTGGCGTAACAAGCGCCGTTTAAATATCCGATGGCGCCGCTTCCCAGACCGGCGTATTCATCATAATCAACGACATACTCGTCAATGGGGGATTCCCTGCGGGAAAAACACCAGGAAGAAGAAAATTTATAATCTTTTTCCAGGCGGCGGTTGATTAGCCTGTATAATTTATATTCATTGCTAAAATCGACCTCACCCATAGTTTTTTCCAGCAGTTCACGGGTAATGCGCGAAACCATCAAAGGATAAAAAGTGACCTGATCAGCCTCCAAATCAAGGAGGATATCCAGATCGGCGTCTAGTTCTTGTTGCGTCTGAGAAGGAAGATTAAAAATCATGTCAACATTCAAGGTGTCGAATGCGCCTTGTGTGCTTTTCAGCTTTTCCGCAATAATCTCGCCTGAACCGTATTTTTCGAGGCGTCCCATTTTCTTGAGCAACTGATTATTGAAGGTTTGTACACCCACGGAAAGCCTGTTTACCCTGCTCCGACGCAATATTTCGATGTTTTTCTCCGTTAGGTGGTCAGGATTTGTTTCTACGGATATTTCTTTGATATCAAAATTTTTTCGAGCCAAATCCAGCGTCGCGGCAAGTTCTTCTATTAGCACGGTCGGCGTACCACCGCCGACATAAATCCCCCTGAACTTATAGCCTTTCTCACGGTAAATACTTATTTCCCGGCGCAATGATTGAAAATACCTCCGAGCAAACGGTGCCGAGAAAATTATCCGGTGAAACGAACAATAAGGACAAAGCTCCTCGCAAAAAGGGATATGCATATACAGAAGGCGCTGTTTTTCGTCTGCGCAGGTGTGAAGTTGGGGCGTTGCGCCTTCTTCAAATTTCAGCGCACGGGCAAATTCACGTCGTGCTATTTTTGTGACAATACTTTTAATCATGATGTTCTTTTCTTCGTTATTTCCTTCATCTTTAAATTTTCTGTTGCTTAACAAAATATGACACTGTTTGGCAAGCTGTGATTGCTTGAAATAGCAAGGAAATGATGTTATACATTTCCTCCTTTTGAGGTAAAAAAATGACGGAAAAAAGAGTTTTAACCCTTTGGAATGATGAAGGAGTAAACGAAAGCGATATTTCCATCCTGAGGAAAAAATCAAGTGAAATACCTGTACCGCTGGATAAAAAAGCGCA
>Ga0302244_1001360_pt1 | contig 15243 bp, 17 predicted proteins | sample AAG_UR_Phe_MG_FD_193513 | JGI IMG/M metagenome (GOLD analysis project Ga0302244, IMG submission 193513) | Enriched activated sludge microbial communities from anaerobic digester in WTTP, New Holstein, Wisconsin, United States - AAG_UR_Phe | ecosystem: Engineered > Bioreactor > Anaerobic >... | reverse complement strand
TCCGTGATGCCAGTATGCCGGCCCCCACGTTCGCGAGCACCCCGCTCGGGTTCACCCTGACGATGCGGATGGATACGCTGAACGAGAATTATCTTCGGGAGATGGAGTTGAATGACCGGCAGATCCGTGCGGTGGAACGGATCAAGATCGAGGGGAGCATTACGAGTGGTGTCTATCAAGTCTTGAGTATCAGATCCCCGCACACGGGAGCGAAGAACCTTTAATTTTCTCGACAGGAATAATGTTCCATGGGGTGGGGGCAATGCCGATAGAAATCAGCGGAAGACTGATCGATGACATGACAATCCAGTTCGACCGACCCCTGAAACCCGGGGAAGAGAGAGTGGTGGTCAGGTTGAGGGAACACCCTGGAAAAAGGATAAAACTCTATGCTCCCGAGGAATACATCCTGAAGTTAGCTGAGAATGATCTTGAAGAGTTGTAGTGATGGGTATCCGTATCTGGAAGATTCCGGAGAGACCCCCTTCACCCTCAAAAGACTGATACGGGGTGAGCGTCATACTAACCAGTATAGATACTGGCGGGCAGAATGGCAGGATGCACATTAACCAGGACGGCACGGGAGACTATCGTCGCGATACTCACCAGAAACGATGCCGAGTGGATCGCAATCTTCGGCTCCTATGCGCGGAGATCCGCCGACCCGACGAGTGATATCGATATCCTGGTCAGGTTCTCCCGCAAAAAAAGCCTCTTTCAGCTCGTCCGGATCGAGGACGAACTTGCCCGGGCTTTGTGCATGAAGGTGGACCTCGTCACCGAGAACGCCGTGAGCCCCTACCTTGCCGATGCAATCTACCGTGATGCCGTGATGATCTATGATGCCGGAGGACCCCGCTTATCTCCACCACATCCTTGATGCCATACTGAGCATCGAGGAGTTTTCCGAAGGCATCGAATCGGCGGAGGATCTCCGGAACCGCCGGCTGGAGCGCGCCGGGATCGAGCGCATGCTGACCATCATCGGCGAGGCGGCAAAGATGGTATCGTTGGAGTTACGCGCCGAGCACCCGGAGATCCCCTGGAGAGAGGCTGCGGGGATGCGGGACAGGATCGTCCATCATTACTTTGGCGTGGATTACGAAGCGGTGTTTCTGACTTTGCGCGATGATCTTCCAGTCCTCAAGCGGGAAATCCAGTTGGTTCTTAACGAAACCGACCGTTAGTTACGCCGTTTTGCACCCCGCTGGCGTCGCCCGCCACGACCGACCGGGAGATCAACCGGATCGTGTATGAGTTGTACGGGCTCGCGGAGGGGCTCGCGGTCGTGGGTGGGCCGGCATTCCAGGCCGCCCGAACCCGCTGGCAGTCTTTATCCCGCAACGGGGGATTCCTCCCCCGGGGCGCACCCTCAGCCGGAAACCGTCCCGGCCATATCCCGGAGGCGCTGCAGAATCCGGTCTTTGTTCCCCGGCAGGTTTGAGAACTGTTTATCGCAGACATCGCTGAACTTCGCGAGGGCCTTACGGTTGACCTCTTCCTGGTCTTCGAATATGCCGACCGAGACGAAGGGCCGCCCCCACTTCTCGAACTGCAGTATGTTTATCGTCGCGTCACGGGCCCGGTCGTCGTTCGTGAGAGCAAAGATGTAGATCGGCTTCTGCATGCCGTTGATCCTGCAGTCAACGGAGTATTTCCCTTCCGGGTCGTGCTCGGGGTCATGCCAGTCAAATACTCTACGCTCCTCCGGGACAGCCTCCTCGATGAGGCCACGGAGATCCTCCAGAAACGTGGAGTAAACACGCGATCTCGACAAATACGTAAGATCCGATATCCGGATCAGCGCCTGAATGAAACTCCAGAGGGCATCCCCGAACCGGTCGTCCGTGATGCGAATAGCGAGCTCACCCCGATTGTTCTCCAGTCCGAACCGGGACAGCGCGCTCGCGATCGCTTTCTGGTGAGTTCCCCGCTCGAACCCCTTTGCATCGATCGAGTAAGTCAGGTGCATGAGGGTATGCCCCTCATCCGTCAGCGTCCAGACGCCGTCCTCACTCCAACCCGCGGTCAGGTAGCGCTCTGTTGCAATATGGGTGTGGAAATCATAAAACTTCTCCTGTTCAAGTTTGTTCGTATGTTCGTGACTTTTCCCATTGGTTCACACATGTTATCGAGCCTCGTCTCCTCCCCCTGATAGAGCAGTACATTGAGCAACCCGTCTGAGGATGTAGCATTATGGGTGGAATGAGCATCCTCCGGAGTGTTCGCTCTGTCCCGGGAGTAACTCCACATACGGAGAAGAACCCCGGGGGATGACCGGTGCCCGGCCCCGCGATTGTATCGACGATCTCCAGACGCAAAGATTGATAGGACATCCCATCGATCACCTGTATACCACCAGTGAGGATGCTTATGACCGGTATCGAAGCAGACGTCAGGGAGATCAAGGAGAGCATCAGGGAGCTCACCGAGAAGATCGATCTCCTCCTTGATGAGCGTGAGAGCATGGCGATGATGAAACTCTCCGAACAGTCACTCTCGGCCTTCCTCTCCGATGAACCCGACCTCTATACCATCAGAGATGCCAGGATCGTGTATTGATGAAAGGAACGGTTGTTCTGGTACCATTCCCTGATCCTCGATCTCACCGCAACCAAACTCCGCCCTGCACTTGTCCCCTATGAGGGCGACCGTGACATTATTCTTGCCTTCATCTCGTCAAAGACCCATGCCGGAGCGGAGTCGGCAGGGGTTATGGTGACGACTTCCCACGCAGGTTTTTGGAAAAGCGGTCTCAAAGTCGATTCGGTTATCCAGCTCGACAAGATTGCAACGGTCTTAAAAGACCTGATGGTCGGCGAACTTGGAGAACTTGACGGTGATCTTCGGGCCGAGGTCAATGCAAAAATCGCCACCTTGTTCCGGCTCTGAGTGAAGAAAGATCCTTTCGGTCCGGTCTGTGCCGGCTACAGGTATCAGGGGTTCACGCGCATCAGTTTTTGCAGTTTCTGATTCACCTCCCGTATCGGGATTAATCCTTTCGATGCGATGTTAAAGATCAGGGATTCGGCCGGGAGGACCTTCAGATCGCGGAATGTCTCTTCAAGCCAGGACAGATCGTTCATATGTCTGACTGCAGCGATGTTATCGATGACAACATACTCCGTTGTCACCATATACACCATTATGTTTATCACCGCCTCGCCCAATGCGGGTTTAAGCCCGGGCAACCCTGGACACCTCAAACGTCGTGATAATCAGCCTTTTCCCGTCTTCCAGCAGGAAATCAGTGCGTCCGGTGACGAGTGTACGAGCCTCACGCCGGAAGTCCGGGGCTATTCCCGGGTACAACTCCGTGGCCTCCTTGAGGTTGACCACCGCTCCGCAGATGGACAGTTACCTGCTCAACAGTGAGCCGTGAGGGGAGCCTGCCGGCACAACCCTCCGGTCGGCAACCCCGGGGGAAAAACGTTATCCAGATGGGCGGATAACAGGAGTATGATACAGCATGCTTACGGCTGACGGCATCCTCGGTGCGCTTGCGGAACACCGCGAACGGATCAGGAGCCTTGGCGTCAGACGGATCGGGATCTTCGGGTCGTTTGCCCGGGGTGAAGAGCGCGAAGAGAGCGATATCGATATCCTCATCGAGTTCGAGGAGGGAGGCCGTTCCTTTGACACCTACATGGACCTCAAGTTCTTCCTCGAAGATCTCTTCGGGAGGAGAGTCGACCTCGTCGACCGCGACGCCATAAAGCCGGCTCTCGCACCGCATATCCTCCGGAGTGTTCGGTATGTCCCGGGAGTATAACCTCTATCTCCGTGATATCCTTGAGGCTATCGGGAGAATCGAGCGGTATACCCGGGGAATGGACTACGAGGAGTTTCTGGCGGATGAACTGGTGCAGGACGGCGTGATCCGGAACCTCATGGTCATCGGTGAAGCCGTGAAACTCATCCCCGAACCGCTGAAATGCGAATACGCCGATATTTCGTGGAGAAAGATTGCAGGAATGCGAGACATCCTCATTCACGCATACTTCGGGATCCATAACGAGATAATATGGGACGCTGTTCGGAACAAGATCCCGGAACTCCAGGTTGCAGTCAGGCAGATGGTTGATGACGAGGCCGCCTGATTACCCTCTGCCGCGGTCCGGTGCCCGAAAACGGCTTGCCCCGCCAACCCCGCCCGCGACCGGCCCGTCACCTTCGCCGACCCCCTCCTCGCGATGAACAAAGCGCTCGCCGGGGATCTCCCGCCGGCAGAGCGCTCGCGCCTGGAGGCGGCCGGCCGGGAGATCGGCTGGATCGTGTACACGCTCCCGGCGGAGGAGATCGCGGTCGTGGATGGACCGGCGTTTTGGGCCGCTCGAACCCGCCAGATCCCTATCACACAATGAACGAGGGGTTCATCGCCGGAGATAGCGATCCCAGAACACTTCCGGCGTCAACGTTTCAGGTTTGAAAAACTTTGCATCCTGAAGTTCCCGTGGGATCCTGTACCGGGTCAGGCCGACGTCATGAGTCAGGAAGACGTCGCAGTCCTGAGACATAGCATATGCCAGGTGCACTTTATCGGTTTTTTGCCCGATCATCCTTGAATCATCGTAGTTGCTGCTCATGCTGAAACAGAGCCGGCTCACACTCTCGTCGGGGAACATCATCTCAACATTCCAGCGATTGAGGTTGGCAATGACTGAGATTACGAAACCTTCCCCCAGACTATTATCCATGGCCTTGAAGAGTGTCTCACCCAACACGGTGATCGAGGTGACCAGCTGGAACCCATCGTGGTTGGATGCGTGATCGAGGATACCCTTACAGCGAGAATCCTCATAGGCCGAGATCAGGATGTCGGTATCTAAAAAGACAAGTTTCCGGGATTGATTCATTAGATTGAGCCCAGGCGGCGCATCTTCTCATCGAACTGGTCGCGGCTCACCGCATACGTGATCACACCCTTGCAGTTGACGCGGCCCCCATAGGGGAGCATCCCCTTCTCGTAATGCTGACCAATCACCGACGCGGGGTCAAACTCGGGTTGTGCCATCTGCTCATCTCCTGACATCCAGATATGTTAGTATCCGGATTCAAAAGATATACCTTTTGTTATCCCCCCTGCTGCACCCGGCCTGTACCGCCCTCCCGGATCAACGGCAGAAGACTCGCTTTCTACCACGGCGGCAATATGGGGCTCGAGATACCGTGCATCACGGTCACTCATCCCGCACCACCCCGGAGCCCTTCCCCATCGATCACCACTTCCACGCCCGCACTTGAGGCACCCCTTAGAGCAGGGAAACGGCAGAGGGACGGTAACGGGATCATAACCTCCGCTGATCGCCCGCCACCCCCCTGCCGGCCACGACCCGATCGTGTACACGCTCTACACTCTCCCGGCGGAGGAGATCGCGGTCGTGGATGGGCCGGCGTTTTGGGCCGCTCGAATCCGCTGGCGGTTTTTAGCGTGCAACGAGGGATGGGCAGCAGAAAATTATAGATGCACTGCGATGGGATCGTAACACCCCTCCAGGACATAGTTAGACGAACCCTACGCCTTAAGTTTGAAGGGATCGTTAATGGGCTCGCCTGTATCCGCAACGGTTATCTAAAAACAAATACCCTGCCTCTGATATCTGATATCTCTTCATATATCCTTTTTCGAATTGGCTCACGAGCATCGCCACCTGCACTGGTGTCACCGGCAGCCTCACTGTGCACAATGCCGGCTCAATAAGCGCACTCCTCTCGCGCCAATGTTGCTTCATACTGACGCTCAGAGAATACTGCGACTTTTAAACCCCGATACAGGTAATCCCCCTGCTCCGGGGAAAACTTCAGGATTGCATAATTGCCGGCCTGAGCACCTGATCGAATGGATTATATAAAGCCAGATGTAATGTCCCGGATAGATCCATGGACCGATTGATCAGAACCATCGTGCTCGAGCACAAAAACAAGCGCATCCATCTCACCGATATAGAGAGCGCTCTTAAAGAGCGCGGAATCAACCTCTTCGCCGACCCATCGAAGCAGCACAAATTCATCGAAGCGGTCGACACCTTCATCGCACGCGGCATCCTGGAGCCCCTGAAAAGCGCACGACCGCTCCAGCAGTATGGCCGGCTCCCCGATAAATATACCATCCACCGGGACGTGATCGCCGGTGCCGGCGCTTCCCTCTCGCCGGAGCACCGGAACGAACTCTTCTCCCTCTCCCCGCCGATCGGCATCGACTACTATGCAACCCATGGCGACCGCTATCGCAGAGATCGCGACCATATCCTGAGGATCAACGACCTCATTCTTCGGCGCGAGGAGTGCGCGGTTCTGACCGTCAACGAACGCTCGTACGAACTCTTCGGCGACGAGAAAGCGATCGCTGCACCTGCCGACGCATCGGTCGACGGCGCTCAGATCCTCAAGAATCTGCGCCTCACCCTCGAGGACATCCGGGCCAGGCAGGTCTTTGAACCGTTCTTCTGGATCGAGAAGGGTTTCTCGGACCTGCAGGGGAAGGCGGAGCGAACCGTCCTGATCGTCGAGAACAAGGACACCTTCTGGACGTTGCAGCAGGCAATGACGGACGGCGTGCTCGCCGGCATTCACCTGGTCATCTACGGGGAGGGGAATGCAATCCTGAAGAAGTTTGAGTACATCGAGGCGGTCGGCGGTGTGCCGAATGACCGCTACCGCTACTTCGGCGATATCGACAGCGAAGGGATCTCCATCTACAACCGGCTCCGTGCACGCTACCCGGAGTACGACATCCGGCCGGCTACCCCCCTCTACACCATCATCCTGCAGAAGGCCGGCCCCACAGGAGCACGTCCCCTGCGGCGACCGCAGCGGGCCGGCCTCCTCCCCCCTTTCATCGACTTCTTCGATGCAAAGACCAAAGATGCGATCCGGCAGATCGTCACAGCAGAGTGCTACCTCCCGCAGGAGGTTCTCAACGCCGCCGATCTATTGAGGCTTGCAGATGACGGACTCACTTCGGCGTTTTAAAGAGATCAACGAGCGGATGGAGCACCTTAAATGCTTCTATCCATTTTTTAAAGCCTATACATCTCGCCCCGTGAAGAAGCAGGATTACGATGCCCCCTACCTCGCTCTGGACGTGCTGACCCTGCTCATCGAGAAGGGCCGGCTCCGGAACCGTGTTCTCAAGTCCGATGAGATCCGGGCGCACATCGAAGAGACGATGAAAGCGATTCATCCCGACCGCGAGTTCGACTGCCGAGAAGTGACGCGGATCGTGCTCGATTTCCTTGAAACAAATACCGATGGAGAGCTCTACTGCTTCCAGTACCAGGATCCGGTCAGGAGAAGACCCGTGAACCACTACGTTCACCTGGTCGAGTATGATGTGAGCGAGGACGGCTACCGGATCACCGATGAAGGACTCGAGTTCATGATCAGCATCAAGGAGCTCCCCGAAGAGTCCAGGATCACGGTTGCTCTCATTCTCTTTAAGAAACAGATCGAGAGCGGCTCGTTTAGAAACGCTCTGGAGACGGTGCGAAACCTCAACCTCGAAGTGCTCCGTAAGAAAGGAAAAAAGCAGGCGCTGCTCGACAGGATGAGGTATGGCGACCCCGATGTGGCCGAAGGTTTCGTCGCCTATACGCAGGAGGTGATCTCTCAACTCAAGGAAGAGCAGGAACTCTTCACCCAGGTCCAGGCGACGCTCCGCGACCTTTCGAAGGACCAGGAGAGGATTGCACACTCTCCTGAGCTGTTTGGAAAGGAGGAAGATTTTATCGCCATCCAGGAGCTTGCGACCGAACTTGAGTACGGGTATAGCCTCCACAACACCCTCTTGAAAGACTATACCGGCCTCCCATCCGAGTACGAGTGGATCTGCCAGGTCCGCATGAAATCGCTCTTTGACCGGAGGTACCAGTTCCAGAAAGCGCTGGAGAATCATATCCGTGCGAACGTACCGAACAAGGTGCATATCGTGGAGATGCACCCTCTGCTCCTCCCGAACGTCACCCGGACATTCGGTCTCTGCTCGATTTTTGACCCGCAGAGAATCGTCGGGAGAAGGATGGAGCTCAGAGAAGTAAAGACGAGCGAGGAGTGGGGCGAGAGGATATCCGTCGAAAAGGTTGTAGAGGGACGTCAACGTGAGAATTTCGGTTCCTATGCGCAGATTCTGGTTAACGCGCTGGCGGAGAGAGGAACGATGGATCTGCCGGCTTACCTGGACATGATCCGCACACGCCTGGGAGACGAAGGAGTAGACCACATCGACCTGATTCCCTTCCTGGTCGAGCTGAATAACGGCACCCAGAACGGCGAGGCATACGAGACCACCTTTGACCTTCGTACGGCGCAAGGTCCGAATGAACCTGCAGTGGATGCCCTGCTCTCTGCCGCAGCCGAAGGCGGAGGTGAGTGCCGCCGGATCCGGGTGATCTCCCGGCCCGAGCGGCGGGTGTTGATCGGGGAGGAAGAGGATGTGTATATCTCGTATCTTACGTTTATCGGGGAATGACTGAATGAAGTTTGACCGGGAGAACCTTGGAACCGCCCTGGAGATGCTCCACTGCATGCTGGCGGAAGGCTCGATTGCACGCAAAGATCATCCAAAGGAGTTCCTGCGCTACGACCAGGAGGCTGAGGTGAGGGAGGCGCTGGAGTTCTGCGCGGAGAAGCACAACCTGCTTATCTGCAGGTACAACGATGCCCTGTACCTGAGCCCCGGCGTACAAAACCGGGTCTTTGGCCTCTCAAACGCCGAGATCCGGAGCAGCCTCGGGAGAGGGTTCAACAACCCCGAGATGTACACTGTCTTTTTTATCATACACGTTCTTATCACCGCGTTCTACCACGAGTCCGCGTACGATGCCTACGTGGAGAAGGTGGCGAAGGCAAACCTCCTGGCAGCCGTCGAGAAGAAGATTGCAGCCATGGGGGCGCTTCAAGACCTTGAGAAGGCAAGCGAGGAGTACCAGTTCAACTTCAAGGTCATCTACGATCTGTGGAGCAGCCTCCCGGCGGTGGAGTTCAAGAAAGATGATCCGGACGAGAAGAAACAGTGGGGCGTCAGCTCAAAGATTACCCTGATCAACGAGACGATCGCCTTCCTGGAGAAAAACCAGTTGGTCAGGGAGCATGACGATGCCGTCTACCTCACCCCACGCTGCAAGGCGATCATCCGCGAGGTCTACAGCAATCGCGAGGTGCAGGATGCCATCACGCTCTTCATCGATGGGCTTGGCCACCAGGAGGTGGGCGAAGATGCCTAAACTGCGGTCGGTGCGGGTGGTAAACGCCCAGTTCAACGAGGGAAGGGGGTTATATCAGGACTTTCGCATGCCGTTCTATGGCCGTAACGCCACCTACGAGCTGGGCAACGGCATGGGGAAATCAGTCCTCTTAATGCTCATCCTCCAATGCGTCCTCCCGAACGCAGCTCCCGACCCGAATAAGCCCTTCAAATATATGTTCGTCGGAGGCGATCGCAACCGTACGACCCATGTTCTGGCTGAATGGGAACTGGATGAGGTCGTAGGCGGGAAAAAGTACCTCCTGACGGGGTTTTGTGCAAAGCGGAAGTCCGATCAGGAAGACGAAGGCGAGAGCGACGAGATCAAGTATTTCTCCTACCTCCACCTCTATAGCGAACCAAACGATCTCGACATCGAGATGATTCCCCTCTGCAGGGAAGAGGGAGCGGACTTCTTTACCCTGGATTTTACCGAAACCCGAAAGATGCTCCGGGAAAAAGCAAAGGCGGGATATGATGTCTGGATAGCCGAAACCCGGCAACAGTACCTGGAGCGGCTCAGGGGTTACTATCTCATCGAATCGGAATGGGAACTCATCAAACTCATCAACCGGCAGGAGAGTTACCTCAAGACCCACTTTCACAACTTCCGGGATTCACGGGCATTCGTCGAAGACCTGCTGATCAAGCTGATAGACCGATGCCTCCAGGACAGGCGGCGGCTCAAATTTCACGATGAAGATGAAGATCCGGGTGGGGGGGCGCTTGCCAGCGCATTGTATCAGGTCCAGGAGAAACTCGGGCAACTGCAGGAGGAGCAGGCACGCCTGCACGAGTACGAGCGCCTCCAGGGCGAGATCGCTACCCTCCAGACCGCAAACGATCACCTTCTCAGGTCGTATCGGGTCTACGATGAGGCAAAGCAGGGAGCCGCATCGCAGCATATTGCGTACGTTGCGGCAATAGTTCAAAAAGAGGAGGAGAACCGGCAGTTCCAGGAGCAAATTCTCGGAAAGCAAGCGGCTTATGAGAATGTGCGCTTAGAAATCGAAAAAACTGAACTTAAACTCAAGAATGTACTCCTGAATCTCTCCGGGCTGAGGCTCAAACGGGCAGAGGCGGAGAAGGTGGGGCATGAACAAACAGCCGATGCGATGAAACATCGGGCAAATTTTGCCCGTGCGGTGAACAGGTACCTCTCGATCAAGGAGCGTCAGGCCGAGATCCGGGAGCGAGAGGAGATCGTGCGGAAGATGGAGGAGGAGCACCAGGAACTCTTCGCCCGGCTTCGCCCCCTGGGAAAGACCCTCCACACCCTGGTTGCAGCAGAGAAAGAGCGGGTCGGCGAGGCTCTTTTGACGGGACAGAACCGGGCGAAGGAAACCAGTACCGAGATCATGCGCCTCCAGCAGAACCTCGGAGGCATCAAGAAGGAGGCGGAGGGTATCGTGAGGCGGATCGCCGAGCTCAAGCGGCAGTCAGTCGAACTGGAGTGCCGGGAGAAAGAACTCGTGCAACAGCATGAGCGATGCCCGAAAATCTCCTCCTGGTTCTCCCGCCCCGACCAGATCGAGGCCACTGTAAAACGGATCGCTGACGAAGGAGAGACCCGCCGCAGGCTCTCAGAGGAGGTCAGCGAGATGGAGCGGCGGATCTCCATGAATCAGGCGCTTGAACCGGAACTGGAAAAGGGGATGACTGAACTGAATCGGTCAATCGAAACCCTCCAGCGGGAGATAGCCGATTTTACGGCCGAGAAGAGTTCGGCACTGCAGATCGCCGATATCCATGAACTGGACGATATCGAATCCTGCGCCGCACATCTCAAAGACAGGATGAAACAGTTGCGTGATACGCTGGCCGGCTACAGGAGCCGCCGTGACATCCTTATCCAGGATCTGGAGAGTGCGGAGAAATATGGTGTCGCCTTGAGCAGAGAGTACCTGGATACCCTCGGGAGATTACAGGAAAAGTACCCTGCTGCGATATGCGGCGCCGAACATCTGAAAAATCTCTCCGAGGACGAGCGGAGGGAGTGCCTGATCAATGCACCCTGGCTTCCGAAGGCAGCCCTCCTCCTCAAAAGGGATTTCGAGGCGGTTGTCCGCAATCCGATGACCCTTCCGGCACAGGTCCAGGACGCTGCAATCGTCATCACCAGCATCGACCATCTCCGGGAGAGAAGACCGCTCTCACTGGGAGATGTCTACATCTCTTCCCGGACGCCTGAACAGTCACTCGCCGCGCTCGCCAGCGACCGCGCAGCTGAACACCTCAGAAAAGAGATCAGAACAGTCAACGAAGAGGTAGAGAGGACCGATGAGGCGTTAGAGGGGATAACCCGTGATTCTGAGATCCTTCGCCGCTTCATCGACCGATATCCGCCGGGGTTTGAGCAGGGGAAGGCGGCCAATCTCCAGGGACATCTGCAGCGGAAGAACGAGAGTGCGGCAAGGCTTGCAGCACTGCAAAACCAGCTTAAAGAGGATCGCTCCGCCCTTCCCCGGATCCGTGCTGGCCTGATGGAGCAGGAGAAGAGAATCAGTCGCTTCGAGAAGAAGCTTGAGCTGCTCGCCGCTCTCGCCAGAGTCACAGAGGAGAAAGAAAAGACCTATAACGGTCTGCAACAGGAACAACAGAACGTCGAAGAGATTACGGCGTCGCAACGGCAGACCGAGGCGGCGATCGGCCGGTGCGAATCTGAATCCCGGAGACTGGAGGAGATCAACAACCAGATGCGGGAACGCCTCCGGAAGGTTGAGCAGGAGATCGCTGAGTACGAGCCGTATGCAAGCGAGGATAGTGCAATCCTGCCGGATGCGGACATCGACCGCCTCCGAAACGAGTACCGGGGTGCCCGGCAGGTGGTCGATAGAGTTGTACGGGACCGGGAGATTTACGAAAGAGAGAATGCCCGTGACAGGAAGCAGATTGAGAACGACCGAAACGACATTGGGAGTTACCGGATTTCCATCGAGGAGATCGAGGCAGAGGATCCGCAAGGATCTTATTCTTCCGAATATATCCAGGAGCTGGATCGGAGTTTTGCGGATGCCGAACGCCTCCTCAAGGAAGCTGCCGGCCGGTATGAGGGCGTGCGTGGTGATCATCACCTTCTTTCCCTGGAGATGGAGAAAGCGGAGAGGGAGTTTGCTGCCCATGCCCCGGAGGCATATATCCGGAATCCCGATCTCATCGAGCTGGAGCCTCTGAAGATCGATCGAAAGAGATTGGAGGCGGAGAGTCTCACCCACAAGGCAGAACTTGCACACCTCGATAGCATGCACCGGGAGGGTGGAAAAGTGCTTGAGGGCCTCGTTGCCGAACGCAACGGCTATGAACTGCTTGACAGCGCTCACCATTTTATTCGCGAACGTGCCGTCCCGGCATTGGAACTTATAGGCTACCGCTCCATCCAGGAGGAACTTGCAGCTGCCGTCCAGAACACGGCGAAGCAAAAAGGACGTTTCAGTACCGCAAAGGACCAATTCTTCCGGAATATCGATGGCATCAACGTCGCTCACTACCTCATCGAGACAGTCGAGGGGAAGATCCGCATAGCGGAGAGTGCGGGCGAGGCGGCCTCCATACAACAGAATCTGGAGCGATATGCTGCCACAGTCGCTGAACGGATTGAAATGGTGCGGGTGCAGGTGGAGGGACTTCTTAAGGTCGAGACGAAGATCGTTGATCAGGCCCTTGGGATGGCGATACGCTATCGGGACCACCTCGTCATGATCCCCGGACTCTCGAAGATCGAGATCGATGGTAATCCTCGTGATATGCTACGGATCAACTTTGAGGAGTGCACCTATCGCGATGAGGTGGCTCGAGGTGAGATGCACCACTATATTCAGGATCTTACAGCTCATATCCAGGCCGGCGCTCTCACCCGGGAAGAGCTTGAGAAGGCGCTTGCACCAGGCCAACTGGTAGGCAGAGTGATGGATATGAATAAGATCCGCGTAAAGTTACGCAAGATCGATATCGGAACCTACCCATTCCAGCTCTGGGAGAAGATCAAGGCCTCTGAGGGGCAGGAGAATACAATGCATATCATCCTTCTGGTTGTTCTCATATCGACAATCAGAGCGATTGTCGTTGGCAGGGCTGATAGAGATACCGCCAAGGTGCTCTTTGTCGACAATCCCTTCGGCTCTACCGGTTCCTATTACCTCTGGGAAAAGGTCTGGTCGATTCTGGAGCGCAATAATGTCCAGATGATATGCTCGGGCCATAAGATCGATGCGAAGGTGCGTGAATTCTTCCCGATCTCTTATATCCTCACAGATGAGCTCTCGGCCGGCGGCCGGATGAGAATTGGTATCAGATTTGTGGGGGCCGGCAAAGATCTTGACCGCCTGGAGCGGCAGAGGAGAGGGGAGATCCTTGCATGGATGGAGGAGTAAGGGTGCCGGACAAAGCAAGTCCCTCCCCAGGCCCTCTTTTCAGTCCTCCTATCCTCTCGGGCACCTTCACAATCACCGCCCACGACCCGCCGGCCTGCGATGAGAGATATGGCGCTGCCGGCCACAAAGACCCCCTCTCCGGTTCATGTAATCGGGAGGCTTTGACAACATTCATGTCGTACCCGGGAGGCGCGGGGCCTCTGGCGGTGCGGTATCTGTTTTCTCAAAGGCGGACAGGGAAACGGGGTAAACGACCAGTCTACGCCCGACCGGGCCCAAGGCTCCAGGGGATCACACGCTCATAGCTGCCGGATCTTCTCTCACTCCATCCCCGGCAGCGCGCCTGAAATCCCCCACTTTCACTTTCACCCCGCACGGCGCGGGCTCATATGCTTCCGCTCCCTGATCGCATATGTATGAGGCAGAAAGACATCCTTCGCTACGACCAGACCCTCTTTCGCGATCCCGAGGTCTTCAACCCCACGTTCGTCCCCGAGCACCTTCACCACCGCGATGCCCAGGTCAGGGAACTTGCCTTCTTCGTCAGGCCCGCCCTCCGGGGCGGCAGCCCGCGAAACGCCATCTTCCGCGGCCCCCCGGGGACCGGGAAGACCACCACGGCCCGCCATATCTTTGCCATGATCGCCGAGGAGACCGGGCAGGTTCTCCCCGCTTACGTCAACTGCCGGCAAAACCAGTCGTCGGCGGCGGTCTACCGGTGCATATTCGAGGAGATCTACGGCTACGCGCCGCCGGCGACCGGACGGCACCTCGACGACATCAGGGCGGCGATCGTCGCCCGCCTCAAGGAGAAGAATGCATGCCTCCTCATCTGCCTCGACGATGCCAACTACCTCATCACCGCAGGGACCTACAACCTCCTCCTCTACCAGCTCCTCCGGCTCTACGAGGGGTGGGACGGCGTCCGGTGCGCCGGGGTCTTTGCGGTCACGAGCGATCTCGCGATAAATCTCTACGCCGAGGCGGACAGGCCGGTGCAGTCGGTCTTCCATCCCACCGAGGTCTTCTTTTCCCCCTACACGAAGGCCGAGATCCGGGAGATCCTCGCCGACCGCGTCAGGCAGGGGCTCTACCCCGGGGTGATGCCGACGCCCCTCCTCGACCGGATCGCCGGCATCGCCGCCGATGAACAGGACATCCGGGTCGGACTCGACCTGATCGGGATGGCGGTCATGCAGGCGGAGGCGGATGGCCGCCGGCGGGTCGACGCCGGGGATGTGGCGGCCGCAGCCCGGACGGTCATCGCACCGTTACTCCGGACCCGGATTGCAGGGCTCTCGCCGGGGGAACGCACATTTCTCTGCCGGATCGCGGAGCAGTCCCTGGGAGGAGCCGATATGGTTTCCGGGGCGGTCTTTGAGGCGGCCCGGGAGTACCTCCCGATCGGAAAGTCGACCTACCATGAACACCTGAATCGCCTCGTAAAGATCGGGATCGTCGACCTCGTGCCCGGGCAGGGCCGGGGGCGGGAGATCCAGCTCCGCTACGACCCCGATACAGTGGTCAGGATCTGCAGATCACCGGACTGAACCGGCAAATTTCCGGACTGAGCCTGAGTTTATGATCTCTTGATATCAGCCGGGGATTGAACATTCCTGCTTATTTTTCGAA
>Ga0302244_1001349_pt1 | contig 15379 bp, 16 predicted proteins | sample AAG_UR_Phe_MG_FD_193513 | JGI IMG/M metagenome (GOLD analysis project Ga0302244, IMG submission 193513) | Enriched activated sludge microbial communities from anaerobic digester in WTTP, New Holstein, Wisconsin, United States - AAG_UR_Phe | ecosystem: Engineered > Bioreactor > Anaerobic >... | reverse complement strand
GCACTGGACACACGACATGAAGGCGCACATGTGGGGATCGACACTGGTGGCGGACGGCAAGGTGTTCGCCGGCGACGAGGACGGCGACATCGTGGTCCTGGCCGCGGCGAAGGAGAAGAAGGTCCTGAGCGAGGCGAACTTGAACACACCCGTGTACGCGACCCCCATCGTCGCCAACGGCGTTCTGTACATGGGCAGCAGCACGCATCTGTACGCCATCCACAACACCGGTGTCCGTTGATTTGTAGGAGTGGGGACGCCCTCGTCCCCGACCAATCGAGTCGCACACTGTGTTCGCGGGCGACGAGGACGTCGCCCCTCCACTGCTCTGCTCGTGCACACGAAGGCGTTGGAGTGGGGACGTCCTCGTCCCCAACCAATAATCATCAGCCCCAATCATCAGCGCCGTCTCACGACGGCGGGCTACGGAGGCCAGCGATTCTGGACTTGCGGGCGGCGCGTCTCTGGGCGATAGAAGGGCCGTGACGTTGCGGCCATCTCGAATGCAGTCGATCAGGCGACTTGCGCCTTCACGGCACTCGATGCGATGGCCAATCCGGGTTTTCAGACATGGACGTTCCGCCTAAAACCATCGAGGTCGAGGTCGTCGACAACGACGCCGGCCCGCAGAGCGGGCACGAGGCATCCACAGGGTCTGTTGGCGGTCCGCCCGTCCACCCGTTGTCGGCCCTGCTCCTGCTCGTCTTCGACAACCTGTGGACCGTTCCCGAGTTCCTCGTCCTGAACTGGGCGGTGACCATCCCATTGAGCTTCATCAGCGTGTTTGTGCCCACGTTTGTCATTCAAAAGACGCTGAAGAAGGACACGTTCGGACGCGCCCTTGCATACTCGCTCTTGTTGGGGATCCTGGCCGCCGTTCCAACGTCCCTGACGGGCACACCCGTCGGCCTCGCGATCCTGGCCTGGACGGGCATCAGCAGGCTCCTGGGCAGACCCCTAACCCGGAAATCTCACCAGTGAGGCGGTCGCGGCATTCCTGACGGTCCGTGGGTGAGATTTCCGGGTCTGTGAAACCCGCGCCCAGCAAGGAGAATTGGCTGATCGGTTCAGCAACCCCGGGACGCGCCCCAGCCGCTTGGGTGGCGTGGGCACGCGGACAGAGTGTGGTCGAGATTGGGTCCATCGGTTTGGGCGCGGGTTTCTGATTAGCCCGCATTTCGGGTGAAATGTGACGGTGACCGGTCAGATGACATCAAAAGTTGCTGAGAAATGCGGGCTAAAAACGTAACTGGCCCGCCAAAGGGCGGGCCAGCACGCGTAACCGTTGAATCTACCTACCGACTACTCGATTCAAAACCTGTTGGATTTCGGGCGGATCATATCACAACCGATCCCCCTGCCTAGTGTGCTTCTGAATGCACACCTGGTTGATGCCTGGGAGGCGATCCCCTAAACTCCGGCATCGTGGCTTCGCCCGCGGCGCTGATTCCCGTCCGGCGCAGCACCTGGCCGACCGTCAGCGCCAGAATGCGCAGGTCGAGCCAGAGCGACTGATGATCGACGTACCAGACATCGAGCTTGAACTTCTCCTCCCACGACAACGCATTGCGGCCTCGGACCTGGGCCCAACCCGTGAAGCCCTGGACCCCAAAATTCGGACCACTAGGTAAGCTTGTCTTTTCGAGGTCTGCTCAATGTGAGAGAGAGCAGATCGATGAAGCGAAAACGCAAATCATATAGCGGCGCTTTCAAAGCCAAAGTGGGTTTGGAAGCGGTTATTGGAGTGAAAACGGTGGCGCAATTGGCCCGGGAATATCAGGTGCATCCGATGCTGGTGAGCCAGTGGAAGGGGACGATTCGGGATCGGCTGCACGAGCTGTTCGAGAAGCCGAGGTCGCCCCTGGATGAAGACAGCGAGCGACGCGTCGCCGCGTTGCACGAAAAGATCGGAGAACTGACCGTGAACTTGGACTGGTTGAAAAAAAAGTCCAAGCAGTTGGGCCTCTCGACCAAAGACGAGAGCTGATCGAGAAGATTGACCAGCCGAGCATCCGGGAGCAATGCGACCTGTTGAACATCAGCCGAGCCGGCTACTACTACGAGCCGGTGCCGGAGACGCCGGAGAACTTGGCGCTGATGAAGCGACTGGATCAATTGCACCTGGAGCATCCGGTGTATGGAAGCCGGCGGTTGATCGTGATGTTGGATCGGGAGGGCGTGGTGGTGAACCGCAAGCGGGTGGTCCGGTTGATGCGCCTGATGGGATTGGAGGCGTTGTTTCCGCGCCGCTCGCTCAGCCAGCCGGGCCCCGGTCATGCGATCTATCCGTATCTGTTGAGGGGGATAGAAGTCAGTGGGCCGGATCAAGTGTGGTGCGCGGACATCACCTACGTTCCTATGGCTTATGGGTTTATGTATCTGGTGGCGGTGATGGACTGGTGGAGTCGCTACGTGCTGGCATGGGAATTGAGCAACACGTTGGAGGCGGAGTTTTGCATTCGAGCGTGGGAGCGAGCGCTGGCGCACGGTCGTCGAGCTCCGGTGGTTTCCAATACCGATCAAGGCTCACAGTTCACCAGTCCGGGATACATCGACGCGGTGGAATCGGCGGGCGTGGAAGTGAGCATGGATGGCGTGGGCCGATGGATGGACAACCGGTTCATCGAGCGGTTGTGGTGGAGCACGAAGTACGAGGACGTTTACCTCAACGACTACGGCGACGGCCTGGCTGCCGGGCGTGGTCTGACCCAGTGGTTTGGTCGCTACAACCAATCCAGGCCACACTCCAGCCTGGACAACGCGACGCCCGCCGATTGGTACTGGTCACCCCAGGACTTCGGTGGTCAACCGGCGACCTGGGAAGCGATGAAAGCACCCCGTCAGCGCCCAGTTCGCCCCACGCCTGGCGGACGCATTATCACCCCAGAGGATCTGGGACCCGGCGGATTCTAAATGTCCTGTCGTGGTGCGATCAAAACCGGACGGGTCTGTGCGATCAAAACCGGAATAGTTGCTGGGCCCCCTTGTCAGAGCCGGTCCAATTGGTAATCTGTTCAGTTGCTTCAGCGGAGGATAGGGCTCTGCGGGGACGCAACCTGAGCGCCGCCTGAAGCCTGATAGACGGCAGGTCGGGCGGTCCTCAAGGCCGCCCGGCTAGCCCCTGCCGGCATCAGTTTCCAAAGCGAAAAATCCATGTCTCTGCTACCCTTGGCCTCTATGAAAAACAACAATTGATCCACCGTCTTCCCGCTCCGTTCATTCGTCACATTCTGGCCAACCATCGTGCCGAACAGCTCTCCGCCGGTGCCGCGGCCACCGAATTGGGCCTGTCCTACAGCCGCTTCTACGAACTCTACGGAGACTACCTCCGCGCCTGTGCCCAAGGATCCGCCGACACTTGGTGTCCCGGTCCCTCTGGTGGCGACCATTACTCGGAGTGGCCCCAGGAAGTCATGACCCTGCTCACCAAGCTGCTCTCCTCCAAGCCCCCCTCTTCCTACAGCGCCGCCGCCAGTGAACTCCATCGCCGCCTCAACTTTCTCACCGACCGCGCCAGCGTCCGGCGCTGGGCACTCCAAAACCAACTCGCCCCGGACACCCGCTATAAACGGGCTCCCAAACCCGTCAAACGCTGGCAAGCTCGCGACCTGGGCGCCCTGTGGCAATACGACGCCAGTCCGCACCCCTGGCTGCCCGGCTCCTCGGACAAGCAAGCTCTGCTCGACCTGCTCGACGATGCCACCCGCTACAATACCGGCGCTTGCCTCTATCCCTCCGAGACCCTCTTAGCTCACCTGGATTTCCTCCCCGGTGTCTTCCAAATCCACGGTCTGCCGCTGGCCCTCTACGTGGATTATCATTCCCTGTTCTACACCCACAACCCCGAGGCCTTTACCCAACTGGGTGCCGCCCTCCACTTCTACGGCGTCGCCCTCCGTTACGCGCCCACCCCCAAGGCAAAAGGAAAGGTCGAACGTCGCCACGACTACTGGCAGAAACGCCTCCCCGCTCTCCTGGCCGCCGATCAGATCGTCGAATTGTGTGGGGCCAACCGCCTGCTCGCACAACTGGTGCCCCATGCCAACCAGCATGAAATCCACCGTGAACTCGGGATGACCCCCCAGGCCGCTCGCGACCAAGCCCTCGCCGAACACCGTTCCGTTCTGCGCCCCGTTCCCGCTTGCCCTTGGTGGCCCTATGTCTGGAGTCAACAAACCCGAGTCCGTGTCGGCGACGACGGCAAAGTCCCCGTCGGTCACCAGCGCCTGGCCATCGCCGCTCCGCCTCGCACCACGGTCATCCGTTGCCTGCGACCCGACGGCGACATCTTCTACCTGCGTTACGCCCCCGATCCCAACGCCCAACCCATCGTTCTCCTCCACTGCCCGGTCTTCTGAACCAGAGTCCGGTTTTGATCGCACACAGAATTTCCGGTTTTGATCGCACACAGAATTCCGGTTTTGAAAATCACACGACACACAGCCATCAATTGGTTGATGGTCGATAGTTGATGGTTGATGGTTAGAAGTTGGACGTTGAGCGTTGAGCGTTGAGCGTTGCCCCCGTGCTCCCTGCTCCCTGCTCCCTGCTCCCTGCTCCACCGACGCACCGCCCCCCCATCTCCGAACTCCGATCTCCCATCTCCGATCTTCGATCTCCCATCTCCGATCTCCGATCTCACACTAGATACGGCTGATACTCGGGCACGAGTTGTTTGATGCGCTGTTTGAGCTGGTTGCGTTCGGTATTGTCGAGCTGCCGTTCGAGCGCCGCGAACTCGGCCTGGACCTCGTCGAGCGCCCGCGGCTGACTCACAAACCGCATCACCTTCGGGTGGGTCGTCGTTTGGTGGTTCTCGGTGCGATGCGACAGTTCCTCGAACAGTTTCTCGCCCGGACGCAGCCCGGTGAACCGAATCTCGATGTCCTCGTCCGGTTCGAGCCCGTTGAGCTCGATCAACTGACGCGCCAGATCGACGATCTTGACCGGCTGCCCCATATCGAGCACGAAGATCTCGCCGCCTTCGCCCATGAACGCCGACTGCAGCACCAGGCCCACCGCCTCGGGGATAGTCATGAAATAGCGCTTCACCTCGGGATGGGTCACCGTCACCGGACCGCCCGCGGCGATCTGTTTGGTGAACACGGGGATGACACTCCCCGAGGACCCGAGCACGTTGCCGAACCGAACCGCCATGAACTTCGTGCCATTGGACGCGCTGGCCGAGAGGGCCTGGAGATAGATCTCGGCCAGGCGTTTCGACGCCCCCATGACACTGGTCGGGTTAATAGCCTTGTCGGTCGAGATCAGGACAAAGCGATCCACGCCGTATTCGCGCGCCAAACTCGAGAGGCGGGCGGTGCCGATCGAGTTGTTCTTGAGGGCCTCGCCCGGCTGGCTTTCCATCATCGGCACGTGCTTGTGGGCGGCGGCGTGAAAGATGAGCTCCGGCTTAAACCTCGAAAAGATGAATCGCATCCGGGCTTCATCGAGAATATCGGCAACAACGGGCACGACCTGGCCGCCGTAACCCTGTCCGAGCAACTCCTGCTCGATCGGAAACAACTGGACCTCCGACTGATCGAGCATGAGCAGGGCGCGCGGATCCCGCTCGACGATCTGGCGGCAGAGCTCGCTGCCGATGCTCCCGCCCGCGCCTGTCACCATCACCGCGCGCCCCTCGATCTGCTGCTGGATCGACGCCGAGTCGAGCTTGACCGGCTCGCGATTCAACAGGTCTTGAATCTCGACCGGACGCAACTGGCTGACGCGCACCTTGCCGGTGGCGAGTTGCTCGTACGAAGGGACGGTCTCGAACTTGAGATGGACGCTTTGCAGCAAACGAACAATCTCGCGGATCCGGTCCGCGCTGGCCGTGGGCAGCGCAATAATCACCTCGTCCAGATCCATCCGGAAATCCGGACTCCGCAATCGCTCCGGCTGGCCGCGGACCGGGATGCCATGGACCTGCGAATTCCACTTGTGCGAGTCGTCGTCGAAAAAGGCCACCGGGACCAGACCGAGTCCGCGCCGCGAGAGCAAATCCTTGGCCAGGGATGCGCCGACGTCCCCTGCCCCGATGATGCCGACCCGCTTGGCGGTCAGTACGCGCGGTCCGCCCCGCCCGCGCAACCTCTCGCGAATCACCCGGAAACCGGTCCGGATGCCGACAATCGCCGCAAACGACAACACGTAGTCGATCAGAATGACTCCACGAGGAAGTGTCGATCCGACAATCCCAGTCACGCTGGCCAGAAAGAGCAGCAGGGACACCGCGGTCATCGCGTAAAAGATCCGCCACAGATCCGGCAGCCCGAAGAAACTCAGCAAGCCCGTGAATTGGCCAAAGATCACCAGCGCGAGCAGCTTGAGCGGAAGAGCCATCCACCAGCCGTGACCCAATTCGTCTTGGAAGGACTCCGGCACCTTGAAGTCGAATCGGAGCTGGAAAGCGAGCCAGTAAGCGGCTATCAACCCGGCGCTGTAGAGGAGAAACAGGATGACCCGCCTCTCAGCGAGCGAAAACCCGTTGCGTTGCTTGGGGACAGCCGACCCGGGATTCCCGCCCGTGGCGGGCGGTGGCGGAGGCGGGGGAGGAGACGTTACAGGTGATTTAACAGGGTCCATGAGAGTGGGGAGTTCGGAGATCGGAGTTCGGAGATCGGAGATCGGAGTTCGGAGATCGGAGTTCGGAGTTCGGAGATCGGAGTTCGGAGATCGGAGTTCGGAGTTCGGAGATCGGAGTTCGGAGATCGGAGTTCGGAGATCGGAGTTCGGAGATCGGAGTTCGGAGATCGGAGATCGGAGTTGGGGGGGGGCGGTGCGTCGGTGCGTCAGCGGGCCAGAACAAACCGCCGCCTCTGGTCGTAATCGTAATCTCGACCCAAACGCCATTCACAGTTTCAGGGAGTCAGGTGAAGGGATTACGATTACGATTACGTTTAAGAGCGAAAGAAATGATCATTACCGGTCTATCGTATGCCCTGCCGCTTGCGTTCTCTGTACTGCCGTGCCCCGGAATCTGCCGAGCCGGCGACGGATTTCGGAGGGCCGATCCCACGCCCGCAGAAGGGGCCCTGTTGGGGAGCCGTGCCAGTCTTGGATCAGGGACGCTCGGAGATCGTCCCTCCGACCTTCGGTTGCGGCCCAGCCGGATTGCCTCTCTGTGGTTCAATTCGGGCCGGTGACTGTCATCGAGGGGGATTCACCACAGAGACGCAGAGAACACAGAGAAGACCGGTCGTAATCCAGCCGATCACGGGCAACCTGTTGCACGCCAAACTCGCCGGTTCATCGGGCACTCCCACATGGCATTGCAGAGCTCTTCTCTGCGTGCTCTGTGTCACTGTGGTTCAATTCGGGACGGCGACAGTCATCGAAGGGGGAATTCACCACAGAGACGCAGAGAACACAGAGAAGACCTTAATCTACAGAAGGTCGCCAAGACACGCAAAGGACCAGGTTGCGACTCTACCGTTCTTTGCGTTCCTTTGCGATCTTCTGTGTAACCCTCATCGCCCATGCTTTGCTCTGTGACCTCTGTGTCTCTGTGGTTCAATTCGGGACGGTGACAGTCATGGAATGGTTGATGGTTGATCGATCCGCACATCCGTCGGCCACACCGTAGCTCCGATCTCCCATCTCCAGACTCCCATCTCCAATCCTGCCACGCCCCCCCAACGTCGATTTCCGCTCCTGTCAGCGCCGTCTAACAACGGCGACTACGAGTCCCCCCCATCTCCGATCTCCCATCTCCGAACTCCCATCTCCGAATTCACCCAATGCACCGTGCCGGCACTCCCGACGCCAAAGTGCCGGATGGAATATCGCGTCCGGCAAATGAACAGGCCGACAGGCGCGCGCCTGCCCCCACGCGCTTGCCGGGGGCAACGACCGCATTCGATCCGAGAAAGGCGGCGCGGCCGACATGGCAGAAGCCCGAGATACGCACGCCCGGACACAACTGCGCGAGATCCTCGACAACGGCATCGTGTCCGATCGAAGTCCCCACGTTGACCACGACATGACAACCCAGGCGCACTCGAGGGCCGACGAACGTCCACGCCGCGACGTAGCATCCCGCGCCGACCGTGGCCGTGCCGCTCACAACCGCCGTTGGATGAACGACCGCCCGCACGGTCCGACCGGCGGCGGCCAGTTCTGCCGCAAGACGTTCCCGGACGGCGTTGTCGCCGATCCCGATCACGCAGGCGGCGCCGGGGCGATCGCCGTCGAGGTAATCCTGGATCGTCCCAGCATACTTGAGTCCCTGGAGAACCCTGCCCTTCAACCGCCTGTCATCGTCATAAAGGGCGCGGCAGACAAGGCCGCCGTCGCGCTCGAACGCACGGACAGCGTCAGCCACCTCGCTGGCGAGGCCGCCGCCACCTAGAATGACGATTTCGTCCATGAATTCTGCTTTTACACAACGCCGCAAGTCCCGCCGCGTGAGGGCACGCGGCCTACAACATCGGTGTCCGTTGATTTGTAGGCCGGGTCCCCCGACCCGGCGTCTGTACCGGGGGAGTTCGGGGGGCCAGCACGTCGGTGCGTCGGTACGTCGGTGCGTCGGTACGTCGGTGCGTCAGTACGCCGGTACATCAGTGGGCCGTGTAGCCTCCATCCACCGGCAGGACAACCCCGGTCATCCATTTCGCCTCCGGCGACAACAGGAATCGAACTGCATGCGCGACATCGTCCGGTTGGCCGAACCCGAGCGGATGCCGGCGCTCGATGGCCTGAACCTGCTCGGTGGTCAGGGCCGAGAACATCTGCGAAACAAGAGGCGACATGACCACGCCCGGGGCAACCGCATTGACCCGGATCTTTCGGGCGGCCCATTCGACGGCCAGCGATCGCGCCAGGCTCGAGACGGCGCCTTTCGTGGCCGAGTAAGCGCTCATGCCCGCCGCGCCCACCAACCCCATCGTGCTCGACATCAGGACAACCGCAGGATGTTCTCCCTTCAACAAGACGGGGAACGCGTGTTTGAGCAGCACAATCACCGACTCGATATTGACCATCGCGAGTTCGCGCACCCGCGCAGTGTCGATGAGATGCGCCGGGGCGAGGCATCCGATGCCGAAGGCGCAAACCAGTCCATCGAGGCCGTTCCAAGTGTGACTGACCTCAGCCATGAGCGAGCGCAGGGCATCGGGTTCGAGCACATCGATCCGGGCAAGCCGGGCATCGGGGAACCGGGCGGCCAGCGCATCGCCCTTGGACGGGGTGCGATAGGTCAGCCAGAGCGCGTCGCCATCCCGCGCCAACCGCTCCGCGCAGGCCTGTCCGAGCACCGAACTAGCCCCGACGATCAGGATCCGCCGCTTCATTGGCCGCATCGAGTTTCTGCCCGACCAGCGCCACGATATCGCCAACCCGTTTGCAGCCCTGGAGCGTGCCGGGCGGCAACTGGTACTTCAGCGTCTCGTCCAACATTGCGACCAGCGCCACCTGGCCCATCGAGTCCCAACCGCTCAGACTCTCGAGCGGCGTGTCGCGCGCGATCGGCTGATCGGCCATCAGCACCTCAGCCAGCCGTTGCAGGAATTGCGTCTCGGTCATAGCACCCTTTCCATTCACCCCTTCCACTCGAGAAGGCAGCCGGCCCATGACAACCCGACGCCGAACCCGGCCAGCAGGATCCGCATGCCCGGCCTGATCTTCCCATCCGCCAACGCGCTCTCGATGGCGATCGGGATCGAGCACGAGACGGTATTGCCGACGTATTCGAGTGACAAGGCGAACTTGTCCGCAGGGATGTCCAACCGCCGGCGCAAATGCTCGATCATGAAGGCATTGGCCTGGTGAAAGACGAAGTAGTCCACATCCCGCAACTCGATCCTGCCGCGATCGAGGATCTGATCGATCAGGGGCGGAACGACGCGGACAGTGAAGTTGAACACCTCAGGTCCGTTCATTGCGAGTGGCCGCGGCCCGGCGGGTTCGGCTCCGTCGGGTCTGCGCATGCCGCTGCCTGGAACGATCAGGAACTCGCCACCCGACCCGTCCGTGCCGAACACGAATGAATGCAGCCTGTTGGGCGACGCGCTGTCGAGCAGGGTGGCGCTGCCCGCGTCGCCGAAGATGGTCCGTGTTCCCTTGTCTTTGGGGTTCAAAAACTTGCTGTATGTTTCCCCGGTCAGGAGCAGGACGGCATCGGCGTGCCCTGCCCGCAGCAGGCCATCGGACAGAGCCAGGCCGTAGATGTAACCCGAGCAGCCCAGGTTGAAATCGAGCGCGCCGCAACGCTGCGGCAGATCGAGCCGATTCTGCAACAGACAGGCAGTGGTCGGGAGCAGGTAATCGGGCGACTGCGTGCAGTGGAGGACAAAGCCGATCCGCGACCGGTCGCGGTCTTCGAGCAGGCGCTGGGCGGCGTGAAAGGCCAGGTCGCCCGCCGTTTCATCCGGACCGGCCAGGCGCCGCTCGCGGATGCCGGTTTTCTGGTAGATCTTCTCGCTCGGCCACTCGGGGAACAGCGCAGCGAGATCGTCGTTGGTCAGACGCGTTTCCGGGAGATGACAACGAACAGCGGTGATCATGGTGGCGAGTTTAACAGAAGAACGCAAAGAAGCGCAAAGGACTGGGCTTCATGTTTCCCCCCCGCTCTTTTCTGTGTTCTCTGTGTCTCTGTGGTTCAATTCGGGACGGTGACAGTCATCGACGGGATTCACCACAGAGGCGCAGAGCACGCAGAGGGAAAAGTGCCTCATGAATTGGGGCGGATCATGAAGGCCCGACTTCTGTCTCCGCTTCCCTTCATGCTCCATCCTGCTTCATGAGGGGATTGGGATGGAACCTGGCTGTCGACTCAGTCCGGGAAGAGCGGAATGAATCCGCCCATCCGTGTTTGATCAGCGCCGTCTCACGATGGCGGCTACGGGAGCCGCGCAGCCGTCCCGCCGCCGCGCATCCGCGTTAACCTAATGAGATCTCCGGCGCTGCTCCTGGGAGCAGCGCCGTCGTGGTTGTCTAAGTCCTTGGGCCGGAGTTTGTTGTGGCAGTCGGCCATGCTCAGGTCGGCGTCGGGGTCGCGGAGCGTGTGGAGTGCGGCGGTTTACCGCCGCTTTTCGAGGACCGTTCTCCGTGCATTCCCATACCATACCAAAGCGGTGCTGAAGCACACGCACTCTCCCGCAGCCGCGGGACTTCGCGCTACCGCACACGTTCGTGCCCGGGCAGCTTCCGTGCAAGGTCCGCATCTTAGCCGGCCTTAGCCCGCATTTCTCACCAACTTTTGATGTCATCTGACCGGTCACCGTCACATTTCACCTGAAATGCGGGCTAGTCAGAAACCCGCGCCCCAAACCGAATGACCCAATCTCGACCACACTGTGTCCGCGTGCCCACGTCACCCAAGCGGCTGGGGCGCGTCCCGGCGTTGCTGAACCGATGAGCCAATTCTCCTTGCTGGGCGCGGGTTTCACAGACCCGGAAATCTCACCCACGGACCGTCAGGAATGCCGCGACCGCCCCACTGGTGAGATTTCCGGGTTAGGTTGACGCGTACGCGCGTCTGCGCGAGAGGCCCTGTTGGGGAACCGCGCCAGTCTCGGATCGGGGCCTCGCGGAGCTCGGCCCTCCGACCTTTGGTTGCGGCTCTGCCGCGCTGTGTCTCTGTGGTTCAACTTGGAACGGTGACAGTCATCAATTCGCTGATGGTTCATGGTTGGAAGTTGAACGTTGAGCGTTGCCCCCACTTCCCCCTTGCCCCCCTGCTCCTTTGCTCCCTGCTGCACCGGCTACCCGCGCACCGGCTACTGACGCACCGGCCCGTAGTCCCAACCCGGATTCGTTCACAGTTTCACGAAGTCAGAAGTAGCGATTACGATGAAGTGTGCGATGAAGTGTGACCAGCTTCGGATCACTCCACCGACTACTGACGCACCGCTCCCTCACCCCTTTCCCCGCTCATGCGCCAACCGAATGCGCTCGATGACAAACTGCTGATCCTCTGCGCTCAACGAACTCGAGCTGGGCAGGCAGATCCCCCGGCGGTTCAGGTCCGCCGCCACCTCTCCCCCGACACATTCGCACCCGCGATACAGCGGCTGGGTGTGCATCGGTTTCCAGACCGGACGGGACTCGATATTCGCCGCATCGAGATAGCGGATCAGGTCCGACGACGACATCCCGAACTTTTCCTTGTCGATGAGGAAACAACTTAACCACCGGGTATGCAGGCTGCCTGTGGGAGGTTGATGGTCGATAGTTGATGGTTGATGATTGGAAGTTGAACGTTGAGCGTTGAACGTTGAGCGTTGAACGTCGCCCCCGCTTCCCTCTTGCCCCCCTGCTCCCTGCTCCTTCGACGCACCGCCGTCCCCATCTCCCATCTCCGATCTCCGCTCTCCGTCACCCCCAAGCCGGCTGGAAGCCGGCGCTCGGCCCACCGACGCACCGACGCACTGACGCACCGTCTCACCGCCCACCGACGCACCCGCCTTCGCTCTTCGAGCTACGGCGCGGCAAGCCGGCGCTCCGTCCCCCCGATCTCCCATCTCCCATCTCCGATCTCCGAACTCGGCCTCCGGCTGCGGTTCGATCCCCGGCATGTCAGCAAAGGCGTCGCAATAGCGCTCGAACACGGCCCGGCGCTGTTGGACCCGAAGATCGAGCACATCGAGTTGCCCGAGCACAATGCCGGCTAAGACATTGCTTAGCCGATAGTTGTATCCCAACTCGGAGTGGACATAGTTCTTGACTCCCGAAGGGTCGGCATCACGCGCCTGGGTGCTCCAGTAGCGGGCCTTGTCAACCCAGTCTTGGCGCGGCGATACCAGCATTCCACCACTGGTGCCGGTAATCATCTTGTTGCCGTTAAAAGAGAAAACACCGACATCGCCAAGCGTGCCGGGGTGCCGGCCTCTGTAACGCGCTCCCAAGGACTCCGCAGCGTCTTCGAGCAGCGGCAGTCCGTACTGCCGACAGATCCCCAGAATCGCATCGAGATCCGCGCTTTGACCAAACAGATGCACCACCGACACCGCCTTGGGCAATCGGTTGATCGCTGCGCGCCGCCCCAGGAACTGTTCGAGGAGGTTCGGATCCAGGTTCCATGTTTCTCGCTCGCTATCGAGGAAAATCGGTCTTGCCCCCTGGTAGCAGATCGGGTTGCAGCTCGCAGCAAATGTCAAAGTCGGTGTGATCACCTCGTCACCAGGGCCAATCCCGAGCAGCTTGTACCCGAGATGAATGCCCGCCGTACCCGTGCCCAAAGCGACGGCTGGCAGGCCAACCAACTTGGCGAAAGACGCTTCAAGTGATTCGAGATTCGGTCCGACTGTGGAAAGCCAGTTGTCTGCAAACGCCGCCTCGACCCAGGCTTGCTCTTGCGTCCCCATGTGGGGTATCGACAGATGGATACGATGATTCGATGAGCGCCCTTTTTCTGTTGAAGGGCTCCCGACTGTGTTTACCGCTCGACCTTGCGTCTGCATTTTTTTTAACGCCGATCTCTCGCTTGGGATCATGTCCTTGCAGTTTACCGCCTGGTCTGCCTTCAGGGCTGCGCAAAGAATGCTCCTCGCACCTTGCGAGGCCTCGCCATGAACAGCCGGCTGACGAAAACGCCACCGCCGCCCATGTCAATACAGTATCCGACTCACTGTCAGGGGGCTGGTTGCGGCAAGATCCGCGCTACATGGGCCGGATTGCCGTACGCCACGCCGCGGGGAGGAAGATCTCGAAGTACAACGGCACCCGCACCGATGACGCTCCATGCACCGATTGAAACACCAGGCAGCACCACCGCTCCCAAACCCAGCATGGCTCCTTCTCCCACGCAGACGGTGCCGCCCAATCGCACACCCGGGCACAAGTGGGCGTGGTCGCCCACTCTGCAATCGTGATCCACAGAGCTGGCCGTGTTCAAAACGCAATTCACGCCCACGCTCGCCTCAGGGTTGACCACCGCACCAGCACAAATCAATGTGCCGCTGCCAATGGTAGCCGTGCGCGAGACCACGGAGAATCGGTGGCACACCGTCCGCGGCTTTCCCCCCGCACGCAACAAACACTTGAACAATTCCGCCCTTGCTGCGTTATCCCCAACGGCCACGAGAAACTCGTAAGCTGGCGGCAGCCCCATGTCACCCGACCACGAGGGATGGATGACCTTAAGCCCCTCAAACTCAACGATTCGCAGGTTGTCATCGGCGACGAGGTCGACGCGCAGACCCGTTGAACAGGCCGCGTCCCACACGACCTTGCCGTGGCCGCCAACACCGTACTGGAGGAAAGGAAGGGTGTTGACCATGAACGTGTTAACCATGAACATCAAGGCTGTTATCCTACACTTTGAAGTAGTTATGACGAAGAGCCTGATGAAACCGCAATCCGGCGCATATCGAGAACACATTCATCGAGAGCTGCCCAAAAAGTGCGCGACCAGTGTCCCCAGGCTCGGAGCGGCCGTTGTTATCCAGCGCCTGGATGTGAGATAGATGATACCGCACGGATATCGCTCATTTGGTGGAAAGGGCACTGTCGGCGAACCCACGAGCATCCAAACGCTCAACGAGCAATTGGGCCATCGTCTGCGCGTTGAATGAAGAGAAGTGCGCGAGGGCCCGCTTGACCCCCGCACGAAAGCCGGCCATCCGCTCCGGGTCTGTCAAAGCCTGCGCCGCCTCGGCCACCTCGACTTCGCTCGCCTGGTTGCTCTGAAAGAGCCCCGCGTTGAACCGCTTACAGGCCATGTGGGCATTCGTGCCGGGCGGTCCAATGTACAGCAGAGGCAACCCCCAGCCCAGGTAAGCCATGAACTTGCTTGGCGATGCTAGCCCTGCATAGTCCTCGCGCAAAAGAACAATACCGAAGTGCGGCTTGAAGCTGCTGACGTGAGAGGCGACTGCCTCCTGCATGCACCGAGGCAGGATGGAGAATTCACACGCAGCGCTCTGACACAGTTTGCCTAGCCGGTTGGTGCCCTCCGCGGAACAACCAATGGCCAGCAAGCGCACGCGCCGTGTCTTGGCAACGCCCCGGCAGAGGCGTTCGAGCACATCCAGTTCATGGGGTATGCCAAGGTTGCCGATGTAGGCCAGCCGCAGTTCGGAGGCTGACGCATCATCACGCTCCATTGGGAGAAATCCCTCCGTCGCCCGATTCCACGTCGGATGAGCCGTTGCAGCAGTCGTCGGACATCTCTCCCGTACCGCATCGACCATCGCATCGTCAAGTCCGACGACCAGGCACGTCCTTTTGAGGGCGATGCGATCGATCCATCGCAGCAGGCCTGCGATCCAGGCTAAACCGTGGCGGTCCAACCAACGCGCCTCCATTTCCGGATGATAGTCGAGCAACCACACGACAACCTTGGTTTTGAACATGGAACCAAGCAGCGCCGCCCAAATCTGCAGAAACGGTGGCGTGGTTGCCGCGACGATAACGTCGGGGCAGCGAACGATCAGGA
>Ga0302244_1001328_pt1 | contig 15561 bp, 11 predicted proteins | sample AAG_UR_Phe_MG_FD_193513 | JGI IMG/M metagenome (GOLD analysis project Ga0302244, IMG submission 193513) | Enriched activated sludge microbial communities from anaerobic digester in WTTP, New Holstein, Wisconsin, United States - AAG_UR_Phe | ecosystem: Engineered > Bioreactor > Anaerobic >... | reverse complement strand
GTTAGGGTTGAGTCCCTTTGTGACGGCATGTGTGATGAACGCCTGGCGTTTTTCTTTCAAGAGTTCAATGAAGCGGGTTTTTTTGGTAATAAGCGCATCGATGCGGGCGGTTTGACGGTCGAGGAAGTCAGCAATAATCTTTTGTTCAATAATGCCCGGAATCGGTAACGGCATATTTCGAAGAATCTCAGTATTAATTGATTCTCGGGTTGATCCAACGGATTGTAGTTCTATATAGGTTAATAAAGACGAAGACCTAAAAGCATAAGTAATAAACTCTTTATTGACAAACGAATTTGTTATACGAAGCCTCAGCATTTGCCCTGAAATAATCCATCCGTTTTCTCTCTCGGTACATAGAGCTATCCGTCCAATACTCCCAACTCTACTGAATATAATGTCTCCTTCTCTCAAGCGATAAATTGAAAGACGCTCTGCGTCTGCATAGGAAACCTTGGGAATATTTGTGTCATCTATTCTCATATCACCAACATTGCGAATTAGAATTAATGGGACACCCTCATCTACGTAATCTTCGGCATGAAGTTGTGCCCCAAAAGGGCCAGTTTGTACAACATTGGCACCATTGCCTTCAAGATATTTAATACTTATAACCTTCCAGTGCTCCGGCACTTCCCCGATCCATTCTATTCCTGAGTCCTTATATGCCGGATACAGCCTGTAATGACTCATTCCGTAACCTCAACAGCCTTAACCGGCGAGTTTGCCAAACCGGTTTTGCTACGTCTTGCCAATGCCTGCCGGGACTGTTCAATAACTGCATGCAGAATGTTGGTGGGGATATTTTCCGGTTGTCCTGTCATTCTGTAACCTCCCCGAGAAGGTCTGCAATCTCTTTCTCAACCTGTTTCAATTCGGCATCAATTTCATCAAGCTTGCGCGGCGGTACATACCGATAGAAGAAACGGTTGAAGTTTATTTCATATCCGACGCGGCCAGTCTGACCGTCAGCCTTGTCCAGGAAAGTATCGTCAATGTAAGCATCCGGTACGTGAGGCAGCACTTCACGGGCAAAATAGTCCTTGACGTTCTCGGCAAGCGCCACGTTTTCATAGTCGGTCAAATCCGGATCGGAGACGATTTCTCCGCCTTCATCCAGTACCGGTTCCCCGTCGGCATCCCGGACTCCGAAGGCATTGACCAGCGCCTTGACAAAGGATTTACCCGCTTTCCCTATAGCGGGGGATGATTGCGCCGCATGCTCGATAAATTGTTTAGCCCAGGCAAACGGTTTGATTGTATCGATATATAGCTCAAGTTCAGCCCTCAATGCTTCTTTCTGTTCATCTGTGAGCTTGATCCAGACCTTTTCGGTTTTGAGATTTTCCATGGTAGCGTTATTAATATGCAATGACATGCGCAAGGGCCTGAGCACCCGTATGCGGCGATACCCGAAAACACGGTAATCGAGCATGCGGCTGAGCTCGTTAGTCTCTGCGGCAGCGTAAATCTCAGCAATCTGGCGTATCTGCTCTTCACTGATAATACGCCTTTTATTGCCTTCATTCTTGATTGAAGCCCATTGATCCGCAGCATTAATGAGTTGTACCAGTTTGCGCCTGTTTTCCGCTTTTTTGTTGGAGAGTATCCAAAGGTATGTGCCTATCCCGGTTCTGAAGAAAATCTCTGTTGGAAGAGCTATAATGGCTTCAACAAGGTCCTTTTCAAGGAGCCAGCGGCGTATTTCTGATTCTCCTGAACCGGCTCCGCCGTTAAATAAAGGCGAACCGGACAGAACAATAGCTACGCGCCCTCCTCCTTTTTCGGGCAGTTCCATCTTGCTTGCCAGGTGAAGGAGAAACAGCATAGAGCCGTCGTTTATGCGAGGCAATCCGGGGCCGAAACGCCCTTTGAAGCCCTTTTCCTTGTGCTCCTTTATTACTGCATCCTGATCCTTTTCCCATTTCTTGCCGAATGGAGGATTGGCGACGCAGTAATGAAAACGATCGTTTGAAAATTGGTCGTTGGACAGCGTACTTCCGAGCTTTATGTTTTTTGAGAGGTCGCGTCCCGGATCGTTTTCCAAAGTTCTCAACAGCATGCCTGTCACACAGACAGCATGTGTTTCCGGTTCCAGTTCCTGACCATAAGGGACAAGCACTGGTGGTACCTTTGAGTGATTGCCATAATCTGCAACATGGTCCATGGCATCGGAAAGAAAACCGCCAGTACCGACTGTAGGGTCATAGATTGAACGGATAAGGCCAGGATCCGACTCAAACAACGCATCATCGGGGTCAAGGAGAAGAGTTGTGGCAAGGCGAACAACATCACGAGGGGTCATAAAGTCTTCGGCGCCTTCATTGACCTCTGCCCCAAACCTGCGGATAAGGTGTTCGTAGAGGTTGCTCATCACCCTGTCCGGCACCTCATCGGGGTGAAGATCAATCTCAGAGAAATTGCGGCATATTTTAAAAAGAAGACCTGCTTTGCTGAGTCTATTGCATGTGTTCGTAAAATCAAATTGTTGAAAGATCACTCTGGCATTGTCAGAGAAATGCGCTACATAATCTGCAAGGTTCTGGCTCGTTTTGGTTCCCCCAAGATTGCCAAGAACATATTCGGAAGTATTGTAAAAAGGATATCGTGTTATCTGGCGAAGGATAAGGTCGAGATCAAGACCACTATCCTTGTGCGTGAGGTATGCATCATACACCTCTTTACGTGTCGGTTCCAGTACACATTCGAGCCTTCTAAGCAGGGTAAAGGGAAGAATTATTTTGCCGAAATCGGTATGTTTAAAATCCCCCCATAAATCTTCGGCATTTTTCCAGATAAAATCCGCTAATGCTCCCCCTTTGTTTGGTCCTTCTGCCATTTCACCCTCCAACCTTAGATTGCACAAAAGAGCATACTATAGGATATAGTAATTTTCAACCACATTTTGCATAAAAGAGAGCATTTATTTGTTTTAACGTTGGTTATGTATTCCAACCACATTTTGCAAATAGCCAATGAAAGTTGTATCGTAAAATGCTCATTAAACGATACAATCGGTAAAGACTACCATATTACAAAAAAAAACGGCAATTATCTGCAGGTGTATAGTCCGCAAAAATCTCTTCAGTAAAATATTTTTGCACTGTTTGCATGAATTATACCTGCCTCTGTGGTCTCCAAAAGATTGTCTGGGGCAGGAGACTGTGTAATCAGCTTTCCTTCTCTGTGTTAATAATATATTCGATCTTTGCTTCTATTTTTTTCATAATCTCATGAAGCTTCTTTGCCTGCCCTACGCTAATGCTGTCTGCATTTTTTTCAATATCGTTATAAAACCTTGTTGCCCTCTGAAAAAAACCGATTGCGCTCGTTTTTTTAAGCTTTTTCGAAGCAAAAGCCTTTTTCAGACCTTCAACTGTGAATGGATTTTTTATATCTCTGTTGAACAGATCCCAAAACAAAGGGTGATCTATATTCGCAGCAAAAATGTAGCCTTTGGTTACGTTCAATTTGCCGGTTTTTACCCGTTCCTGAGCCTCCAAAGGAAGCCTCAAAAGGCTCAATTGTTTTTCAATATTACTTATTGATTTTGTTGATATTTTCTGCAAAACAATAATAATTATTGTTTCATCGGGTTTTAGCTTTTCAGGGCTGTTGTGGTAGGTTATTATTGTTGATATGACCTTCTGCGGTTCTACTGACATATTGCCTGTTGCAACCCTGTAATATCGCACGTAGGCATTTGCTTCTTCAATGGGGTTTAGGTTTTCCCTTTGTATGTTCTCGATGAGCTGGATAGTCAATATGTCTTTTTCGGTTAGGTTGTCCTCTTTGATTATGGCCGGTATCGTAGGCAACCCAAGCATCTTTGACGCGGTATACCGCCTCTCCCCTGCTATCAAGCGATAACCGCCCCTTTCCCGCATTACAATTATAGGCGAAATTACCCCTTTATCTTTTATTGTATCAACGAGGGCTTTAAAAGACGCCGAATCCGTGTCGATGGCTTCCCTTATCTGCTCTGTTACCCTTATCATCTCGACCTGTATTTCACTGTATTTGGCAATATCCTCAAACATTTCGTCACTGCCCCTGTCCTTGAATCTGTCTTGCATCGACTCGGTGAGATTAATTTTTTTGGTCATTTCCTGCCCCCATCATCATTTTTGATCCTTTTATGAAACTCCAATGATAGCTGCAAAAACTCTTTATGAATCTTTTCAAAATTCTTGTTGCCTGACAGGTCTCTTATGCTTTTTTGCAGTGTTTTTGCTTCTCCGACTCTGTTTGTTTTTGATATCTGTGAACGGAACACAAGGTTTCCGAATTGCTCTACCGCCATTTGTTCAATCGCTTTCGATAAATTATATCTGTCACGACCGGAGATGACTATTCCTATAATCCTAAGGTTAGGATTAAAATATTCCTTCGCCTTCGGCATAATGATGTTTTTTATATCCAGGGCACCTTCAATGGCATCGGGGTCTATGCCCACCGGAATAAGGATATAATCTGCAGCAGATATGGCAGTTCTTGTCAGCATGTCTATTGACGGCGGCGTATCGATAAAAACCATGTCATATCCTTCTGCCATTGCGTGAATAAGCTTAACAATCTTAAAACGTGCAAGATCGTCGTTTACCGTAAGCTCCATACTAACTACATCGAGCTTGAGTGAGGACGGCATAAGGGAAATTTCTTTCTTGTTCTCAAACGATATTACCTTTGCGCTGTTTATCATTGTTTTCAACTGCTCTTTTGCGTCCGGTTCGTTTATGTCGTGCTGAACGCAGAATTTGAATATGTCTGGCATTTTAAACGCCAATTTATCAAGGTGTTTACACATCCACTTCGAGGTATTCCGTTGACTGTCGAAATCAATTACCAGCACCTTTTGATAGTGATCGAGCATGTAATGAGCAAGATTCACAGAACAAAGTGTTTTGCCGACCCCTCCTTTGTGGTTAGCAACCGCAACAATTATGGTTTCACGATCTTTTACTATCATAAAATTCCGTTACCCTCCTTATATTATCCTTCAACGCATCGTCGTCAATCTTGTTATATGCGGCTTCGCCCGACCTTAAGCTGTACGAATGGTTGCGTCTGTCGATTTTTAATATTGATCTTAGTGTATTTGTATCTATAATGCTCTGGAAGAGATAATAAAGAATATTGTCAATCTTGCCTATTTTGTGAGATTTCTTTTTCTGATCCGCTTGCTGACGATAATCGGTTAGGCCATAATATTCAAGTAACAGTTGCCTCAATGACTGGAGTTCTTCACTCTTACTGCTTGTTTTTTTGCCGGAGGCGGTCAGGAGTGATACGAAATTATCCATTTGTGCGTTACTGTTCGCCGATGCAATAAATCCAAAGAGCCAGTTTCTTAACTCTCTGAAGTTGCCGGAGACTATGCATATCTTGTTTGCAACATAATCCGGGATGGATACCTTGTTTTCCTTTGCGAAGTAGTCAATATACTGTTTTTTTACTACATATTCTGGGGTTTCTATGGAGCATGTATATCCATCGATCAGACGCATAACTGTACGTTCGGGGAGCACCGCAAACTCTTTTGGCTGTTTATCGGATGCGATGATTGCATTAATTCCCTCTGATTTAATAAGGTTTAAAAATTCAAATATAACCCCGAGATGCTTTTGTATTTTGTCTTGGTCGATTAGCTGGAAGTCGTCCAGGAAAAATATCTTCTTGTTGTCTTTCTTGACAAATTTTACAAGCTTATCAAACTCTTTTTCGGAGTAATTATAGGCCTTCAGTTCATCGAGAAACTTTGTCGCACCATTGTAATAAACGTTGATTCCCGATTTAAGAGCTTTATAAACCATGTGCTGCAGAAGGTGAGTTTTCCCTGTGCTTGTAGGACCGTAAATGAATACAAGATTTGACCTCCCTTTCTGTTCAAGCACCTCCGTACAAACGTTGTATGCAACCATATTGCTGTTGCCGATGAAAAAAGGCGTATTGATGTAGTCGCCCAATAAATATTCGATTCCGTAAAGTGTCCCTTTGCTTGTACTATCTTTTGTTTCGGCAATTTCTTCTTTCGCATCATCTTTTACAGTGAGAATATTTACTTTCTTTTTAAAGTATTGTTCGAGTTTTTCTCTGTTCTTTTCGGCAAAAGTTGAGTTGTTGGGATTTGTAATGAATATGTCTACTTCGGCATCCTTTGATTCGTAATAAGAGCCGATCATGAAATATAAATCACTTTTTGTGATCAGTTCATGAGTAGAATTGACATAAACTTTTTCAACTCTGGACATAATATATTTTTATACTATATCTGAAAGTAAATAAATATCAAGTGTTATTTTATATTGTTGTGCGCTGTTGCATTGTTTCCGCATGTTTTCATCTTTTTATTATGTCGCCATTATGACAATTATTATGACAATTATTTATGCCGATTATGACATATTATTTGCTCTATTATGCTGTTATTATGACCGTATTATGACTTCAATGTTTACGCTGATGTTCTACCTCACTGTAATAATTAATGATTTATAAACGACAATGTATTTTATGACTATAGTGTTATTGACAAAGAAAATGTCGAGATATTTTTGTGTTTGCTTTCAAAATATGTCAATTCGAGCAAAAAAATAACGATGTATGTCTGTTTTGATGTCTTTTTTTGTAATAATTGCAGGAATATATTAAAAAAAGACGGAGGGTAGGGCGCTGCTCTGCTATAGTGTAATAGAACAAGAAACTTCTATAATATAATGAAATCATAGGTATATCACGCCGGTTTCCACATTATTATTGTCTGCTATAGTGTAATAGAGCAAGTGGTATAGTGTTATGAGACAAATGCTATAGTGTAATAGAGCAAAGTTTATAGTGTTATGAGACAAAATTTCGTATGAAACACGTTGATATTATGAAATAATATTTATATTATAAACATTAAAGTAATGTATTCTTTTATATAAAACGTTTAAAACGCTATTAAATATTTTTCTAAAAGGATGTGCGTTTGCGTAGAAAAAATATCGATCCCAAGCAGGAAATGCTTTTTGACTTGATAGACAAAAAAGGTAAGGATGAAATGAATCTTGCCGAATACCCGTTTACCTTGCTGTCGAAAAAACAACTGCAGAATAAAAACACTATCGAATATGCTGATACAAGGAATATTGACAATAAAGATATTGAAATAAAATGGATTGTTACCGGCAGCGATAAATACGGCCTTCCGACCGGCTACGACCAGGATGTTTATCTTGCTATTTTACAGTCATGGATGGAGGACAAATTTAAGAGCAAAGTCATTCCAATCAAATCGGTGTATGCTTTGTTAAGCAAGATGGGGATAAAAAACCCCGGCGCACGGGAATATGACCGTGTAAAAAAGGCGATTCAGCGGTTAGTTGGAGTTACCATTTACAGCGAGAATTCTTTCTATAATAAAGAGGAGCAGAAATATGAGAAAAGCATTGGTTTCCATTTGTTTGAGAACTTCAAACTGATAAAAAAGAAGAAAACAAGAGGTGTTAAAGCCAAAAAAGACAATGATGACGATGAAATTCGCGGTTTTATAACAGCGAGCGATGTTTTGTTTAATAGCGCACAAACAGCGAACTTAAAAGACATTGATCTGAAGTTTTTTTACTCTTTGTCGAGCCCGCTTTCTAAAAGAATGTACAGACTGCTTGACCGGAAAAAATACGTGGGCGACGGTTTTTTCAGAATGGACATATCCAGATTTGCAATGAAAATTGGACTTGCTACGAGCAATGAAAAAGGCAAATATTACCCTTCTGCAATTAAACGAGACTTGGAAACCCCTTTTAACGAGCTGATCGAAAAGGGGTTTATACATTCGGTCAAATATAAGACGTCAGCAAACAGGAAAAGCGAAAACATTGAAATACGCTATAAAAAGCCTGCTGAAGTAAAAGACGAAAACAGCATCGAGGAAAACGGTCTGATATTGGCAATCCTTGATGTTACAAAAGACGATAATTCCAAGGCTTTCTACAGAAAAGTGATAAGGAAATGCGGCGATCAAGCGAGAAATATCATTTTTAATGCGCTTTCATCTACAGTGGGCGCAATGAAAACAGGGGTTGCTAAATCAGTGCCTAAATATTTTATAGGTACTCTCAAAAACATCTGCGAACAACACAATATCAATATCGACTGATCAAAAAATAAAGTAATACTATATCAGAAAGTAATTTCTTTAGGGTGTTCTGCCCGAATCATACCCCGGTAACGGGGAAATACCAATCACTCAATATTACTGCTTTGCGCCTGCTATTAGCTGCAGGGTAGGGTGGTTATCACTTTAATCAAAGGAGGATTATATTATGGCATGTGTAGACTTACGGCTTGTTCACCGTTTTGAAAAAAGCTGCAAGGTTAGCAATGTGATACCCCTCTCAGTATATGCAGAGAAAATGATTTGCAAAAGCATGCTTACCGCAAAAAGCGGTATAGCTGATTTTTGCAAGGCAAGGGAAAGGAATACAACAAGAAGGGCAGACGATTACTGTCCTGACAACAACGCGGCCTAATGTGCCGTTCAAAAAAAGGAGACTTTTATGATTATAGAAAGAAATAGCATTTTAGATGTACTTTCTAAAGTAGTAGGGATTACCGACAGACACAATGTTATGCCGATACTTAGGAATGTAAAGTTGAGTTTCGGTGAAACATCAACCATTACCGCAACGGATCTTGAGGTTTCTGCAATAGTTGCATTACCGAAAGCGGATGAAGAATTGACCTTGCTGCTTAACGGCAGAATTCTGCTTGATATCCTGAAGGGATTGAACCCCGGTGATGTCGAGTTCGTCAAAGACGATAGCAGTATTCTTATAAAGCAGGGCAAAACGAGCTATACGCTCGCATTGGAATCAGTCGAGGATTTTCCAAGTGTAGAGGGAGATATTAAAGATATATCGGCAGATTTCACGATCGATACAAAAACCTTGATAGGAGCAATTAAAAAGGTCGAATATTCTGTAAGCCAGGACGAAACAAGATACAGCTTGTGCGGTGTTCGTCTTGCATCAAAGGGGGGCAAGCTTGCCACGGTATCGACCGATGGTTTTAGGCTCAGCCTTAACACAAAAGATGTTGTGGTTGACATGCCCGGGGTTACAATTCCAAGAAAGGCCGTTGGCGATATATACAATATTGTCGGCATGGGAGAAAATGTAAGAGTTGTTGCAGGAAGAGCAATGATAAAGTTTATTACATCTACTTCAACACTTGTGTGTCGGGTAATCGACATGGCTTATCCCGATTTTGAGGCGGTTATCAGTAACGTAAATGGCGGGCACAACGATGCAACAGTGGATAAGGCAGAGTTCCTTAAAGCTGTAAAAAAGGTGCTTGTTGTGGCAGATAGCGACAGACTTATCAAAGCATCATTCTCATCCGGTTTGCTTCGACTTGAAACTCAAGGCAATGTAGGAAGGGCGTCAGAAACAATTCCGCTTGAATACGATGGTGGCAATATAACCCTTACGATTAACGGCAGGTATTTATCTGATGTGCTGGCTTATGCCGTGGATGAAAATATCAAGCTGAAGGTGCCAAAGCCGGGCGAGTTTGGAAGTATTTTCTTTATAGAAAATGATGCATCTGCTCTTGGTATAATAATGCCGATCAAGGCATAATTAATCAAGACAATAATAAGTAAAAGGCTGCTTTCCGGAAAACCGGAAGCAGCCTTTTTTTGTATCGATAATTATGATTTTTGACAGGTGTGAACTTGACCGTAAACGCGGCGCAAGCCCCTGGCTTTAGCCATGGGGTCAAGCCTACTGTTTGAATGTCTGTATATCTTTTTGTGCTATTGCAGGCAGTTTTCCCAGGAGAATGATGAATTTCCGCAGATATTTTTCGTCAAAGCAATGTTTCATTCCGTTGTTGCGGTTCTGCCCGCCGTTGCCTTTTTCGGGGGTTCCGGCCATTATTCTGACCGCCTCAGAGGGAGATATTGCATCCTTATATGGGCGCTTCGATGTCATGGCATCGAAAGCATCTGCTATTTTTATGACACGGGCAAGCGGGTGTATGCTGTCCCCTTCGATGTTCATGGGATAACCACCACCATTGAAGTCTTCGTGATGGTGCAAGATTGCTTTTTTGACGAATAGCGGTATTTCCGTATCGAGCAGCATCGCAAGGCCGCCGAGCGGATGGCGCTTGATGATTTCCCATTCTGTTTCGTTTAGAGGTCCGTTCTTGTTTAATATTTCAGCAGGCACAAGCACCTTGCCTATGTCGTGAAGCATTGCGGCTACACCGCACTGCTCAAGGAGCTTTCTTTTCTCGTCGGCATTGTAACTCTCATAGTCGGGATTTATGTGTTCGAGAATGTCCTTGTTTGACTTGAGAAAAAGCACCGTCAGCCACAGCACTTTCGTTGCGTGTTCATATGTGTTGTAATCGTGTCCTACCATTTTCGACAAAGCCTCAATGGATCGTGATTCTGCAATAAACGCAAGTGCATTTTCGACAACCGCTTCTATCCTGCCGACGGTTTCTTGTTGCACGACAGTGCTCTCGCGCGATGCAGAAAACGTCTGGTTTATAACCTTGTTCGTTACCCTGGTGAATATCTCTGCTTTTTGCTGCCCCGACGGTTCTTCGCGTTTAAGGATGTTGCCAAAATGCGTCTCGAGATATTGATCATACTTGAAGCTGTCCTCGATGTCTATGTACACCTCGTTAGGACCGCTTTCGGCAAGTCTTTTGAGCTGTTCATAAGTAACTGCATTTCCGTTGGTTGCCCACAGTATATGCCTGCCGTTCGAACGCACGAATATCCGGAAACTGGGCATGGTGCCGGGCAGAATTGCGCCCGGGGGAATTGCGGTAAATCTGCCGTTGTAATTGTCAACGTTCACGGATTACACCTCCGGGCGGTCCCGATATATTACATAAAATATTTTTGCACACCGAGTGAATTCTTCAATTCTGCTCAGGCGGCTTCAGGGATATGCACCGTAATCGTGGTTCCCTTGAATTCGGTACTTTCCACTGTTACGAATCCCGACAGTTCTTTCGCTATTGTATATACAATGTGCAGACCGATGCCGTTGCCGTTTTTTTTTGTTGTGAACGCAGGTTGGTGTATCAGCTCCATAATGTTTTCCGGTATGCCGATTCCATTATCCTTGACGCTGATATAAACATAGTTGCCAGCTTTTACCGTGTCAAAAACGGCGATCTCTTTTGCTGCTTTAAGATTTACTGCCCCGGTGGATACTTTTATTATACCTTCGGTTTTTATTGCATCCCTGGCATTAATAACAAGGTTGAGCAGCATTTCTTCAATATACAGATCGGTTGCCTCAACAGACGGTATGCTGCTTTTTAAATCATAGTAAACGTTTGCCCGGTTTCCGCATATTCTGTCAAGTATTTCACTTATGTTTTCAATGCTTATGTTTATGTTGAGAATACGTTTTTTGAAGCTTTTTTTGTAGTTCAGATCAAGAATATAGTTCATAAGCTTAATAGCTGTCATAGATGCGGTTTTTATTGTTTGCGCCCGTGCATTTATAAGTGAGTCCATACTTTTTGCTGTGATCAGAATTTCCGCGCTTCCAACTATTGTCTGAAGCACGTTGCTTATGTCGTGCACAAGATAAGATGTTATTTTGTTGACCGTAAGTGTGTGGCAGTTGCTCTTGCTGACAATATTTGTGTTTTCGGGATTAATCAATTACCACCTCTCGATTTATTTTTTTGGCGTTTCTCTGCTTGTATATTACTTTTTTTTCAGGCGAACATCTGTATTTCCGGAAATTTTGCCAATTCGTTTTAGTTTTTTGCAATTAGTGCGATTACTATATAGTAAAACGATTTATGTTTATGCGGCAGTTATAAGGTTTGTTCTTGCCATAAGAAAGAGAATGTGATTAATTATAATGATTTATCTGCTGTTTTTAAATTGCTATTTTTCTGTCGGAAGCGGGGTCCGTGATGAAAAAAAAGCTACATGAGATGTTGTCTGCAGAAAGCATTACAACATTAATTAACAACATTAACGATGCTGTCTTTATTCACAGCGAAGACGGTAAAATCATTTACGTCAACGAAAAGGCATTGCAGCTTTACGGCATGGCAAGGGAAGATGTCGGGAAGCTGTCTATAGTGAACGACCTGTCGGGGCCGGGAGCGCCAGTTGAAAACGTGCGTGAAATCTGGAATAAGGTTTTAAGTAATGAAACAGAAAGCACCGTTGTTGAGTGGGTCGCCAAAAAGCCGTTTGACGGAACGGCATTTGCTGTGAGCATACAGTTGACCAAAGTCTACTTCAAGAATAAAATCGCAATTTTGGCAATAGTTCGCGATCTATCAAAAGAGAAGCAAACGGAATTACAACTGCGGGAATCCGAGGAAAGGTACAGGCTTGCAATAGAATGTTCAAACGATGGCGTTGTAATATTGAGCGGCGATAAGTCTGTGTTTATTAATAAAAGATGCGCAGAGATTTTTGGTTACAACAATCTGGACGAGTTTGCAGCGATACCATTATCGGCTGCTGTACATCATAATGATCTTAATACAATAATAGAGTACAACGAAAAAATACAATGTGGCGAACAGGAACAGGCAAGATATGAGTTCAAAGGCATTAAAAAGGATGGGAACACTATACGTCTTGAGTCTTCTGCCACGAGGATTTTCTATCAAGGTTCATTCATGACGTTAGCATATATCAGGGATGTTACAGTACAGAAAAGGAATGACCGTTTAATTCGGATCCAAAGAGACCTGTCGTTGAAACTCGCAAGGGCAGTATCGGTTGCAGAAGCAATCAAGTATACCCTGGATGAATTAATCGAGGCAACCTCAATGGATTCGGGGGGCATCTATCTTAGCAACAACATAACGGGCGACCTTGAGCTTGCCTGTACATCGGGGTTTAGCGATGAATTTGCCAAGGCCATTTCGATAATCAGAAACGGTTCCGATGAAATGCGAAGGGTAAGGCTGTATGATAAAGACAAGGCCGCTTCGTACTATAACCCGCCTGAAAAGACGGTATTTGCGGATGCTACCGCAAATGAAGGCATTATGTTTGTTGAATGCGTTCCAGTGGTGTACATGAATAAACTCAAAGGCATTCTCTTTATAACGTCTCATAGAAACAAACAATCAATAGAAGATAACGAAATCAATATACTTCAGATGGCCGCAGCGCAATTGTCAACAGTTTTAAACAGGCTTGACATAGAGCGCGATCTTATTAAGAGCGAGGCACAGTTCAAGCGGATTTTTGATAATTCCATGGTTGGTATGTTCAAGGTAAAGCTCGATGGTTCAATGCTTGATGCTAATCTCGCATTGGCAAGGATATATGGCTACAAAAGCACAGAAGAGTTTTTGCAAGCAATACACAATAACAGCGTTAATACTTATTGCAACCCCGGGGACCGTCAAATGTTTGTTGATTTGCTGTTAAAGTACGGGGCAGTTGTCAATTTTGAAAAAAAGGCAAAGCATAAGGATGGCGATACTATATGGATGAGAATAAGCGCGAGGCTTGTGCGGGATGATGATGGTACTAACTGGATAGAGGGCATGTCGGAAGATATGACCGCGAAGAAGCTGGCGGAAGAGCAACTCGAAAACCAGGTACGGCTCCTAAATAGCGTGCTTGATGGTGTACCGGACATAATCGGTATACAATATCCGGACCATACTGTAATGTGCTACAATAAGGCCGGATACGATGTACTGGGCATGACAAGCGATGATGTCAAAGGTAAAAAATGTTATAGCCTTATCGGCAGAGATAGGCCGTGCGATAATTGCATGACTGCGAAAGCTGTCGTAAGCGGCAAAATGGAACAGACAGAAAAGTATATCGCTGAATTTGACAGGTACATGTTCTGCAGAAGCAACCCCGTCTATGATAAAGATGGCAAGTTGTTCTTAATTGTTGAGCAGTTGCAAGATATTACGGCCATGAAACATGCCGAAGCTGATATCATAAGGCGTTCCGAGGCCATGGATGCCGCTATCGACGGAATGGCGGTATTGAATAACGATGAAACGTATACGTATGTTAATTTTGCCCATTCAAAGATTTACGGATACGACAATCCGGACGAACTTACAGGCAAGTCCTGGCGCGTTTTATACAGTCCCGGTGAGCTGAAAAGGTTTGAGAAAGATATAATGCCAAAACTGTACCGGGATGGCAAATGGCGCGGAGAAGCTACCGGCAGAAAAAAAGACGGCAGCATGTTCCCACAGGAACTATCGCTTACCTTGCTGTCAAGTGGGGGATTGATATGTGTTGTCCGAGACATTACCGAGAGGAAAAAGACAGAAACGGTGCTTTTCGAAAAATCCCTCTTTTTGCAGACCGTGATCGATTCTTGCCCGCACCCTGTATTTTATAAAGACAGTAAAGGCAGATACAGTGGCTGCAATGTTGAGTTTGAGAAGATGTGCAATATAACTACAAACAATATAATCGGCAAGACGGCGCACGAGCTATTTATTAACAAGATTGCGAAACAGGAAGTGGCAACGGACAAAATAGTGATGAAAAGCAAAACCGTTATGGTTTATGAAGAAACCGTTACATTGCAAAACGGGCTAACCAAAAAACTGCTTGTAACCAAAGCACCATATCTGCATAGCGACGGTATAGTGGACGGCATTATAGGCATTGTCAGCGATATAACGGGACTACGGGAAGCGGAGGAACGCTACAAACTATTTGCGGAACATTCAAACGACGGCATTGCGATATTAAGCAACGGTGTTCATATTTATGCCAATAAAAGGTTTGCAGAATTATTCGGCTATGACGATATAAACGATATTATTGGCAAGGGGCATGATATTGTAATATATGGCAAAGATGTTGAAAGGGTCAGGCGATATTCGCTGCTTCGAAAACATGGAAAACAAGCTGAGACACATTACATTGCCCGCGGAGTGAAGAAAAACGGAGACTTAATATATGTTGACATATCTGTTGCAGCTATCAGTTATAGAGGCATTCCTTCATCGCTTGCTTTTATGAGAGATGTCACGGACCGCGTAATAACCATGAAAGAACTTCAAAAAGCGGAAGAACGTTACAGAACCGTTTTCGAAAATACCGGTGCCGGAACAATAATTGTCGAGGACGATACTATCATATCACTTGCAAACAGTAAATTTCTGCAGATGGCGGGATATAGCAGCAAAACGGATATTGAAGGCATAAAGTCGTGGAAGGAATTCTTCGATGCTTCGGTCATCAGCTTCATGGAAACATATCATGTTGCTCGACGCAACAAAGAACATGCGCACAAAATACCAACGCAATACACTACCGTGTTTGTGGACAGATACGGCAAAAGAAAAAATGTGCTTATGACCGTTGGGGTGATCCCGGATACAACCAAAGCAGTTGCATCTATTGTTGTGCTTCCCGATCAGATCAATACCCCGCTACTGTAAAATGTCCAGATAAGATTTTTTATGTTAACTTTTAGGTGAAAAGAGAGTTCTGGCAGATATTTTGTATTCCTTCCCCCTTTAAGTCTTTCTAAATACATTCGATAAACTCAATATGTGTAGTCTTCCCTTGAGAAT
>Ga0302244_1001324_pt1 | contig 15589 bp, 13 predicted proteins | sample AAG_UR_Phe_MG_FD_193513 | JGI IMG/M metagenome (GOLD analysis project Ga0302244, IMG submission 193513) | Enriched activated sludge microbial communities from anaerobic digester in WTTP, New Holstein, Wisconsin, United States - AAG_UR_Phe | ecosystem: Engineered > Bioreactor > Anaerobic >... | reverse complement strand
TGATGAGTGGGGTGGGGAACCATAGCCGTATTGAGTTGGAAAAAATGTTGGCCGGAAAAATAGTGAATGTTAGCCCATACATTGGCGAGAACGAAGAGGGTTTCAATGGTAACTGCTCACCCAATGATTTGGAAGAGATGTTACAACTCACCCATCTCTATTTCACCAGTCCGCGTTTCGATGAGTCTGCTTTCAATGCATACATGTCGAGGATGCAGGCTGTATTGCAAAATGCAGGCAACAGTCCCAATATGATTTTCCGCGATTCAATCTCTTATATTGGCATGAATAGGCATTTCCGTAAAAGGCCTATGAATATCAATTTGCTGAAGGAAGTTGACCTCACCAAAATTGAAACCATTTATCGCAATCGTTTTGCCGATGCCAGCGATTTTACATTCGTATTCGTTGGCAATATCAGTACGGATGCACTCAAGGCATTGGTAGAGACTTATCTGGGATCGCTACCCAATATTAAGCGGAAAGAGAGTTGGAAGGATAATAACATCCGATTCCCGAAGGGGACAAATAAATATCCATTCACTTTCGCAATGCAAGTTCCCAAGAGTTCTTGTTTCGTTTCGTATCAAGCTCCCGTTACATACAATTTTGAAAATAGGATTTACTCCGATGCAATAGAGCATGTACTGGATCTTAGGTACACCGAAACCATTAGGGAGGGAGAAGGAGGAACCTATGGCGTGCAAACATGGTATAGCTTTGCGAAAACTCCTATAAATCAGCTAACCATGACCATGTATTTTGATACTGATCCCGATAAGGCTGTGCATTTGGTAGAAATAATTCATGATGAATTTAAAAAGATTCTTAGTGATGGGCCAACCGAGGTTGACCTGAATAAGGCAAAGGAATACTTCTTGAAGGATCGGCAGGAAAGCTTAAGGGAGAACCGTTTCTGGTCATCGGCCATCAAGGAATACTATAATAATGGCATTGACATCATTAGCAACTACGAAGCATTGGTTAAAAAATTGAATGTGAAGGAAGTTCAGAAAGCAGCCAAGTCTTTCTTCAAGGATGCCAATATGCTTGAGATAGTTATGAGCCCACAATAGAGTTAGCTTAATCTGAACATTGAAGTCCAATCCCATACCGGGGTTGGACTTTTTTTTGAACATAGCAATAGTAAAACTGTTGTTTAGATTAATTACAAATAAGTTAATCAAAACAAAGCGCTATGAATAATGCCATATACAACTTCGAGAGGCCGCGTAACGAGCCCGTGCTGATGTACGAGTCGTGTTCGCCCGAACGGATGGCCTTGCTGGATGAGATTGAGAAGCAAAGCAATACCATTGCTGAAATCCCCCTGATTATTGACGGTAAAGAGATACGAACCGGCAATATGGGCGAGATAACCATGCCACATGATAACAAAAAGGTAATAGCACGCTACCATATGGCCGGGCCCAAAGAGGTGGAAATGGCCATCGATGCTGCATTGGCAGCACATGAGCATTGGGCAACGGTGTCGTGGATTGAGCGTTCGAGTATCAACCTGAAAATTGCGGAGCTGATATCCAAGAAATATCGCCACAAGCTCAATGCGGCCACCATGGTGGGGCAGGGGAAGAGCGTTTTTCAGGCCGAGATTGATGCGGCATGTGAAACCATTGACTTTTTAAGGTTCAACTCCCACTTCATTTCCGAAATATACAATCAGCAGCCCTATTCCGAAACGGGCGTGGTGAACAGGGTGGAGTACAGACCCCTGGAGGGGTTTGTGTTGGCCATCACACCGTTCAATTTTACGGCCATTGCATCTAACCTCAACATGTCGCCTGCGCTCATGGGCAATACTGTGGTGTGGAAGCCTGCCACAACGGCCATTCTCTCAAATTATATGTTGATGCGGATTTTCAAAGAGGCCGGATTGCCCGATGGGGTAATCAACTTTATCCCCGGGAAAGGCTCTGTTATCGGGAATACAGCCATTCCGCATCCCATGCTGGCCGGAATCCACTTTACGGGGTCCAGCGCCACGTTCAACCATCTGTGGAAGCAGGTTGCGGAAAACCTGCACAGGTACAAGTCGTACCCAAAGATTGTGGGCGAAACGGGCGGTAAGGATTTCGTGGTGATACACCCCTCGGCTGATACCGATGTGGCAGCCACCGCGCTGGTTAGAGGAGCCTTTGAGTATCAAGGACAAAAGTGTTCAGCAGCCTCGCGAGCCTACATTCCCAGGTCGCTTTGGAATCCCATTAGGGAGCGAATGAAATCCATGATGGATGAGATTAAGGTTGGAGATGTGAAGGATTTCGGCAACTTTATGAACGCCGTAATTGACCAAACCGCATTCAACAATATCATGGGCTATATCGACAGGGCAAAAGCATCGGATGAGGGTGAGGTGATTTTTGGCGGAAAGGGTGATGACAGCAAGGGCTGGTTTATTGAACCCACGGTTATAGTGGTGAAGAATCCCCACTTCGTAACCATGGAGGAAGAGATTTTTGGCCCCGTTCTGTCCGTTTACGTGTATGATGATGAGAAATGGGCAGAAACTCTGCATCTGGTTGATACAACATCACCGTACGGGTTGACGGGTTCCGTTATATCCACCGATAGAAAAGCACTCAATGAGGCGTGTGTTGCGCTACGCTATGCGGCCGGTAATATTTACTTCAACGATAAGCCCACTGGGGCAGTGGTAGGTCAGCAGCCATTTGGCGGGGCCAGGGCAAGCGGAACCAACGATAAGGCCGGCGGCCCAAACAACCTGTTGCGCTGGACAAGCCCGCGTACTGTTAAGGAAACTTTTGTTCCGCCCACCGATTTTAAATATCCCTATATGGCCTACAGGAATTGTGGAGGGTAACCACAAGGGTATGACGAAAGAATGTAGTGTTTTTGCTGATTAGTAGTTGTTTACAGATTGCTGTAAACTCCGTTGGTTAGCATGTAGCGGTACGCTTCGATTGGCATGAAGTATTGTACATTTTTGCCATCGCGAAGGCATTGCCGAATGAATGTTGAGCTGAGCTCAATGATAGGAGCCGCAAGTGTTTCCACATGGGAATCCCTCTTTATCCTCTCCATGTCCGAGCCCAATCGGGGGTAAACCATGATGCGATAGTCGTTGAGCAGCGATGCGCTATCCTTCCACTTGCCTATGCTTTCAATGGAATCGGCACCCATAATAACGGTAAATTGCCGTTGAGGATACTTCTCACCCAGAACTTTCAGCGTGTCGATGGTGTAGGAGGGTTGGGGCAACTGCATTTCAATATCACATACTCCCATGGATGGGGATAAATTGGCAACGGCCAGCTTAACCATTTCCATCCTATGCCTGATATCGGCCAGTTGGGCCTGTGGTTTAAGCGGATTGTGGGGACTTACCACGAACCAAAGTTCCTCCAGATCGGTAAATTCTATGATGTATCCCGCTATGGCAACGTGCCCAATGTGGATAGGGTTGAACGAACCGAAGAACAGTCCAGTTTTCATGGTTGTTGTATGAATCGTTGAACGGTTTCAATGGTTTCTGCAACGGCCTTGTCCAAATTGTCATTCACGACTACCAAATCGTAATCCTTGGCGTAACCCATCTCTTCGCGCGCTTTACCTACACGTTTGGCTAAGGTTTCGGGCGTTTCGGTGCCACGCAGTTCAAGGCGCTTTTGCAACTCCTCAATGGAAGGAGGCATGACGAAAATGGCAAGTGCCCTATGGCCATATAGCCTTTTGATGTTCAACCCGCCCTTCACGTCCACATCGAAGACCACGTGGTGCCCCTTTTGCCAAATCCTCTCCACCTCCGATTTTAGAGTCCCGTAGAATGATCCCGGATAAACCTCTTCCCACTCCACAAATTCATCAGCCTCAATCCTCTTCTTGAATTCATCCACCGAAAGGAAATGGTAATCGCGTCCGTTCACCTCGCCTTCCCTCTTGGGGCGGCTACAGGCTGAAATGGAGAACTCCAACTCAGGGATTTGTCCAAGCAAACGCTTAACAATGGTTGTCTTCCCCGAGCCCGAAGGGGCAGAAAAAATAAACAGCTTACCGTTCATAACCTTCCTGTTGTAAAATGCGCTGTGCGCAATTATTAACCAAAAGAAGTAATTGGAAAAGAGAAAGGGTATGCCAATCTCTACAACACGTTTTGCAGCTGTTCCTTAATCTTTTCCAACTCACCCTTCATAAGCACCACAATTTTCTGTATTTCGGCATGATTGGCTTTGGAACCCAGAGTATTAATCTCTCTTCCCATCTCCTGAGCAATAAAGCTCAACTTCTTGCCAATCTGTTCCTCTTCGTTCAGAGTATCCAGAAAGTATTTGCAATGGTTGTCCAGCCGTACTTTTTCCTCGTTGATATCCAGTTTTTCCAGATAAAAAATTAGTTCCTGTTCAAAACGGTTCTCATCAACTGTAACATCGCTGCCCAGCTTGGCAAGGCTGCTAAGTAACCTCCCCTTCACCTCTTCAATTCTCTCACCCTCAAATGTGGCCAATTGGTATAGCAGTTCCTTTATTTGTTTGACTTTCAGAATTAAGTCTTTTTCGGTGGCTTTACCCTCCTGATACCTGAAATCGTTGAGGTTGTCCAACGCCAGCGACACGCAGTTTATCAATGCATCCCACTCCTGTGGCGAAACATCTTCCTTCTCGGAGTTGAAAACTTCGGGTAGCTTCAGAATGGTTTGGAATAAGGACTCATACTCCAACGATATGCCCAATTCACTGGCAATGGCCTCAAATTGCTTTAGATATGCTTTGAAAACCTTGGAATTGATGGTGGGTATGGTGGTCACCTCGTCCTCCTCCATGGTGATGTATATATCCACTTTCCCTCGCTGTAACGATTGAGCAATGAGGTTTCTGATATCCAGTTCTTTCTCCCTGTATAAAAGGGGGATTTTAAGAGTTGAGATATCCAATTGTTTGCTGTTCAGCGATCTTACCTCGGTGATAATTTTCCTGTTGCCAAATTTCACTTCGGCTTTGCCGAAACCTGTCATAGATTTTAACATGCCGCATAGTTTTATACAAAGGTATAGTATTGTGATCGAAACGCAAACAAGTTTTCAAACAACCGATGAACTGAGGCTCTTACCCTTCTTTAACCCATAAATCGATTATCAACCAACCCTTTCCAACTCCACGGTAAAGTGTCTCATGATGGGTGCTTCCCAAACAATTCTAAACCCCTTGTTGATAGACTCGCGCTTGTCGTACACGTTTTTAAGAGCAACGGCTATCACATCCATGTGATTGTTGGTATAGGTGCGACGAGGAATGGCCAGCCTGAGAAGTTCCAGTTTTGGAAAGCGATTTTCCCGTGTAACCGGATCGCGGTCGGCAAGGATGGCCCCGATTTCAACGCCCCTTATACCTGCCTCAAGGTACAATTCAATGCCCAACGTCTGAGCCCTGAACTGTTCGCGGGGAACATTGGGAAGCACTTTGTCTGCATCTACGAAAATGGCATGACCACCTGGAGGCGATTGGATGGGTATGCCAAAACCGGTGAGTTTATTGCCAAGATACTCTACCTGCTTAATTCGGGTTTCGAGATAATCAAACTCGGTACCCTCGTCTAATCCCACTGCCAGGGCATTCATATCTCTGCCCGACATTCCGCCGTAGGTGATGTAGCCTTCGAACATGATGTTGTAAGTGGAGCATTGGCGCCAGGTATCCTTCGATTTCATGGCTATAAATCCACCAATGTTCACAATGGCATCCTTTTTACTGCTCATGGTCATAAAATCGGCGTAGGAGAACATCTCTTTCACTATCTCCTTTATAGTCTTGTGCTCGTACCCCTTTTCACGCATTTTGATGAAGTAGGCGTTTTCGGCAAAACGGGCAGAGTCGTAGAGAACGGGTTTCCCGTACTTGTCTGCCACCCTTCTCACTTCGCGCAGGCACTCCATGGAAACGGGTTGCCCTCCCGATGAGTTGTTGGTAACCGTTACAATGACAAAGGGAACCTTGTTGGCATTTTTAGCCAGATAGCTGTCCAACTTGTCAATATCAACGTTGCCCTTGAATGGGTGGTATGCCTCAGTATCGCCCGCAATATCTATGGTAAGGTCAACAGCATGGGCCTTACGGAATTCAATATGCCCTTTGGTAGTATCGAAATGCGAATTGCCGGGAATATAATCGCCTTCTTTAATGAGGACGGAGAAGAGCACATTCTCGGCTGCCCTTCCCTGATGCGTGGGCATGAAGTACTCGAAGCCCAAAATGCGCTGTATTGTATTCTTCAGGTTGTGGTACGATGAAGAGCCGGCATAGCTCTCATCGCCCAGCATCATTGCGCTCCACTGACGATCGCTCATGGCGCCGGTTCCCGAATCGGTGAGAAGGTCGATGAAGACCTCTTCACTTTTCAGGTTGAAAAGGTTGTACTTGGCCTCTTTAATCCATTTCTCACGCTCAGCACGCGTACTCTTTCTGATGGTTTCAACCATCTTGATTTTATATGATTCTGCAAATGGTAATTCCATGGCAAATAATTATTAAAAAGTTTGTAAATAGAAAATAATAAAATGAGGGGAGGGGGTGGGTGCTATGCTACACCCAATGGAAATGAAAAGCGTCGCGATTTTTTATATTGCGATACACATTTTTTGCCAGTGATGATATCGAAACTTTTACAACCATCATTTATCTGTTTACGTGCAACAAAATTATTAAAAATTTATGCAAATTCAATGGGAAATGCGTTGAAATACTACTTGTTCATCAATGCCAATAATAGTTCTCTCGAAAAGTGTTTAGCTGAGAGAATTAATTATCCGGCCCTTTGCAGGAAAGAGCATCACTTAATGGTAAACCTTCCTTTGGGGAAGCAATATTGACCTGTGCGCATCACCTACATTGGGATCAATCCTCTTGCCCATTGCAAAAAATACTTCTGTTTAACTACAAAGTGAATTGTTTCAAATTGGGTTTCAATGATACAACAGAAATAATGGGCTGACCACTAAGTTCACTTTTTTTAAAAGGTAATCCTAAATTGATTAGGAGCCAGGGTTATTCAAAGTATCTAATTGTTCTGAAAGTAAGCTCTTGTTAGCCAGTGTCATATGATAGCGATGATAATTGTATTCTCGGTGGCGGATTTCTGGTAAACCCTCCTGAAAATATTCAGGTGCAGAAGTAAAAAGTTAAATTTTATCTTTTCTGCTAAAAGTACAAATCCCTCTCGCCCTGTTTAATCCTTTCAATTCTGTTCCTTATCTCCCCTGAGTTTCGCTGCTCATGCACTTCCTGTAGGGTTTTCTCTATCAATTTGTAACCTTTGGCCTTAACCTCATCCGAAGCATAATCTTCCAGATACTCGGTGAGCGTAAGCAGAGCATTGGGCGTGCAGAACCGTTTGATGAATCCTGGAACCGAGAACTCCATGAAGTGCTCTCCCGTTCGGCCAAGCCTATAGCAGGCGGTACAGAACGATGGAATATAGTTGTGTTCAATGAGTTCGTCGATAATTTCGCCCAGAGAACGGTTGTCGTTAATCATAAACTGTTCTCGGTTGAGGTTCTGCTCCTCATTTTTGCTTTCCGAGTAAGTTCCCAATTCCAGTTTTGTGCCTCCATCGATTTGCGAAACACCGAACTGCAACACTTGTCGTCGTACAGCAACCGATTCGCGGGCGGTTAGGATTAGTCCTGTGTAGGGCACAGCCAGACGTAGGATGGCAACCAGTTTCACAAAATCCTCATCGGAAACTTTATATTCCAACTTCGAGTCAATGGATGCAGCGTCTTGAATTCGGGGAAAAGAGATGGTATGTGGACCAACATTGTAGCATGCCTCCAAATGGCTGGTATGCCTAATAAGCGCAAGCACCTCGAAACGCCAGTCGTACAGCCCGAACAGGGCACCAATTCCCACATCGTCGAGACCTGCTTCCTGTGCCCTATCGAGACCGGTTAACCGCCAGTTGAAATCGCGTTTTTTACCCCCCAAATGGTATTTGGCATACATCTCGGGATGGTATGTTTCCTGAAATATTTGGTATGTGCCAATGCCCGACTCTTTCACTGTCCTGAATCCTTCAATGTCAAAAGGAGCAGCATTGATGTTCACGCGCCTTATTTCACCATTACCTTTCTTTACACCATAAACCAGCTTTACGGTGTGGGCAATGAATTCGGGTGAGTAGGTGGGATGTTCTCCATAAACCAAGATCAAACGTTTTTGCCCGTTATCTTCCAAAGCTTCTACCTCTTTCACAATCTCTGCATCGCAAAGGGTAGTGCGAATGGCATCCCGGTTAGAGGTTCTAAATCCGCAGTAACTGCAATTGTTGGTGCAGTAATTACCTATGTATAGCGGGGCAAATAGCACTATGCGATTGCCGTAAACCTTTTCTTTCAACTCTCTGGCGCCCTGAAGAATTTCTTCCACGAGTTCAGGGTCGGTAGTGTTGACCAGGATGGCAGTATCCTCTAAGGATAGCCTGTTTTTTGCCTGAGCCTTGGCGATAACTTCGCGTACTTTCTCTTTGGTTGGCTTGGCGTTGTTGATGTAACCCCATATCTCATCGGCATCGATGAAAGGCTTCATGGGCTCATCGGGAATGGAGTAGCGTTCAGGAGTAAATTTCATAGTAGCAACTTTTTAATAGTTCAGTTTTTTTTACCTGTTCAAAACATTATTCTAACCAAAGGAAAAACGGAACTACTGCAAAGTGCCTTTCATCATCAGCGATTTAATCTGCACACCCGGAAGTTTACCTATCGGACCGGCAAGAGAGCCAATCTCGTCGGAAGTACCCTCAAGTATTAATGAAATAACACTTACTCCCTTACTAACAAGGGGGATTCCCTGTCTGCCGATAATTATTTCGGCGTGTGCGGTTAAAATCTGATTCAGTTTCTGTACGCTATCCCGGTTCTCGATAAGGATAAGTACTGCTCCGATTCTCTTTTCCATTAGATCTTGTCCTTTGGATTAGATTTATTCATTAGAGTCCTTGGGAATATTTCGCCTCAGACAATCTGATGGTTTATAATTGCGGCAAAAATATGAAAAAAAAAGGGAGAGTGTTACGTGCCAATGGATGTTTTAAATCATATCAATCTCCCAAGCCTTTCACGAAATATGCAATTTTTTCAATGGAGGTAATCATGTCGTACTCCTCCAGGTAAACGGAATGCGGTACATTTAGCGGCGTTGTGGTAAAGTTGAGAATTCCCTTTATTCCGGCTAAAACCAGCATTTCGGTGATGGCAACGGCGGTTTCAGGTGGTGAGGAAATGATGGCAATGGAAATATCGTTTTCGCTGATAAACTGTTGCATGTTACGGATATGGTAACATTTTACCCCTGCGATAACCCTATCCACTTTGTTTTCATCCACATCGAAGGTGGCCACAATGCTCAACTTTGGCCTTTTACCGGTGAAGTATGCGGTTATGGCTCGCCCCAGGTTTCCCATTCCTACAACGATAACTTTTAAACCCTTGTGATGGTCAATGATCGATTCGATGACGTCAATAAGCTCACGCACATTGTACCCTTTCTTATTGACGCTTGAATAGCCTATCAGCATCAAATCGCGACGAACCTGAACGGCAGTTGTATGGTGCAGACCGGCCAATTGATGGGAGTAGATATGTGTTTTTCCCTGTGCAAGGCATTCTATGAGGGTACGTCGATATTGGCTTAATCGTTCAACGGTTTTTTCGGGTAGTGTCATGTTGTAGATTTTTGTGAAAACGGTAGTAGAACTGTAAATAATATGCCTTTGTCCTGCTTGCTAATCACTTCGATTGTTCCACTGTAAAGGTCTAATATACGCTTAATAAAGCTAATTTCCAGCCTGCTTTCGGTGTGAATCGGAGAACTTTGGATTAGAGATTGTGAAACCTCGCTGAGTTTTCCAAAAATATTCCCATTGGAAAACCCCTCTTTCATAACAAATACTTTTATTAGGATATTGGCATCTTCCGTCTCGATGGTACATTTTACTATCTCACCCTCTTCACTATTTCGTATGGCCGTGGTTACAAGGTTGTTGAATATGAGCACCATCTCTTCCTGATCGGCAAGAAAAGGAATGGGTTGCATGGGATCAAACTCGATATTCACATTGCGCTGTATGGCAAGCGGTTTCACCGTATCCAAGGCTAATTTCGCCACAGCGCAAAGGTCAACCTCCTGAACATCCCGAAGGCTTTTTCCCGATTCAATTCTGGTCAGGTCAAGCAAATCCATAATCATATTCTGTATGGACTTAACCTGAGATATGGATTCGGCTATCATGGAGTCGTAAAAGCTGATGTTTTCACCGGCTTTGTGTTTGAGCATTATTTTTAAATTGCTTTCTATTACGCTCAGCGGCGATTTCAGCTCGTGCGATAACACGCTGAGGAATTGGAATCGTACATGCTTCCCCTCTTTATACATTTTGCTTGTCATGCGGCGGAGGAAGTAGTGCTTAGCCACGCTGTCCATTGTGGTTTTTAACTCCTGGGGCGTGAAGGGCTTGGGAACAAAATCGAATGCGCCGATATTGGTTGCCTTAACGGCCAGATCGAGAGAGGCATAGGATGTTATCATGATGACCAGGATATCCAAATGGTTGTTGTTGATGTATTCCAGTATTTCAACCCCCTGGATACCCGGTAATTTATTGTCGAGCAGCACCACAGCCGGAGGCGTGGAGTTGATAATTGTTAGCGCCTCCTCCCCGGTGGATGCCTCAATGATTTTGAATTGAATATCGTCATCCATGAATGGATAGGTTACCGTATAGCTCTGAAGGATACGGGAAATCCCCGAACGTATGCCGTGCTCATCATCAACCACAAGAACATCAAGGGTTTCCATTCTACAGTTTAAGAAGTTTGTAAATCTCTCTTTGCAATTGATCGGGTCTAATCCCCTTTTCAAGGTACAGATCGGCTTTAATCCATCTTTTCTCCTCATCGGAGTCCAATCCGAATAGAAGTCCGGTTTCGGCAGATACTGCCGTAGCCAGTACGATTGGAACATCGGGATACAATCTTTTCATTTTGTAGCAAAGGATAAAACCACTGTCCTCATTTTCCATCATCAGGTCAAAAATGGCCAAATCGGGTTTAAAAGTTTTAATGAATTCTTCGGCCTCTCTCTGACTGTCTGCAGTAAACACTTTAAAGCCAAAACGTTCCAGTTGAAGTTTCATTTGAAAAAGAAAATCCACATCATCGTCAACCAGCAAAATTGTTTTCTGATTCTTCATTGTTCTAGTGTTCTGTTTTATATAACGAGTGGTTCATTGCAATGTTAAGGGTCAAGTATTTTTTTCAATCCAAAATCTTCAGCTACCGTTAATATTACCTAAGAACATCCCTTTTTGTGTACCGGGTGTACAAGAGAATATCCACATTTTTCTTTCCCACTACTTCGGAAAACTTGTCATAAACATCTTTCAATAAGGCATTCTTGTGGGCGGCTTTCATTATTTCTGTGTCGTCAATATCGTAGATAGATTTGGCATGCATCTTCTTGTCCTTGACACTAAGACCAATGGGCTGACCGCCTCCGTTGACACACCCCCCCTGGCAGGCCACTATTTCTACGAAATGTGCATCAAGTTTGCCCTCCCGAATGGCTTTTGCAAGGGAGTTGATATTTGTCAAACCATTGGAAACCACCACTTTTACCTGCTCCTTTCCAATTTTCTGCTCGTACTCCTTAATGCCTGAGATTGACCTGAGTTCGCCAATTTTTGTAGTGGGAATCTCTTTCCCGGTCGTTTGGTAGTATAGCGTTCTAAGGACACCTTCGGTAAATCCCCCGGCATTGGCATACAGCTTTCCGGAGGAGCTGGAAGTCCTAAATGGTAGATCGGGCAGGAGAGGTTCAATGTTTTGTAAATCAATGCCATAAATGCGTATGAGATGGGCCAGTTCGCGTGTGGTTAGTACAATATCCACGTCCGAGATACCATTCCTGGTCATTTCAATTCGTTGCGATTCGAACTTCCGTGCCAGGCAGGGCGTAGCCACCACCGAGAGAATGTCGGCTTGTTTTACTCCAATGGTATTGGCAAAATACGATTTGGTAATGGACCCCAGCATAAGTGCCGGCGATTTCACTTTCGATAAATGGGGCAGTAGTTCCGGGTAAAACTGTTCGGCATACTTAACCCAGGCAGGGCAAAAACTTGAAATTAATGGCAGATTTTCTTTGGTCTCCATCCGCTGCTTTAACTCTGCGGCACATTCCATTAACACCATATCTGCAGCAAAAGATGTGGAGAAAACGTAGTTAAAACCAATCTTACGGAGTGAAGCAACCAATTTGCCTTCAATCTCCTTCCCGGGCTTAACTCCGAATTCTTCCCCTATCGATGCCATAATGGCCGGGTCAAGTTGTATAACCTTTTGTTGTTTATTATTGTACAGCTCAGTCTGCAACCTGTCGAGAGATGATTGTTCGTGGAGAGCTTTGGTTGGACACGTGAGGATACACTGCCCGCATCCAATGCAATTGGAGAAGTTTAGGTCACGGTTCATCGAGGTGCCTATACGGGTTTTGCTTCCCCTGTTGATGAATTCAAAAGTCGATACAGACTGTATCTCATCACAAACCCTAACGCACCTGCCACAGAGTATGCATTTGGAAGAATCTCTTACTATGCAGGGGCCCGAAAGATCGAGTTTGAGCTTGCTCTTTACACCGGTTATCCTGCGCTCCCGCACGTTGAGTTCATACGATAGATCCTGCAATTCGCAATTGCCATTTCGTTCGCAGTACAGGCAATCGTCGGGATGATTGCTCAGGAGCAGTTCAACCAGCACTTTACGTGCTTTCAATACCCTGGGAGAATGGGTATGGATAACCATACCTTCGCTTACAGGGTATGAGCACGATGCCACCAAATTTTTCATTCCCTCCACTTCCACAACGCATATTCGGCAGGCGCCCGTTGGCGAAAGGCTTTTCACGCTACATAGTCTGGGAATCTTTATACCGTTTTGGGTTAAGGTTTCCAGGATTGTATCCCCTTTCCGAGCCTGAATTTTCCTATTATTAACTTCTATGCTAAACTCCATTGCAATTCAAATTCATTTGCCAATAAACGGTTATTTACTATGCCATTACAAGTTTTTTTGCCGGTCAATCAACTTATTTGAAAAAAACCGATGAAAACTTGCAAACCTCTTCGCATACACCACAACCAATGCATTTCTCTTCCACAACGAAATAGGGCGAACGGGGTGTTCCAATGATTGCGTTGGTTGGGCATCGTTTGGCGCAGGCTGCACATCCCGTGCATTTCTCCACGTCGATATAGTAAATGCGCAGGTTACGACAAACTCCGGCAACACATTTACGCTCGAATATATGCTCTTCAAATTCATTCTTAAAGTGATTTAAAGCGCTGATCAGCGGGTTGGATGCAGTTTGCCCGAGTCCGCACAGCGAAGTATCGCGCATTACCTCGGCTATACTTTCAAGAAGAATAACCCCTTTAAAGCGCTCAAGTGAGCCATGCCCGTCGGAGTTTGCAGGGCGGCTGGATATGGCGTTTAGTATATCGAGCATCCTTTGCGAACCTTCCCGACAGGGGATACATTTACCGCAGCTTTCATGTTTTATAAAGTTCATGAAGTACTTCACCATGTCAATAATGCAAACCGTATCATCATAAACAATGACACCGCCGGCCCCCATGGCGAGGCCCTTGGTTTTAAAAGATTCGAAATCGATGGGTGTTTGTAAATCTTCCGGAATAATACATTCGCCTGAGGGACCGCCAATTTGTACAGCTTTCAGCTTTTGCCCCTCGGGAACTCCACCGGCCAACTCAACTAACTTCGATAAAGGGGTTCCCAGCGGCACTTCCAATAGGCAAACCCGGTTAACTTTTCCCGATACAGAGAAAAGTTTAGTTCCCTTGGATTGTTTTGTGCCAATTGCATTAAACCATTCAAACCCTTTATTGATAATATGCGGAACGTTGGCTATAGTTTCAACATTATTCACTACCGTGGGTTTACCGTGTAACCCTTTAGCTGAGGGGAATGGGGGTTTGTAGTTGGGCATTCCGCGCTTCCCCTCAATGCTTTTTATCAGGGCTGTTTCTTCGCCACACACGTAGGCCCCGGGCCCTTTTCTTATGGAGATATCAAGGTTAAATCCGCTGTCAAAAATATTAAACCCCAGCAGCCCCAGATCGTAAGCCTGCTGAATGGCTTTTTCCAACCGAATAACGGTAAGAGCGTAACGGTTTCGGGTGTATATGATGGCCTTGTTGGCCCCTACGGCATAGGCAGCAATGGCTATTCCCTCGATTATGAGGTGCGGGTCACTTTCCATTAAAACACGCTCCATAAAAGCACCCGGATCGCTTTCATCGGCATTGCAAATAAAATATTTCTGATTGGCAGCAATACTGAGCGTTGCCTTCCATTTTATACCTGTGGGGAATCCACCTCCTCCACGTCCGCGGAGTCCGCTTTTATCGATGGCATCACAAACCTCTTCGTGGGTATAGTTGCTTATTACATTGGCAAATGCCTTATATCCACCCCAGGCAATGTAGTCTTCAATGCTCTCGGGGTTAATTAATCCGCACTTCTCCAACAACAATCTATGTTGATGTTTAAAGAAGGGAAGATCGTCAAAGAATGGTACGTTCAACCAAGGCTGATGCAGAGGGTTTCGGTACTGTGCCAGGGCAAATTCCGAAGGCAAAAAGTTGTTCAGCACACCGTCGAGTATGGTTGCAACCATATCACCGGTTACCTCTTGAAATGATACCCTGCACCTTCCCGGCAGTTGGACATCCATAATGGGCTCCAGCGAACATAATCCTAAACTACCGACTTCAATTATCTCCAAATCAACATTCATCTCTTGCCTATACTCTTCCACTATTTTGAGCGTTTTCTTGGACCCGGCAACGAGCGATGACGTAGTGGAACCAATGTATATTATAGGTTTAGATACCGTTTGGCGTCTAAGCATAGAAATTTTCTCTTCTGTTATGTGCTTTTGTTCATCGCTGGTTTTTGAAAGCACATGGTGCAGCAGAATCTGATCGCTTCCGTGTATCTTTTCCATTGGTTTAGCTATTGTTGTCCAACAGTTACTTTTCCGCTTTCTATTACAATTACCCTATAATTTCCTTCGCTTAAATGATTCAAGTTCTTGCTGCCTCTTCCAGTATTTCTTCAAGATTGCCAGCAGTAATTGAACCGTATAGAGTGCCATTGATCGATATGACCGGTGATTTAGAGCAAGCACCCAAACAAGGCACAATTTCTAAACTATACTCGCCATCACGTGTAGTTTGTCCCACTTTTAGGTTGAATATTTTCTCAAAAAAATCAATCAGGCTGAAAGCTCCTTCTATATGGCATGTGGTGCCATGGCATATTTGTATATGGTATTTTCCCTTGGGTTGGAACCAAAATTGGTTGTAAAATGTTGCCAATCCATAGATTTTGCTGGTTGGCAGGTTGAGGAGTTTACCAACTGCAACAATTGATTCTTCCGACAGATAGCCAATCTCATCCTGTATCTCCTGTAGAATGGGTATCAAGCTATCCCGCGTTGCATGACTGTGCCTCAGAATTATATCGTCAATTCCACTCATTTTA
>Ga0302244_1001319_pt1 | contig 15648 bp, 11 predicted proteins | sample AAG_UR_Phe_MG_FD_193513 | JGI IMG/M metagenome (GOLD analysis project Ga0302244, IMG submission 193513) | Enriched activated sludge microbial communities from anaerobic digester in WTTP, New Holstein, Wisconsin, United States - AAG_UR_Phe | ecosystem: Engineered > Bioreactor > Anaerobic >... | reverse complement strand
TGCGTCCAATGGTGCAGTTGTTTCCGATAACAACATCCTTTCCGATCTTTGCAGTCGGATTAATCACCGTATATTGGCCAATGCCGGGCTTTTTTCTTTCGACAAAAAATTCCGCAAGAACTTTTGCAATAGCCAGCCTTGGATTATCGACAAGGATAAATGCGTTTTCTCCCGTGTTATCAGGCGGTTCTGTCGTAATGATGCATGCATTTCGCATACTTACAACCATGGCGTCCGTAAGCCTGGACTTTGAAAATGTCAGCGAATTAGTGCAGACATTTTCTAATGATGCCACCGTATTAACTTCACAATCAAGCCCGGTCAAGGGTACCGCAAGAAACGATGCGATGTCGGCGGCAGTCAGGCGACGGCGGGGTTTAATTATTTCATCACCCATCGTATCACCTCGAATGCTTCAGCATATCTGCTACCGATTTGAACACCCCTTGTCCGCGCCAGGCTTCTTATAAATTCCTCATTGGCATAGCTTCGGCCTTTTTGAGAGTTATAAGCGTCCAACGAATGCAACTTTGTGTTTATATTTTCTTCTGACAATAAAACAAACGCTTCTGTTTTAAACTCTATGTTATTCCAGGGAATCTCGTAACCGAGAATAGATGTATTTTTAAAAGCCCGAATCCCCTCGATAGATATAGTCGAGTGATCCTGATGGACATCACTGGACGACGGCAGAAAAACCAGATCAGGACAGACATCCCGCTTCATCTTGACCAGTTCCTCTAAGATTTCCTGGCGATGGTAACTCAATTCCCGCACTTTAAAATTAAAAATGAATAAGTTCTGTTCCGGAATGCCCAATCGCTTTGTCGCTTCCCTGACCTCTGTTTTCAATATATCCTTGGGCCAGGGATCAGGTACGGATTCTTCCGCTGTGGAAAACGCCGCATAAGAGACTTCTTTCCCTTCTTCAACGAAACGGGCAACACTTCCGCCACAACCAAATTCACCATCATCGGTATGCGGGGCAAGTATTAGTATTTTATCAGCAAATTTCATTATCACGTCTCCCTTTTTTTGAAAATTCAACATTAAAGCATAGGCTTCACAAGGATATTAAAGAAATCGCGGGATGCTGTATCAGATGGCTATTTTCTGGCATCAGGCATCTTGGCAGTCAACTTACCGGCGATCGTAATGCTCTTATATTTTACGCCTCACCATGGATAAATCTTAAGTTCTGCTTTTGCGTTTGGACAGCAGAAGTAGATGCAGCACAAAATAGAAACCACACAGCGAAAATACAATTCAAAATCATTTGCCTGCTGAAGTTCGTGAACAATTAAATTCCTTTGCTTCTTCAGTGCAATGAGCGCAGATACGATATTTTCAGGAACCTGTTGAACAGCAAATCCGAAAGGCTTACAAAATCCGTCTATCATTTTGTTCATTACGCCCGACTTACTAATGTCGGCATCGCCATAAACTTTATGATGCCATGCCTGTCGCGGCGCTCTATAGTGTGGATTCAGTTCATCACAGACGGAATTTCCATAACCCTCAAGCAGCGAATAGATATACATGATGGACACTGTGGATTTTGGGAAGCCATTGATTGCAGAACCGGTTTCTTCTGGCGCCAGATCTTCCTCAAGATTTAATATCGTCTCCTTTTGAAACGACCAGCTTTGAAGTTTCGAAGGATTTGCAATTAGGCCACATCCTTTGATTGGATAATCATTGACATGCTGTTCTGCTTCAAAGTCCCTCCAATTTGACGCGGCACGCCTTGAAAGGTATTCTGACACGTCGAAATCAAGCTTGAATATCATGAGCTGCTTCAGTACGTCTTCTGTTAATTTGTGTATATCCATTTTTCTTTCTTCCTTTCTATGTTCCTCCGCCTTACCTAAAACCGTGTCATCATTCGTTGCCGGGTCCTTTACACTTCCGTCGGCGGGCGTTATCTACCGGTCGCTGCATCACGCAGTGACCAGCATTTGTGATAACTTGCCTTCAATGTGCTTTAACAACACAATCATGACTTCAAGAGTTTGTTATAAAGGTCCAACAGCTTTGGCGCTTCGGCGCCCCAATTATAGGTTTGCTCCACGGCTTTTCGCCCCCGCTGTCCCATTGCTTCAGCTTCGGCCGGGTGCTCCAAAATCCAACGCATCGCCTTTGCAATTGCCGCGGGGTCCAATGGATCAACCAGCAAACCGCAGCCTGCGCCATCAATTATTCGCCGCCATAATGGAAAGTCGGAGGCAATAACTGGAAGGCCGGCGGACATGTATTCGAAAAGTTTATTTGGCTGTGCATCTATATGATTGGGTTCAGGATGGAATAAAACCAAACCAGCTCTTGCGCTATTCAAAAGGGACGCCACCTGTTCTCTGGAAACATGTCCGCGATAATCAACAAATTGCCATTCCGGTAATATTTTTAATTCATCATAAAGAATATTTGGACTGAAATCACCAGCCAGCGAAAGCCTGATGCTGGAACCATCTTTAAAATACTCCAATGCGCGAACCATTTCTTTTGCTCCGCGAATTGAAGCGATTCCGCCTACATATACGAAAGTAGCAGTTCGTTTTTGATAAGGCACTGGTGTAACGTTGACCAATTCGTTGATTATCGGAAAGTTCTGAATCGTCATCGTCCTGAAAGGAGGAAATCTTTCAGCTATTTTAGGTGTTGCCGGAACAATCGCATCAAAGACTTTCGCGCCAATCCATTCCACAGCGGTGAGCATCCAAGCAAGTGGTTTCCTAATAATTACCGGCAAGTAATCCTTGATTAATGTTTGCTTTGGAACATCCTCATGCACATCATAGATAACTTTTTTCCCCTTACAATGAAGCATAATACCAATCGGAAACAGCTCTGGGTCGTGAAAATGGTACACATCCGCATCCACCCGAACTGCCTTTTGGTAAATTTCTGACATCGTTTTTGTCATACGCGCGATTCTGTTTCGCGGTTTTGTCAAGCCGAGTATTTTGACACCATCAACAATTTCATCTTTATCATTTTGCGCAATAAGAGTCACTTCATAGCCTGCTATTATGAGAGGGTTACTTTGTGGCCTGATTTTTTTAGGTTGATCGCCAAGGCATATGGTCTGCCCGGAATCCCGAAAGGCGCAGGCGTCGCGTAATGATTTATATACCAGATGTTCATCGGAGGCGTGAGCTCGGAAATATCACCAAATCGCCATAGGTACAGTGCAATGCCCGCTTAACATAAATATTCCGTTTGCAATTCGTAGCGTAAAAGCGGCAGACAAATATACGGGCATCATAAGTTTCACTGATTCCTTCAATGGAAATCGTAGAGCGATCCTGATGGGCTAAGGTACTTACCTCAATCAAAAATTCAATTTTGCCCATTTTTCAGCAATGTAAACTTTCGAAATATCATTGCTATGAATTATTTTACTATGATTTAGAAATTGATTATAGTGTGCAATAAATTCTTTTTGATCAATAATACCTAATTTATCCAAAGTGCTATTTTTAAATGTAGTTAAAATTTCATCCTTTAAATCAACGCGTAACCAATTATCTTCAGGCACGTTGAATCCTTTTTTATCTCGTCGCCATTTGATTCTTTGCGGAAGCTCATTTATTGATTTTCTGAGAACATACTTAGTCCAACCACTTTTAATTTTCATGTCGATATCCATGCTCAAAAGGAAATTTACCAAGCGATGATCAAGAAAAGGCAGTCTGGATTCAAGAGAATGTGCGCTAGAATTTCTATCCTCAAAACGGGTTAAAACAGGAACAGAGTATTTATCAATATCTGCGATTTGCCGTTGTCTAATATCATAGCATTCCCAAGTTTTTTCAACCGCCCCATTGAGTTTAATATAGTTGCTTTTAACATTAATATGAGAAGGCATATATCGCTTTGCGATATTTAATCTAAATTGCCATACAACTGTTCGGGCAAACAATGAGGAAAGCAGTTCTTGTGCAACTTTAGTATACTGTTTTTTATTTATTAAATTTTTTAAATAGAAAAAAAAGTATTTTAAATATCCCATTAATATTTCATCGCCACCTTGACCGCACAGTACCACAACAATATCTGTATGTTTTTTAATTAGCTCAAAAATAGCATATTGAGCAATAACACTAAATCCACCATAAGGCTCATCCTGATGATAGAGGACCTTATCCATATTTGATAAAACATGTGCATTGGAAAAAAAAAGCTTTTGATTTTTTATGTTTTTTTCTGAAGACAAAATATCTATATATTTTTCCTCTGATACATTTTTTTCACTGGAAATAATAGAATAGGTTCGCAAACCATTATTGGATAAGTCATCGGCAATAACCGATATTGCAGATGAATCTACCCCCCCGGAAAGTAATGCGCCAATATTTACATCACTTCTTAATCTTATTTTAACACTATCAATAAACAAATCGCGAAATTGAGAAAAGACGTCTTTTCTGTCTATACTTACCTTTTCATATTCCCAATAAGTTTCTTCTGAAATAGAACCCTTTGTTAGATCGATTATCAGATTTGTTTTAGGTTTTACTTTATATATATCTTCAAAGAATGTTTGTTCATTGTAATCTATCAAAGATTGCTGAAGATATTTATAAAACACCTCATTATTTATGCACTTTTGTTCCACAAAAGGAAGGAGCTGTTTTATTTCGCTTGCAAAATAAATTTTCGAGTCATGCTTATAGTAAAATAATGGTTTGATAGAAAATCTATCCCGACTAACAATAATTTTTTTCTTGCTTAGATCAACCAGAACAAAAGCCCACATGCCATTAAATTTATGAAATGCTGTTGATCCGTATTTTTGATATACCTTTATAATAACTTCTGTATCAGTCTTTGTTTTAAAAACCACACCGTCAGCTTCTAATTGGCTCCTCAGTTCCAGATAATTAAATATTTCTCCATTAAAGATAATGATATAGTCATTATCAATCATAGGCTGATTTCCCGCAGCAGTAAGGTCGATTATAGATAAACGCCTATGTCCAAGAAAGACATTGAAATTGTCAGTTTCATATTGTTTCTTACTGGTATCAATTCTTAAATAACCGGCAGCATCAGGCCCTCTATAACTAACAATATCCGTTGATTTTTTAAACTTCTCAATATAATTTGAATCAAATTTAGTTTTTAAATTTATCGCCGAAAATATCCCACACATATTACATCCTCAACAGAGATTTGTAGAAAGAAACCAGCTTTTCGCTTGAAATTTTAACGTCCATAGGCTCCACAAATCTTCGCAGGTTGTCCGGACGAGGCAACCGCAGGACCTCGCATAAATTTCGGGCAAGTTCATTTGCATCTGCCGCACATACCCTGCATGAAGGTTCCTGGGCGGCAATTTCTGCAAGATCACTGACATCGGTTGATACAAAGGGTATATTGCAGGCCAACGCTTCCTTGATAGAGTTAGGCCACCCTTCTGATTCTGAGGTACATAAAACGGCATCAAAAGAGGCAACAAATTTATGCATTTCAGCATGAGGTATATTCGATGCGACAGAAAAGGTTACATTCTCTTGTTGCTGATTTACCAGCGACATAACCTCCTGGCAAAGGCCATACTGCTTGATGGGATCTGATGGTCTAAGGCTAACATACAAAACCTTCTTCTCCTGTTTCGACCATGTGCATGTACGATTGCGCGTAAAACTCCTGTCAAGCGGCTTCCATCTACCAAGATCAATTGCGGAGGGCAGAACCAGAAATTGGGCCTTCGGTGCATAAGGAATCATTGAACGCTGTATCCGCCACGAAACTGGTATAATGCCGGTAAAGGACGGAAGCGCAAGCCAAGTCATCATTCGCGCAAGCCGGGTGTGGAAGTAGGCAAAACTGATGGATGAGTCATGAGTGTTCCAATCATTACCTCGAATTGTCACAACCGTGGGCCGATCTGAAACCGCAGATGTAACCAACGCACACGCTGACCCATACTGCGCATGCACCAAATCAAAACTCTTGGCCAGTTCACGAATTCGCCTTCTGGCTCTTAAAAGATTGAATGGTGATCGCATATTTCCTAAATACTCAAGATGAACATCTATACCTAAATCCCTTAGACCGGACAGCATCGTATACATGAAACAACCTGCATTCAGGATGGCAGGGTTACTATTATGTGTCCACAGCACGCGCATTAACAGTTAAGCCTCTTAATTTTATGACGGTTTACGACACCGTGCTTCAATACCATTGCCACCCTTCGCCACCCAAATGTCTTGAGAACCCAAATCACGCAGTGTGCAGGATATTTGCGAACCAGTACGCAAGTGTTTGTAGTAGTCCGTCAAACTATCGTGAGTGTCTAGAAGTGCCCATTCATACTGCAATTGTTCGTTAAGTTGGGGCAAGGCATGGTAATAGGTGAGCAGGGGTGAAATTCTTGATAATATCATTTGCAAAAAAGTGGACCATCTTACAGCACGATGTAACGGGAAAAAAGCCCTAGTCAGTTGATCAGTGACACGCAACCCTGCTTCTGGTGACAGGCGCTTTAAAATAGAACGCAAACAGAGCGCTGTGATCTTGGTATAGTGGGCCAATGACGGTGTATAGTGGTCAATAATTAGCCATCCGCCTGGTTTAACTTCACAGTACAGATCAGCGATTGTTTGTTCCGGGTTTTTTGTGTGTTGAATGACACCAAGACAAATAACAATATCGTACCGCTCTGGAAGGAAGGGAAGGTGGTTAATATCACATTGAATAATTCTGTGTCGATCAGATTGCGGGCAGTTCGCTTGGTTCGCCTCAACCGCGGAGCTCAAGTCGGTTGATGTGACTGAAGCTGCCGGTAAATCGAGCAATACCTCGGTAAATCGACCAGCACCACATCCGGTCTCAAGAATCTCCAATCGTTCACTCTGTCTCAGTCGCTTCCACAAAACGTCCCCAAAGCACCGCTTCAGGCGCTCCTTAGAAATCGTGGTATGTGTATAAGAGTCTAACTGTGTCATGCGGTATTGCTTCCATTGTTCCCCAAATGCATCGGTATAATTGCTTTGCGAAGCCAGAAGTCGCGGAATACCTAAGCGAGTTTGATACCTGTGGCCAGCTGGGCAGGTGAACACCCCCTGTGACACTTCCAGTTGTAAATAATCAATGGGGCAAACGAGTGGAGGGAAGTATGACATTTATTAGACTCCTTTATCAGCAATATGAATTTTACTGTTGTTTGCCCAAATTATAAAATTAAACACTTTCCAGAGCATAGAGGCATAGTCAATCCGTCCGGTAACAGTTCCTGATAATAATTTTTGAATATACTCTCTGCTTAAAACTTCAGGTTGTGCCCGCGTGAATTTTGATAAGTGATCGAAGAACAATGGCTTGAGAGATGTTTGGAGCCAATCTCCAAAAGGAACATTAAACCCAGTCTTTGGTCCATAAAGAATCTCGTCGGGAACAATCCCTCTGAGAGCTGCCTTGAGCAGCCACTTTTTCTTACCGAATGGGATTTTTAGATAGCTCGGCAGTGTCACAACAAAATCACATAAATCATTGTCCAAAAATGGTACACGAACCTCAAGACTTGCTGCCATGGTCGAGCGATCCACTTTTTCAAGATACGTATCCGGCAAAATAATCATCATATCGACAAATGACATCTGATTGCCAATATCGTGGTCGGCAAACATTCGTTGACATTCTCGATATCGTGCAAATGGATCAGATAATTCTATGACGTGACGTAACTGCGGCATAAATATCGCAGCAGATGGCTCCAAGGACTGATCCTCAGGGGTGAGCAATAGTGCCATTGTCGTGGCAATATCTTTGTTTGAAAACGCATGTAGATAGCGCTGAACGCGGTAGTGAACCGCAGATTTCGGTGTAATGCTATGGAGAAGATACTGAATAATTCGTGCCATTGGGTGTATCCAGCGGTAATGAGACAACGTGGAATAACGGCGGTAGCCCCCAAACAATTCATCTCCACCATCACCTTGGAGCACAACTTTAGTTTGGGCGCTGATCTGAGCTGCCATTAAATACAAGGGGATATTCGCCGCATCAGAGAACGGCAGGTCATGGTGAGCAACCATCTTTTCAACCAGATCGCCAACATCGCCGCCAGCGATGTGAATCTCATGATGTTCTGTTCCAAAGAGGGATGCAACGCGTTGCGCCTTGGGCAATTCTCCACCATTTCTTGCAAAGTCAAAGCCCACTGAGTAAGTAGCCAAGCGACCCTTGTAATGACGAGATGCAAATGCTGCGATAGCGCTTGAATCAACACCGCCAGAAAGAAATAATCCTACCGGAACATCGCTCACGAGTTGTCGCATGACCGCCTGTTCAAGCAACCGTCGCGTTTCGTCAATTATGTCCCGCTTACCATGATGGGACACTCTCGTATAACTCGCCTGCCGCTTAAGCGACCAATATTCACGGATCACACACTGAAATGATTTGAGATCAAGTTCCAGGTAATGCCCGGGCAACAACTGCTTGATGCCTTGATAAAGCGTTCTACCGCCCAATGTATTGCCGTAATACAACCATTCATGGAGAGACGCGAGATCGCATTCTGGTGTATCTTCGTTTAAAGCCAAAATCCCCTTAATTTCCGACGCAAATGCCAAACCCTGAGAATTCAAGCGATAGTAAAGGGGTTTGATGCCCAGCCGGTCTCGAACTAGCCATAATTTACGCAACTGCTTATCGTACATGGCAAAGGCAAACATGCCATTCAGTTTCACTAACGAATTAAGACCAAGTTTTTCAAATGCCCGCAGAACAACCTCTGTATCAGAGTGGGAACGAAGGTTGCTGAGTGAAAGTTCAACCGCTAATTCCCGATAATTGTAGACTTCTCCGTTATAACTGATGACATAGCGCCCATCGGCGGATGTCATTGGTTGATTGGCGGCGTCGGAAAGATCCAAGACGCTAAGTCGAACATGTCCCAACCATACATTTCTGTCGGAATAATTCCCCTGTGCATCAGGCCCACGATGACTGATAGCCGCGAGAGCTCTTTCTGTAAGTGAGGGATTAAGTGTCTGCACGTCAGATAAACGACTTACTAAGCCAACGATACCGCACATTATTCCCGTCCCTCAACAAAATCGCGCAGTGCTTCAAACTGTGAGGCCAATGACTTGATTTCCGTTTCAGTTGGAATGACTTCCCAGTCGTTGTAACAGCCAGATGAATAATAACTCAAATAGGACATAAATCCGCGAATAATTTCTTCTCGCGTTGGTTTCACCTCGGATAATTTGCCTCTTATTTGCTCAGGCAGATCCGTAATCCGGTTTACTTTGGTAACACTCGGTAATTCCATGAATTTCGTGTCTCCAAAAACCAGCACAGGCTGACCGAGTAACGCGGCCTCAAGTGCAATATTGCCTTGAATGGCCAGTACAAGCGATGCTTTCTCAATGAACGTACGAGATAACGCAAAAGGTGAAACAAGCTGTACGCCAGGTAATCGCCGCAGTTGGACCAACTGCTGACGCGAATAATTGTCTGCATCACTCTTGTGCAATTTGACCAAGACCTGATGTGTTGGCGGTGTAGATCGCGCAATGGCTTCGATCACGCTGAACTGGTTGGAGTAAAACGGCGCCCACACGTCAATCGATGATTCAGGCTGCATATGCAATCCGATAAAAAGATAAGGTGTATCGGGGGGGGTGTCAATAAACCATTGCTTTGGCAGAAACAATAGATTCCGTCGTTTCCGCAGGTACTGCCGGACCAACCGCTGCGCTGAGTACTGAGTGAACTTGTCGGACCGAAAGGTAATCACGCTCTTGTGAAAAGCCTGGATATGCTTCGGTAGCCGCTTAATGATCATACCCAAGCTATTGGCAGAACTGTAGGCCGGCACTACAGTTTTTCGTGTCTCGAATTCACAAAGCACCTTCTCGGCCAAGGCGCGTAGCGCCGTTGTATCTGCTGGTCTGACTATAAAACTAGTGTCTGGAGTCATGCCCGTGCAGAAACCACTCAACCCTGTAGGAATAGTTGTGAAGTTGAGCGCAAACCACGGAATTCCAAGTTTCCTCGCCACAGCCATAGCAATACTTCCCTGAACGCCGTCAAATGAGCCTATGATGATAGAAGGCGCTATTTGCCGATATAGGCACTCCAACCGCTTTGCAAGAAATGTAGCATAGGCCAGTGATTCCGTATAATCGAGAGTTCGTAGCACACGATCACCCATGATCATATTGTGTATAGTAGGAACGCCGGGCTGCTCTAACTCAGCAAGCCATTCTCTTTCTGGTGGCGGCAGCTTCATGTGTAAATTATCCCGCAGACAGAAGCAGTTTGATTTATTAGCGCGCTTGGCTAACGCGTGCTGGTCTATCGAAGGCTGCAGAATATGCGAAAACGGAAAACCGGATACAGTTTGTATGCGATCCCAGAGATTTTCAATCAAATCGAAGCCCCACCCCACTGTTAAGATATGAAAGTTGGAATTACTATTTGTCATGGATAATCCTTTCTAAAGATAATTTCTGAAGATGACAGAGCAAAGTATGTGTTACGTTTTAGCTGGGATGAGTCGGCAATGGGTAAGCTTTTCTGACTCTTTCAGCGCCACAGCAATAGCGGCAGGAAGATACAAAATCGAAGTGTTAAAGAGCGACGGTAAGGTCATCCCATATATAAAGTATGACCCAGCGAGGCACATCCATAGAATTTTCCCCGGCAGTTCAAGAGCGGAAAGTGTGCGCCAAAATATTCTCAAAGTAATCGCAAACAACAGCATCACAATAATCAACCCTGGAAGCCCATTTGCGGATGCATAGTAAAGAAATGAGTTGTGAGGATTGGACAACCCCGCTTGGCCGGACTCTGGATCTTCTTCGGCGCTTTTTTCACTACGATACCCCTCCGTTGCTATTGCAGCCTTATAAAAACCGGCATAACCAACACCTAAAATGGGATGGCTGGAAATAATATCGGCGACTATTACGAAATATTGTGAGCGGGACATAACTGATTGATTGCCTTCGCCAAGATCATGAAATTTATATTCTATTAATTTATTGACACCATCTGCATACAGACTTATCCGCTCCATATTGACAAAGGCAATAACAGCTACGACAATCAACATCAATGATGTTAACCTGCGTGTGCGTCGGCTTTTAACAAGGTTTGAATATAGCACCCCCCCCCACGCTATCAGACCAAAACCAGCCATCAGCATTGATAGCTTTGAATAGCTGATTGATGCGGCAAGTACGCCAATGATTAACGTTGTCAACGCAACAACGGAATCAAACGTTGTGTTTCTTCCCAGCATTAACCATGCACTAAAGACAACCGAAATTCCCAATATGCCGCCCGGACCGTTCTGGCCAAGCAGAAGAGGCAACCCACCCATTTCCCTTTCAACAATACTCACTGAATAATAAAGATTTACTGCGCCTGCGCAAGCAATGCCAAGCAGCAACGTGCGGAGAACGAATGTTGCGCTATATTTAATTGCCCAGTGTATCAATAATGAAAAATATGCAGCCAACAAAAAGAATCGACCAGCTTCGCCCATTTCTTTTATTGGTTGATTGTTTGCACCATTTGACAGAACTCCCAAGCAACCCAGTCCAATGATGAGGAAAGTTAAAAATCGTTCATCATTTCGGCGAATAAGCAAGAATCGACCATGCCGTTTAATGATCCAAAATACTAAGTAAGTTATAAGCAATAATTCATTTATATAAATGCCATGTAGAGGTTGGACTACAGTAAACCAGATTGGGATGGGATAATTGGTAACCGGCAGTGCAAAGTTCCATCCATTTATAAAAAGAATGGCAAAAACCCAAAGCTGATCGATCTTGTTTAGCGTCAAAGAATCCTCATAGTGCATTTGTACGACACACAGTTGTGTCGCCGATAGCTGCATATCAACCTAACAGTATCGGGATATGGCGACCATCAGACAATACTTAAGCAAATGGCTCCTAATTATTTATATCATTCCAACATTGTATGCGGAAACAGCCCAGTCCAGTGTACAACCAAACCTTTGGTCAAAGTACTTATTAAAGGCACCCCATCGCGCGAAGATATTGTTGACCAACATATTCGATACTATAGCGCATTGCGTGCTGTTGAAGATCCGTCCTTTTATCTTCCTTTAGGGTTTCAATAATAGCATTGCTTAACAACTGGGCATTCCCAACGGGAACAAGCCTTCCCCACTTTCCATTTTCAAGAATTTCACTTGGGCCGGCATCGCAGTCAGTTGATACAACAGGTGTATTGAGGGCCAGTGATTCCACCAAAACATTTCCAAATCCCTCATAAATTGATGAACATACAAGCACATTAGCACGTGCCATGTAAGAGAAAGGGTTTGTGACGAACCCAACAAGATGAACATTATCCGTTATCTGTAGCTCTGCCACTTTTCGCTCGATATTGACTCTTTCAGGGCCTTCACCAAGAATAATAAGCTTTGCATTAATCGATCGCCTAACAATATGGAATGCTTTCAAAAGAGTTGGATAATCTTTTTGTTTTTCAAGCCTAGCCACGCTGAGAATCACAGGTTCGTCAGAATCAAACCAGGGATGAAAATTTGGTTCAGCCGACTGAGATAATATTTTTTTTTCGTATGCAGGATTGTATATAGTTTTCACTTTGCTGGACGATACACCAAGATTATTTACAATACCATATGTTACGCCCTTACTAATTCCTATAACCGAGAAAGCTTTCTTTGATATTATCGGATAAATGAGCTTATCGAGATAATAAAGCAACAAAGACAATGCGTCATTTTTTTGCTTAAAAGGAACGGCGGCCACTCGTAAGACAAGCCGTGTATTGACAAAAGATAAAAATACTGAAAAAGATGCCACCCAATTCGTTGTGGATAGAGTTGATAGCAATACATCGGGTTTATATCTTCTTAGATATTGTACAAGCTTAGGAATGGCAAAAATGGTTTTCTTCGTATTCAGCACAACCAGTTGCGCCCGATCAGGGAGCAACGCACGATATGGGCCATCATCTTTTATGACGATGAAATCTACCAAGTATCCTTCTGTAAGAAAGTAATTTGCGAGACGTAACATTATACGCTCCGCGCCACCACCTCCAAAATTAGGAATAAAGAGTGCAATACGGTTCATTGTAACGCCTGCCCCTTTTAAAGACACAACCATTCGGTCATCTTATATTGGAAAACTTTCGAAACATATAAAGGCCTCTTTGCCTGAATAATTCCTTTATTATGGGCCATTCAGTGTCCTTGATTATTAACCATGGCAACGTAATACCTGACAATGCTAAACAACTTATGAATAGCCAACTCGGAATCAATTGCCGATAACTGACAAAGCCCAGCACAAGCAGCAAGCCACATCCTAACAATAAGAATATAAATGATTTTTTATCATACGGGATATGGTATTCTTTCTGCGCGGTATAGTACACAAAAATATCCTTTGCAGCATAGGAGACAACCCATGCAACACCAACAGCAAATATTCTGTATATATCTGTCAAAGCAATAAGGATAACCAAATTAATTGCAAATGAGATAAAAGCAGCAATCGATATCCAGTATGTTGTTTTTGCAATTTGGTGGCCTAACTGCAAATTGTTTGCAATTCCACTAAGCGCTATCCCGACGACAAACAATGGAAAGTAATACTGTACTGCATTGTAAGTACTCGGTACGAAGATATATAATATTGGATCGAGAAATACCGAAACGCAAAACATGCTGAAAACGCTGCCGGCAATGAATAGATTCATCGATCTTACATAAAAAACATTGCCGGCCGCATTGCCAATATGCGACATCGCCAGCGGACGCCATGCTGTTTCAAATGCAACGGCGAATAGTCCAATCACACTCGCCACTTTCATGCACACGGCCAAGATGGCGTTTTCATTTGCACCCAATTCAGAAAAAATAAAAAAACGACCAAAATATGCAGAAGCAAACGCAAGCCACCACCCCGGTAAAAGGGGCAAAGAATAACGGGCAAGTTTTTTGAATGGCTTGAAATCAAAGCACAACTGGACTTCTTTCCGTAGCCCCCAGCCAAGCAAAAGCACACTGGTTAGCGACCCAATAAATAACCCCAAAACCACACCGATTATCCCCCACTCTAAGATGACAGCAAGAAAGGCTCCAAGTGTGCCTGCCAGAACACAATTTGATAACGTCCCGAGCGCAAACAATTTTTTCCATCTCAGCATTCGCGTTTGTAAAAGTAGGACCTCGTAAGTCAAAGAAAGGGGGATATGTATGACGGCAAGACTCCAAGCGACAGTGTTATACTTAAAAGATGGTAGAAAACTGACTTCCAGGGCGCCAAGGAATCCAAGAACGAGAAAGCAAGTAGAGAGAGCTAGGCTGCCAACAAGACGGCTGACTATAGCAGTTCCTGTAAAGCGCTTACCTGTTCCTTCGTTACAATGCTCATAATATAGACGTGAGTACCCTGCAATAAATTGCAAATCAACAAGAATACAAAGAACGGAAGCAGTAATGAGCATAATATCAAGGTTTCCATACTCCTGCTGGGTGAGAACACGGGTATATATTGGAACTATAATGATGCTGACGGAACGTTGCAAAAGATCCAAAAAACCATAAAAAACAAGGTCACGAGAAAGGGTTTTTATGCTCACTCTTGCCAGTACCCAGTACGCAATGACATCAACTTGAGAATAACGAATGAATAAAGCAATTGAAAAATATTAAGGTTTCTATAAAATTTCAAAATTATTTGTATTGCCCATTTGGATAATGGTAAATCTGTGCGGCTGATTGGCTGGCCATGTGTCGCATTCATTTTGGATGAGCCATAATCCGATGTGCTTATGTATAAATTCACTGCAGCTTTTGTTGGCTACGTCAACACCCTTCGCAATAAGGTTATCCTTATGATGGAGTTCAATTGTTGCAAATCGCTGTTCAAAGATTGATGGGCGGTAATGGGCATTTATGCTAAGATCCAACCCTGTTCTGTAATACGGTTTGGGCTTCCGTTTTCCAGCGCGATGCGTTCTTCATATTATTAATAGTCAACTCTCGTATCTCTTTAGTTCCGGTATGATATTATCCCTACAACGACACATAACGCAGTCTCTCCAATGCCGTTAGTTTTCGTTTCCGATGAGAGACATAAGCCCGATAGTTTTTCATCTGTATCCATGAAACAAGCTCAATGAGATCGACGGCGTCAAAAACTTTCATAGGCAACACCGCACTGATGAGCAGCCTAAGCTGCGACAGCGTAACAGCTGGTGCTTTTTTCCCCCAACCGGATTCTCATGTGCCAGAGGAAGAAGTGAGCCAGCATACAGGTCAGCATATGATGTCGCCACCCGGGAAACTTCCTCACCTCGTAATGATCCATTCCCAGATCCGATTTCGCTTCCTCAAAGCATTGCTCGATAGCCCAGCGAACCCCTGCGAGCCAGACGAAGGTTTTCAGGCGCGTGGATCTGCCGGCGTTCGAGATGAAGTAGGAATAAGCAGCCCCCTCCCCAAGACCTCTGCGAATGATCAGCCAAACCGCCCGATGGGGTTTCCCATCTTTGGACAGAACGACACGGCGCTTCATGAACTCATAGACTACCGGTCCTTTCGTCCCTTCGGAAACCATCCGGCGATACCAGAAGTAATCGTTCGTTCCCCTGGCGATCTTCTCAAAAGTG
>Ga0302244_1001318_pt1 | contig 15649 bp, 16 predicted proteins | sample AAG_UR_Phe_MG_FD_193513 | JGI IMG/M metagenome (GOLD analysis project Ga0302244, IMG submission 193513) | Enriched activated sludge microbial communities from anaerobic digester in WTTP, New Holstein, Wisconsin, United States - AAG_UR_Phe | ecosystem: Engineered > Bioreactor > Anaerobic >... | reverse complement strand
AGAACATCAGCCGCACTTATATAATTGGCAATATATTGGGTGACGGTTCCCCCAGCTTGGATTTCCCCGAGGGTCACACCTTCTGCCTCAAGATATTGATCGAGAACGTAGTTAACAATTGTTTCGATGGTGGTATCTTGCCAAGCTTTAGCTACAATGCGTTTTTCTGCTAAATAATGATAGTCAGCACACGATATAGAATGTTTAATTACGTCGCGGCCACTTACTAATCGCTCCGAACTACTATCGATATATCCTCCAAACACTTTGTAACCAATGTCCGAATAAATTTCTACTTCCTGGCCCTTTTTGAAATGTTTGAGTGCGCCGATGTCCAAAATTGTAAATGATGCAGTGCACCTTTTATTAACCGATAGATCAACTTCCGGAGTTGGAGATTCCATTAAAATGTTATTACTTTCTACATATATATCGTACCAAATATAAGGTAAAACTTCTTGCCATGCGCCCAAATTTAATACATCTTGCCAAGTATATGTACTAAATTGATTAACACCGTTGATAGTAACTAACATAACACCTCCACCTGCATCATTTAAAAAAATGGGCTCAAGGTTATTGAGCCCGTATAATGTTCCTGATCTTGTTTCTGACCTGGTAAGCCTGCCAGACCTTCACGGCTTCGTCGCTCAGGTTCACACAATAGCGTCTCATCATAGTTTCCTCCGAAGTACAAATAATTCATACAAAAAATATATTGTAGTCAGTATTTGTACTGCTCACGTTAGAGTTGCCACCGTGCCAGCTTCGACCGACCCGGACCCGGCGTTGCTGATATCATCAGAAAACTTGCCATAGACTACATTAGCAGAATATGAGGAATGATCCGAACCCCATATAAACGGTGCCTTGGTACTGCTGATATAATTATAGCCAGTGTTTCCCACAAAGGAGTTATAACAGCTACCGGTGCCCGTGCTAATGGCCCGGAAATTTGCATCATTATACATATTGCAATTTTCAAATACGTTTCCGGATATGGTAGAATATAACACGTTTCCCTGAAAATTCATCCCCATACTACCAAGATTGACAAACCCGTTGTCAATAAACCTGCAATTTGACATAGCGGCCGATGAGAATATACCAATCTGCTTTTCCGTTGCGTCGTATCCATCCTGCGGCTCGAACCAGTTTCCGGCTACGTACCACCCAGAAGTTGCCCCTGAGTTGAAAATTCCATACGTAGACGATCCGGCTACCCCCGGCACAATAATATGGTTTTTCGTGATTTTGAGATTGTTACATGCACCGGAAGTCTTAATTGCGTATGCCGTGTCTTCCCATGAGCATATCGTGTTCGCATCGATCCAATTATCCGTTGCCGAACTCATCACCACCATAGACAGGTGACAGTTTCTTATGAGGTTTAGCCAGGCATGTGCACCTGCTCCGTTCAGGTAGACTCCTCCTCTATTATTTGCGCTGTAGCCCAGGTTATCGAGTCCTGTATAGACTCCCTCAATCGTGCTGTAGCTCGTGTTATACAGCTCGATATGGCCCTGTGAGTAGGCAGTCGAGCCGTCATACCGTAGGATCACATCCTTTATTTTTATATAAGAATGCAAAAGACCGGTGGTGGAGTTGGCCAGGAAGATAGGCTCTACTGCAGTGGTCGTGATTGTGGGTCTGCCGATGCCTATAACTTCTGTATAACTCTCCAGGTATGCAGTACCTGCAACCGTCGCCGTCTTAAAATCCAGATAGATAACCTTCTTGGTTCCGGCCAGAGCCCACATGAGGCTATTGAAAGTCGTGGTAAAATTTGTAGAAGTTGCCAGAGCCGTGCCGTTCTGTGCATATGCGATATAATCAGAGTCTACCTGCTTGATCATTGCCGTATACGCTGGAGACCCGCTGCCGCCTACAGACGCGCCATTGAACTTCAGAGTTCCAGAATCGTTGTACAAAACACCAGTTGTCGATGCCGGGGCCGTTCCCGAGAACTTGATACCGTCGATGCTTTGCGACCAGTTCAGCCTATCTAGACCTATCTTTGTGGCGGCATCGGCACAACTGCATAGCAACAGAGCTAAGGCTAATATGAGAATTAACTTTTTCATCTAAAATCACCTAATAAGGATAATTAGCTCGAATCTTGTCGCCTACGATAGGCGCGGAATCCATTGTGATGGTGCTGCCGGATATGGTGTAGTCCTCTCCCGCACCCACAGTCATATACTGGCCGTTTAGATAGAGCATAATCTGATCAATTGGAGTATGTGCAAGTGTAAATACCATATTAACTCCATTTATACTACCAGTAGGTATCTCATTTATGCTCCATTTAGGTACAAGAATCGTTTGTGTTTCACTCAATGATTTTTTTACAAATACTCCGGGTCCAGACGCCACTAGAAAATCGTTTGCAGCGGTAGCTAAACTATGAGTAAGTGCATCAATTGTTGGGTAAATCTGCCGCCAAACTGCTGCGCCTGTTGCCACACTTTCAGCAACAAACAACCTATGATCTGTAACATTCCACCAATTACTCCCAACTGAATATCCATCATCAATGTCATCTCCAACCCCCGGATCAGTGGCACCATTAAAATTGCTCTTACAGATGATGCCATCTATAACATCCATATTATCATTAATATCTATTATAGATGCGGGGTCACTGAGTTCCGGTTTTTTAATCGCAGGATTTCTCGTACAATATTGCATCAAATCACCTTAAAAAATTAGTGCAACTTGAGTCCTCTCAGATTCAAGTTGCTTTTTTGTCGCTTGGACACTGTTTTCTCAATCTGTTCCCCATCGATATTAACAATTGTTATGATGTTGCCATCACCATTAGATCTATTATTGAAGCCCATTGCAGCCAACTTAAGGAACAGCTCAGTAAGATAGTTGGGAAGAAGCAATTCCCGGCCCTTTTCACCTGCAATAATCCTAGACGGTTCTTCAATCAGGGAACCTTTAGCACCCCAAGAAAACGATGAGTTGCCCCAAGTACCCGATGGATGAGATTGAACATAGTTGCTAATTGCGACGCCAGACCAGCTCGGTGTTGGATATGTCCCTACCCAAGCTCCACCTCCGCCCTTAGAAGTCCCACCAAATCCACCCATAATATATCCACCGCCTCCGCCATAACCACCGAGGAAACCGCCTAGTACAGATGATAAACTTGATCCAAGATTAGTACCAGCAGATTCTATTTTACTAGCTAAGCCACCCATAGCGTTTGTAGCGCCTGTTAGTTCCCCAATGAGTTTGTTGCCTTCTTCTATTATCTTTTGATTGTCAGTATAGATCTTATCATGAGTGGTTGCTTGATAACTCAAATAATCATATGCTTGATCAACACTTTCATCACGTACTTTACTAAAATCATACAAGCTATCCTTAACACCTGTTCCCCATGCTGTACTAGTAAATGCGACATTATTTATCCATAGGTCGCCTCTTTCTATAGCAGCGTTTTGTTCCATTGCTAATAAATATCTATTATAATCAAAGTTAGCAGCATTTATAGCACTAGAAGTTTGTGCAGTATAATTTGCTGCTTCACGTTGAACATTTGCACTAGATTTAGCGGCGCTTGTTGTTATTTCACCGGCTTTCTTCGCGGAGGCCTGTTGATAATCCATGACACCCCCACCAGATATATATTCTGATGGATTTATGTAAGAGGTTGTTCCATATGGATTTGTATATTTTAGACCGGTTATGGTAATTGTATTACCCATACATGTCATATCTGTGAAAGTGCCTTCAACATTGCTGGCGCTCCTTATAGAACCTGAATCCATTGGGTTATATGAGGTAGTTTCCCCGCCCGGTGGAGTATATTTCAGGGCATTAACCATTACTCGGTTACCCATACAAGTCATGTCTTCGAAATTGTCAACAGTCATTGTATCGGGAGTAGATGTCGTGGTACCACTAGATTTGAACAGTCCAGACGGTAAAAATCCACCCAACACACTGCCTGCTACAGATCCAAGTCTATCGATAATAGGATCAACATAATTGGATGATTTTGAACCTCCTTCACCATCACCACCAGTACCGCCCCCAAATCTAATTTCTAGATTTCGGAGTTTTTGTGCCGCAGCATCTGCACCAGCGATTAGACTAGTTTCAGCGCTTTTTCCACCAGCCTCAACATTTTTACCACCTGTAGTAGCATCTGTAAAGAAACTAAATCCAGATTTTTGAGTATCTCCTACCCATTTATTACCGGATGCTTCAAACTGTTGTTGAGCAACTTTACCAATTACTGCTATTTCTTGGCCGGAGGCAGTTAATCCGATTTTAACAGGACTATAACTTTCAGCTACATTTTGCTTAGTCATAGCATTTGTTTCTAGTACATTATTTCTACGGCTTGCATTTACAAAATCTGATGCTGAAATTGTTTTTTCTGATGCATATGTAGCAGCATCTTTTGTAGAAGTGTTCATAAAACCAGTAGTTTGAAAAATACCATCCTTTAAAATGTTTACTGATGACGTAGCACCAGATGTAGTAATTTTAGCAGCTTCATCTGATGCTTTTTTTACTTCTTTTGGAAAAGTTTCTAATGGTATAAGTTCATCTGCTCTTATTTTTGCTGCTCCTCTTGGATCAGTTTCATATTCCATTAAATATTTTCCATATTTCTGCATATTTTCAACAGACCATTGTTCATGTCCACTTACCGTTATAGGTTGCCCTCTTAAATTTGTCATTATATATGCAGAAATTTTACCACTTTCATCGTATACTGGTTTAAGTTCATCAGCAATAATACCTTTGCCACCTGTCATATAACCAACTGGATTTTTGTATGCATTGATAGATTCCATACTCTGATCTTTAAGATCCTTTATAGTTGTACTGTTATGTGCATAGACTTCTGGTGATAACGAAATAGTGTTTCGATTGATAGATTCCATACTCTGATCTTTAAGATCCTTTATAGTTGTACTGTTATGTGCATAGTCGGTAGATGGGGGTGTATAAGTAGATGACGATTTTTTATTAGATCTACTAGATTTACTAGATCCACCAGATCCACTAGATCCACTAGATCCACCAGATCCACTAGATCCACCAGATCCACTAGATCCACTAGATCCACTAAATGATGATAATCCAGGTATACTATTTTTCAAAGTATCTACTTTATCACGTACAGTAGTTACAGCACCATCTAATGATTGTCCAATACCCGCAAATGCTGTTCCAATTTGGCTAGCAATATTTACAGCACCAACTAATAAAGTATTCCACAATCTAGCAAAGGCACCTTCAATTGAATATACAGCAGTATAAAATACTTCCACTATTGAATGTGCAGCAGGCGCAAATGCAGATGAAACTCCACTGAGAACACCGCTTCCTATCTGACTTATAATATCCCAGCCAAGGCCTGCCCAATCCGAAGCCATATTTATAGCATCATCTATATACTGGCCCCAATCTGTTGTAGATATAGTTTTAAAGCCATCTTCGATGAAAGTGCCTATAGACTCGCCTAATTTGCGGGGGCCTCCGCCAGTCGCCCAACTATTCAGATTATCATAGATCCATCCAGCCAGATCAAGAGCAGTTCCTATAACAGCATTGGCCCCATCACCTATCATGGTGACGATTTCACCACCAAGTTGGCTCCAATTAATCTGTTGAATCCAAGCTATAGCATTGGTAAAACCTGTTTTAAGATGGTCGCCTGCGGCTCCCCAATCGCCCCTCGATATATCATCATATACCTGGCGAGCAACAGTTGCTACACCATTTAAAGCTTCAGATGCAACCTGATTGAAGTATGTGAATTTTTCGGGCGCGAGCGAGTAGCCGATTGCTGCTAAACCAAGTGATACTGTTCCAGCAACAACTGCAATACCAGCTATAGCAGAAACAACTGACCCAGCAGTAGCTATTAACGGTGCTATGCTTATCCCTGCAAATGCGGCTGATACTCTAGTAGCCAACCCCAATAAACTAGTCGATATTCCCGCTATAACAGGTGCTATTAGACCGGCTATAGCTGCAAATGCGGCGGGTATCTTCGAAACCGCTGCAACTACAGTTCCAGCATTGGATGCAATAAGAAGTAAGCCCGCTGTTATACCGCCCGCCTTTAGAAGATCAATTCCTCCCAGATCTACAAATTTTTGTTTAAGGCCATCAACAACTTTTCCAATTGCTTCCCAAGTGTTAACAGTTCCATCAAGATTGCGACTGCTGTCTACTATTTGTTGCAACCATTGTACAGCGCCTTTTAAACTCTCCGAAAATCCCTTAACACCGTTTAAAACCGGCCCCGTAAATATTTCACCAAACACCTCTTTAACAGAGAACAAACGTTGCTCCATTAAGTCCCATTGATCATTAAGAGTTTGTATGGTGTTTGTGTATGCACGATTTACTTCACCACCGCTACTTTTTGAAACATCTTGAATTTCTCTGAATTTTTCTAATGCGCCGCCTGCGCCCAACTTGGAAAACTCTCGACCAGCATAAGAACCAAACAATCCAGTACCAAGAGCGTTTTTAGTTAATCTATCTACATCTAATGATTCAATAGCATCAAGAAGGCGAATTTGTGTCTCACCCATATTTTCTTCTGCCATCTTTTCATATTGGCTTTTAGTAACACCCAATAACCTTGATGCGACATCAGCCCTACTATATTCCGCTATCTTTTTGCCTTTGGCATCCCTAGTTTGCATTCCTATTTTAGAAAGAGCGTATTCTATTCTAGCGGTGGATTTACCTGCTAATCCAGCAGTTGATACTGAAGATGTAAGCGCAGTTCTCATCAAGTCAGGGCGGATACCATACTGATTCATCAAAGCATAAAATGCAATTTGAGAATCAATATCGTTAGCAGTACCACGTAAAACTGCGGAACCACTCGCATCGACTATAGCATCTGTTAAATCTTTAGCTCCAATTGTATATTTATTAGCAACCGTAAGCACTTTATCCATGATGTCGCTTGAGTACTTTGTCATCTTCTGAGTTCTGAGAATGGGATCTTGTATATCAATTCCTGATTGTTCTCTATTAATCTGGGAGCTTTTTATAACCATATTAGCAATATCATCAGGACTTACCTCATAATTTGTAGCTTTAACCATCTTAAGAGTTTGCTCGGTTAAATTGTAGAGGGCTTCGCCCTCATATCCAGCCAGCGCATATGGCTCCGCTGCTTTTGTAAGATCTAGTCTACTCTTGACTGGAATTTCAATATACATATCTTGGAAGGCTCTTGAAAATTCGGTAAACGCTTTTTTACCTTCCGGCATTGTATAATCAAATTCAGGAATAGCAACCCGCGCTAATCCCATCATCTGAGTTTCCCATTCAGCAGCAGCCTTGGTGGAGGTTGCAATGGCAGCAGTTATCCCACCGATGCCAGCAATAAGACCAGCGAATGTCACTGCTGCAATACTTTTTAAGCTCGATTCTAGACCAGCAGCAGCTCTCTGGGCGAACGCCATCTGAGCTACCATTGACTGAATACCGCTTTGAAAGGCGGTCACGTTCAAAGCTGCGGACCATACCAAGCTACCGCCTGGATTATAAGCTGCCATATAATAACCCCCATATAATAATATAAATGTTCAAATAAATATCAAAATAATTATAAAAAAATGAATGGTTGGGTTGTTTTATTACAACCCTCGTTTCTTCTTTATCCCATATTTAGCTTCTTTGTAGTTCCCCGCGTTTTCATTCGCTATATCTTTCATCCAATCGTCGAAGTCTATTTCGGGCTGTTTTTTACTCGCGTGTCTTTGGGCATCTTTTGCAGCATCCGCCTCCGCAACTAAACTTGCCTCAACACATTCCCAATTAAATAAGAAGATCTGAAGCGGCTCCAACATCCATTCCAGCGGCGTTTTTGCAGGACACTCCCTTGCCAACTTGCCTGCGAGCACCTTTAAGTTTTTGCTCAAGTTGGGGTCCACTTTTCCCAACCCCAGGCGAGAACGCCGTCTCTAACAACTGTTTATTTTCCACCGTCAAATCCCTAATGGATATTTCGCCTGCCTCATAATTGGCCTGGCCCTTCTCACAATTCACAAACTTAATACCACACGCCCTATCAATGCAGAAATTAAAAACATCGCACGAGTAATCGAACTGTTCCTCTGTATCTGCATCAGCATCAAAATCAGCATATATAGCCGCTAGATCGAAAGCGGTGGCCGGAGTATATATGATGGGCACCTCAAATATCTCATCAGTTTGAGGATTCTCAAACTCAATAATGATCTCATACTTCTTCGCGCCTTTCATAAAGCGGGCAAACTCTTGCCTAGCATCTGCCTTTTCTACTCTAAGTCGTTTTGACATTTTTATACCTCACGTTTAATCATTAAGTCGTTTGGTGAGTACGCATATACTCCAATATGTTTCAAAAATATAGACGTATCAGCCAATACTTTGAAACCTTTCTCTCGGGCAAGATAACAAAACCCATAATCTTCGCCCAGCCAATACCCCTCATTATCCTTCTGATCCACCACAATCTCCGCAAACATTGGATAATAAATCAAAAGTTCCTTACCATCATGAAACTTCCCACAATGCGTCAATATACAATCCTTAGCAACCGCATCAACTGCCGCGCGGGGGATCGCAATAAACCCACAGCCCAGCCCCTCAACTTCCTGAATCTCCCCATTAAAATTAAACTTTCCATCGGGCGTCTTAACAATAGCGATGGGGGGCAATTCCCTCTTCATGTAGACCCCACCGACGATCTGCTGCTCCTCATATGCATGTTTGCAGATCTTCCAAAAATCAGCAGGTGTAAATGCCACATCATCATCGATAAATGCCAGAATATCGTTATCGGTGTCCCGATGGAATATTGTGGCCCAGGTGCTCCTAGACTTGGCTATACTGGCCTCTAGACCTACCACAGTGGTCAATCTGAAGCCTTTTGGGACCGCTGTAATCAACCCATCCATAGACAGCTTCGATGATACGTCTATGGAGCGATGACTACACACGGCCAAAAGTACTTTTATAGTATTCGGCTGTTCCATTTTGCTCATATAATTTTCACCAAATTACTATAATATTTTCATAGTATAAAAATTTATCTACTCCTCATAAAACATTCTTCCTATCGGCATTTTAAACCCGACCAGTTCTTCTGGAAGACTATCAATATTTCAGGCGCTACTATAAGCAGCGTTCTTAGTATTGATCAGGAATGCTTCAGCCTCAAATCCAACCCCAGCAGTGCCATCAATCTCAGCCGTAAAATTAACCTTAGCATTCAACCTATTTCCAGTAGAACCCGGCGTAAACGAAGTAATGTTTACCGATGGCATATACATTATAAAGGCGTATGGAATCTTGCCTGCATAGAAGAACCACCTATCAGAAGTAGCCCCGCCAGTTGCACCACTGAATTGCACAGTTACGCCATCACTGAGAGCCATAGCCCCAGTTGTCACAGTAGTAGCGGTTGCCCATGCCCCACCATTCGCCCGCCAAGACATCTTATTTGATGCGCCAGCCTCGGTTATCTTAACCTCAAACAACTTATAATCAGCGGCTCCATTGTAAGTCCCAGAGGACGTAAGAGTTACATTTCCAGCGCCAGCTACCTTCATAGTAGCACCCACTGTAGTAGCCGTAGATACTATAGCAGCAGACTCCCACACTATCATAATTGGGATCTTTGTTTTATTTAGTATTGGGCCGGTTGTAGAACCCCAGAAATCATTAATTTCAGTAGTACTTTCCACAAAAATTGTAAGATCGCCGCTAACAGTTCTATCTCCCGCTAAAATATGATCAGCGTAGAGAACACCAAGAGATTTAGCATCTTGAGGATCAATACCATTATCAATACTTATAGATACATCCTCAACGTTCGTAGAAAGCACATCATCCCAATACACCTTAGCACCAGACGATCTAAACACTTTAGTCGCGCCCGAAACATAAGTAGCGGTGCCAAATGTGCTTGCAGTTGCAAGCTGTGACCCCACAATATCAGCCGAATAATCTAAAATAGACGCCTTGCTATTCTTAATATCCAACTTATTTACCTGGCAATTACTACCAGTAACCTCGTAAACACCCGTTTTCATCCAAACTGTAAAACTTGGCACCTGAGTATCAACCACGTTAAACTTATGGATATAACAACCAGTTGTCACGGTCGCTGAAGTAGCCGATCCAAACGCCCCGTACAACATTGGTCCAAAACCATTATCCTCGGGGAATGCCCAGCTCGATATATTACCAGTTATATGATAGGGTTTATCAACCGTAAATGTTAATCCTCTAGAACCCATCGCCCGCAATTCATCCTGATCAACTACCGGATCAAGAACCGCCTCAGAAGTAGTGTACACATATTCCTTGGGAGCACTTTCAATAATGCCCGCTGTCACTTCTCTTGCGATACCTACCTTCACTGATTTTATGCTATCCGTCCACACCATGTTAATAACCTCCAAATTTATTTATCTATTTGCTGTTCTTAAAATAATAACCATACACAATCATCGCTGAATGCCACGCTGAAATTTCCTCATCAAAAAACAAATTATCGTTTATTCTATCAATATATATAATATAAGTATTATCTAATGTTTTAACAACATCCCCCTCAATGAGAACTTTAACCCTATTCCCAACATCCCTACAATACTTAGAATTATTGCCTTTCACTGACGCTACATCGATCTGGAACATCCCCGACGCACGAACCAATCCATGTGCATCATATCCCATCTGCGCCTTAGTAACCACATTCGGGAGCGACACCGATATCATAGTCTGGTTACCACCAGTCAAATTCGCCGATACATTCTTGGCCGGAAAATCAATCTCAAACTTTCCATCAACCATCCCAAAGAGGGTATCATCGTCGGAAAGCGCCCTTGATAGCGCTACCAAAAACCCATAATCAGTTGTAACCATTATCCTATCCCCAGCACTCCATTTATATGTTTTTTAATTATATCTGGAACTTGTGGCTCCACCACATTCATAGCGGGGAAGAAATGAGCACATCTGCCACCCCATTTAAATTCTACGAACGGGGCATAATAAACATCTGTCCCAATACTAATATTTACAACACTAGTACCAGACTTAGTATATTTTCCACTATATGAATCATGGAGTACACCCGTAAGATATCCATGCCCCGGATATAACCTACTCTGGATCTCATTTACTGCAAGATCTATAATTTCTTGGGCAGCCTCATCAATAGCACCATCAACGCCGGGAACAATCCTACTCAAAAACCCAGCAAATAATGCACCATTTAACAAACTGAATGATGTTCCAAATGTGCCCATATCAGACCCTTCTAATCTCGTTCACACTATCTTTTATGTCCTCATTGAGGCGAAGTATAATTTTGGCCTGTACATCATGTTCATCATACTTTTTTGATAACTCATACACAGCGTTTTTTACATCTTGCGTCTCATTTATAACATTAACAAGTTTGTCCACAATTCGATCAGTGGATTTTTCCCATTGTTTAGGCATCTGATAAACAAAAAAACCAGCTATCCCAATACAAAACATTATCATAACGCCCAATAAAACGAGAAAAAAATCACCATTTGCGGCACTTAATACCGTTTCCGTGGGATCAGCGATAATAATACCACCTCACTTCAGCAGCGGAATTGTAGTCTTAACGAAGAAGAATGCAAATCCCATCATCGCTAAGTTATATAGTCCCTCAGTGTCAATAGCTGTACCCGCAAACACTGGCAAGTAAACCGCCCCAATATACCCAAACAACGCAATAAGCGCCAAAATCAAAGTCCTGACACCTACAAATCGATGTTGGTTTATCTCAACCACATCTTCAGGATACTCATATCCATCATCAACAACTTCATCAACCATATCAATCACTCCTTTTTACAGCATAAAATCTCACAAAATCTACCATATTAGTATTAAGTTGCATATGCTCCTGCACCTGCCCATACACAACATAAACACCTTTCATCTTACCAATGGTAAACTCGACACCCTCATCAATCTCATCAGGGTTCCCTCCAACCAACACTTCCCACATGCCAGGCGTTGAGATTCCAGCTTGTTTGACCTGCAATAAAAGCGCCAATCCCTGTGCTCTAACATACCTAATCCGGGCAGGTAACGTCTTTTCAACGGTCCATTCAACCGGGTTACCCGCCGCGTCACACGTTGTTATCTCTATGGTGGGCACCACACTCTCATCCACAAACCCCGTAGTCGTTATCGTTAATGCCCCAGCATCCCACGTATTACTAGTTATTTTCCACCGGGCCGCCGTGAAGCTAACATTCTCAACAGTAGGTACACCATCAACATTCCCGTTAACAATAACAACCCCGCTATTATCTGTACCACCCCCCACATCTATACGCAAATTTGCGCCATCCTCGGGCACATCATGCAAACTTGTTAACGTTGGTGTTGCGATTTGATTAACTATTTTAGAATCTTTGGTATTAACGGTTATTTTTTGCGTTAATCCGCCCACCAACATCAAATCACTTCCATCTCAACATCATCAAACGGCACATCTTTAAACTCACTCGGATAATAAGTATCGTCTGCATGCTTAACAATACCCGTACTCAACACACTAGAAGATCCAGCCCGGATTATCTCAGCAATTAACTCATTATAGGCGGCCAGCCCGCTAGTGACACCGGCCACCCCTTTAACAACCTTATCATTGTTGATGCTGGTTTCTTTAGCATCCCAGTCTTTAAACTTCATCTCCCACAAATGTTGGATGAAGTAGGCGTACGCCCTCAACTTCTGCACATCTGACATTGTGATGGAATTTTTAGCCAAATCAGAAGTAATTTGTGCATCTGCGATCCCATAAAATAGCAAAAAGTTGCCCTGGTTGGAAGATTGTGAATTGTATAAAATGTCGGCATCAGTGTTTGTTGTTGCGCTTGATTCAGCGGCGGTTTGACAACTTAAAAAAGTGAATGCGTTAATATATTTTATTACATCTTCAGTAGTTATTGTCACAACACCACCTCAAAAAATTATTTCTATGGGGTGTGAACACCACCCCCCATCGAGTTCCACCATAGCCTCATCATCATAATAAGGCCGATTGGATCAGTCCCATACTTGCTTTCCCACTCATTCACAGTCAGCATCAACGCCGGATTTTCGGGGCTGGCGAAAAGCAACCCCCGCCCACCATACGTATTCTGTATCCATTCGATAGTCTGTATATCTTTTACAATACCAATAATCTTCTTGGCCTCGCGCGAGTATGGAACCTCTTCCGGCCCATTCTTCCCGATCACAATTAGCGACTTAACTAAATCCATTATACCTATGTACGGCGATGCAATTCTTACTTGGACGGGCTTTGTCACCACTTCGGTTGGGAAAATACAAATCCCATCAATATCCAAATATCCTTCTTCTTCAACTTTATCTTTCGGCATGTTACACCTCAATTATATTACTTTTCATCGATCATTGTTTTACATATACACTCTAAACGATCAATAGGTTTCTCATATTTTTCAAGTTTGTTAATAGTACTTGGGGAAACTCCAAAACATACCTTATCACATATTTTATGCCGTCCTATGATAGCACTTGCGGGTATTAACCAGATGTGACGGGGAGTCAATACTTCCATTGATTCCATTGCCAACAACAAATAATAATCAGGTTTTTCACCAGATCTATTTTTTATACCAAACGACCAACTTCCATTTTTGCCAGTAGTTGACAACTTCACATCAATTTTAAAACCGTTTTGACAAATCAAATCATATCCAGATGTTCCATATGGCGCTCTAACTGGATTTTTGAAGTATCGACAGGCAACTTCTTCTCCTATAATTATGCCTAAGTACACATTTCTAGCATGTGTCGGGGAGGCTGGTTTATCTTTACCTGTTCTATATCTCCATTCTTTTCGCCTTTTGTTACAACAATCTCTACACACTGTTCTATATCCATCTCTAGTACCACATTGAGTATCAAATTTTGATATAGGAAGTATAAAACCGCACGTTGAGCACGTTTTCTCTATCACATCTGCAACTTGACCTTTTTTGGCCCAATATCTACTTTTCTGAAGCTTTTTTTGGCATTCCCTACATTCGTTCCGGCCCTTATTAAAATCTTCATCGGGTTTACTTTCTTCACAAACTCTACAGGTTCTCATACATAAACATATAACACTTCGAATTTATAAATCTTTCGGTTGGCAACCAATCTAAAAATAAAAGTTTGGAAAAATAGTATCAATATCCCAACTTTTTAACTAAATAGTTGTAAACCCATCAAACATGGCAACCAATCTGTGCTAATTTCACCACAGTTGCTCGATTCCCACAATTGAATAAACTTCTCAATGGAGAATACGCCCGTCATATCATCGATAGACCGCCCATACTCTGCATGCTTCCCATTCAGTACATCATCAGCCACAGGATCGCGTGACAGCCACCCAATATGCGCCACCCCAATCACATTACTATTAACATTGGCCTCCAACACGCCCGTACAACAATCCTTCGCACACTCATCCTGATAACCCCGTGTCCTAACCTCAGTATTCCTAACAAGATGCTCAGCATGCGTGTACATCTCGGTCATCACAGCCCCAATCTTATAATTCTGAACGCACAACTTGTCCGTCCACTTCGCATCATAACTCCCAGTCTGATAAGATATCGGCATATACTCGAACTCAGCCACCCTAGTATAATTTGTATAGTCCATCGGGCAAGAGTTCGTAAAATTACATGATCCCTCAGTCCAATATCCCAAAACCGTGTACCCCTCAACAAGCACCTCGCCCGTCTCATTATCAACTATAGGCTCTACATACTCATCGGGCACCCAAACACTACCAACAGGCTCCCCACCTTTCATAAGCTGTCTTTCAGCCTCCAACTCAGAATTCACCTTAAAATTGCCTGACCCAACGACCTTCTCAACCAACTTCTGACCTTCAAATCCAAACTGGGTCGCAACGATCTTCTGAGTTTCAACATACCCAACCCCATTCATCGCTGTCTTCTCATACATATAGTTGGATGCAGTACTCATACTAACCAAACCAACCACAACCAACAACACCAACCACAAACTTTTCATCATATTACACCTCACATCCAACTACCGTACTTTATAGTATTTAAACTTTCTTTTTAACAACTACTTTCTTTTCCTTCTTGGCTTTCTCGGCCTCGACCAAATCCTCCGATAGCTCAACAGCATCGCCTTCTGTGGTGCCATCTTTTGCGTTGATGATTGACCGGATGTCTGCGATAGAGGCCATCTTACCCCGTTTCTGCCAGCTTCAGTAGCTCGGCCTTGTCCTTGAAACCAGCCAGTTTCCATACAGGCATTGGGTTATCTATTTCTATTAGTTTTGGTGATTTTTCAGTGCCCTGGTCAACGGTGATCTTGCTGTCATCAATTGCTGCAAGTCTTGCCAGATCTTCCTTCGCCTGTTTAGCATACTCGGGCATGCTGAGCAGGTTCTCATAATCCCGCTTGGTTAGCGGGCCGTTTGGGTATCCTCTCATTTTTATGACCTCATGAATAACGACTACTGTGGCTCCGCGACTGCGCGGCAACCGATATACAAACTCGAATGCGACCGCCGATAAGTCGCAGACCGCGCCCGCGAACCGCAAAT
>Ga0302244_1001316_pt1 | contig 15676 bp, 16 predicted proteins | sample AAG_UR_Phe_MG_FD_193513 | JGI IMG/M metagenome (GOLD analysis project Ga0302244, IMG submission 193513) | Enriched activated sludge microbial communities from anaerobic digester in WTTP, New Holstein, Wisconsin, United States - AAG_UR_Phe | ecosystem: Engineered > Bioreactor > Anaerobic >... | reverse complement strand
CACGGGTATATATTGGAACTATAATGATGCTGACGGAACGTTGCAAAAGATCCAAAAAACCATAAAAAACAAGGTCACGAGAAAGGGTTTTTATGCTCACTCTTGCAGATACTCAATGCTATAAAATATTACGTACCAATCAAAGACAAAATAAAATGTCTCATATGATTGCTTTTGCAAATCTATTTTCCCTTTTTCAATAGATCCCAGGTCAACGGTGTTCCATGGGTTATATCTGTTGTAGAATAACAACCTTTTATTGTTTTCATATAGCGGGTATTCAGACCGTATCCCGGCCGAATGCTGCGAACATTATCTGCTGTAAACACATCACCCGCTTTCATATCCTTCACCACAAACAACGACCGTCGGAAGACACGGCTGGCATATTCTTTTTCAGTAACAGCGTAATTGACCTGGCCTAATGCTTTTTCCGCAACACGGATTGCGTTCACCATTTCCTTAAACTCATGTGGTTCTAACGAAAAGACGCTATCCGGGCCGGGGATAGCACGGGAAAGAGTGAAATGTTTCTCTATGATGCAGGCACCCAGGGTAACGGCGACGACGGGAACGCCGATGCCGAGGGTATGGTCTGAAAGGCCCACGGGCACTCCAAACGCCTCAGCCATGTGGGGGATAGTGCGCAAATTGATTTCTTCCGGCGGCGCGGGATAGGCGCTGGTACACTTAAGCAGGGCCAGTTCTTTGCAGCCTGCGCCCCTCGCCGCGGCAACAGCTTCTTCGATCTCACCGATTGTAGCCATCCCCGTGGACATAATGATGGGCTTTCCCGTTTTTGCAACGCGTTGAATCAATGGAATATCGACCAATTCAAACGATGCAATTTTATAAGCGGGCACATCCATTTTTTCTAGAAAATCTACTGCTGTGTTGTCAAAAGGCGTTGAAAAGAGGTCCATCCCAAAATCATTGGCAATTTGTTTTAATTTTGGCTGCCACTCCCAGGGGGTATAGGCTTCTTGATAAAGATCATAGAGATTTCGGCCTTCCCAGATCGTTCCTTTAATGCGAAAATATTCGTTGTCACAGTCAATCGTCATGGTGTCAGCGGTATAGGTTTGCAGTTTTATTGCATCCGCCCCGGCTTCTTTGGCGGCTTGAATGATCCTGACGGCCTCATCATAACTTTGACCGTGATTGGCGGACATTTCGGCGATGATGTAAACGGGATGATTAGTACCGATTAGACGACTATTGATGGATATCTCGTTTTTTGATTGCATCTTCCCCACCTTTGTCAATTACAAAAATATTCTGACAGTACCGAATAATGATCAGACAGACTCAATAGCCCATTGTACCATACGGCAACAGATTCGTCTTTTATGTTGACTTCGCAAAGATTCTTTCTTTTAAGCTCAAAGATATCGGCAGGCGATGAATGCCCCTTACTCGAAAAATCATGCGCGTTAACATGAAAATTCTTGCAAAGATTATCCACCCAAGCATCGCAGCGGAAAGGTATTGGATCATCCGTGCCGTCCGACCAATTAACGATGAATAATGGTTTGCGCTGATTCTTTTCAAAGTATTCTTCAAAGATACTATTGATATGTTCATCGCCAAGGCCGTATCCGATGAAAAGAAGTGCGTCAGCCTCGAATATTGCTCTTTCCAAACAATTGTAATAGCTTCGAAAAGGTTCACGTCTGATTTGATGCAACTTTTCATAACCCGCAATGATAACCGATGTAGGAAAGTCATATCCTTCTTGTGTAGATTGTGGATTTCTCCCCATTGAATTCTGAGAAAACTGAGCATCAAGATCGTGCTGCCAATAGATACGATGCATAGAATCAGGCCTCATATTAAAATGAATGCTGCCATGCATGTGATAACAAAAATCCCATGATATTGATTGCATCAGCGAAGGAGCATTAAATGACCCATTCACCGGTGAAAAACCGGTGTCGATTCCGGGTAATGCTTGTAAAATCAAATTGTCATAGTTCAGGTTAAATACCCCCAGGGAATAATCGTCGTGTAATTTTCTCCAAAAATGCGCATGTTTTTTAAATTTGCTGCTTGCCCTATCTATGGTTTTGCAGGCCGTTCTAAAGTGTTCCAACAACTTATCAATAAGAAATGATGCTAACCAATAAAGTAAAAATCCATCAACACGCGTTTTCACGCCATGGTGACATACACAAGGCATTTTCCGGCAAGATATAAATGCTAAAAGTGGATTAATGTAATTGTCGTTTTTTTTGAATTGGGCTATCTGTAAAATGGTGTAAAGCATCTCTTCAAAATTGGTATTTTTTTGTAATCCTGTCTTTGGATGTGTTTTATAAAAGCTTGAAATCTGCTCCTCAATATAGGAATAAAGATTACTATCTGGTTTATCAACAAGCGGGAACTCTTGCTGTGCCCACACCTTGAACAAACCATGAATCATTTCAGAACAGGGCATGCCCAGATCAACCGATGCACCTGCACCCACTAAAACGAGAAGTTTTTTCTTCTTAATCATATGTTGCCGGACATGTCTGAATAACTTACACACATTGATAGCACAACGAAGTTTCCTCGATACCCACTGAAACAGTCCTTTTCATTGAGACAAGCATTTTATAAAATCCCCTTTGCCTTCAATTTTTCCTCTATCTGCAACTTCTTTTCATCCCACTCACTTCTCAACATTGCCAGGGAAACCACATCCATAAATTGTCCATTCTTGAGTCTGTGCTGTCGAAACAGGCCTTCTTCTTGAAAACCGAAACTTTTATGCATATCAACAACGGCTTGATTGGAAGATAACACCTCGCAACATAATTTATTATACTCCAAGTCTTCGAAAACATACTTCAGGATATGATATTCTACGAAGCTACCGACACCCTTTCCCCGCACATTTTGGCTTGTGATATAAAAAGCCCAGAAGCAACGTTTGTTGTTTTGATCAATGTCGTAAAGATTAACAAGCCCTATGTCTTCCTTGTCATAAACAATGATCCAATATTTACGGCTCTGGTCATTTAAAATCGCATCAAACCAGCGGTTATGTTCTTCTTCCGATATATGATGATCGGTGTACATATATTTGGCAACATCCGGAGAATTCCGCCAGCGATAGATCTTCTCCCGATCATCTGGCCGCACTTCCCGCAGATAAAAGACGCCTTTTCCGATAATTTCACTCACGGGCGTCTCCCATCCTCTGGCCAATAAGCGCATGAAATAACGCTTGTCTGATAACCGGTGGCAGGCGCCTTTTGCAGGCTGTCGGCGACGGATTGTCCCCCCCCCCCCCCCGAATATCGATGAGAGGCCAGGTTTCCCTGAAAAGCGATATCATTTCCGCTTGTAATTGTGCATACGTCGTTGCCAAAGTCTCATGGTCACAATCGAAGAATAATTCCTTCTGAGCAATTATGTCGCCGGTATCTATTCCCTCATCCATAAAGTGAATTGTTACGCCTTTTGGTGTGTCTTCCAAAAAACTCCAAAGGTTTGGGTCTGCGCCCTTATTCCACGGGAGATAAGAAATATGTAGGTTAATTATTCGATCCTTCAGGTAATTCAGCACATCAGCTCTGACAATATGCCGATAGCCATAGCTCACGGCAAAATCAATTTTTCTTTCTTTTATATATTGAAGATCAATTGGCGCTGCTTCTTCAAGTATCTTGTGCCCATCTTCTTTAATAATGCTGGATAAATCCTTATTTGAGTTGCCCAAAACCAGAATGTTCATAATGGATCACGTTGCTTCCCGACAAACCCGCTGCGCCCCGGCTCCATCAACGAGATTTTTGGAATTTATTGAAAATATTTTTCTGAGCGGTGCGGTGCGTATCAGTTTTTCTAAGCTTTGCGCTATATCTTCAATAGTTAATTTGTGGCCCCAGCCCAGACTCAAAGCCACATTGTCTGCATGTAGTTTTTCCGCAATAGGTCGCTGATTGTCCGCAAAAAAGATAATCATGTTGGGAAGTCCCAGCAGTGCCATCTCCCAACATGTGCTTCCCCCGGCAGAAACCGCCAGATCCGCCCAGGCCATCAGTTCCGGCATGTTCGTTGCGTTAATAATAATCTGCAAATTTTCGTTATCGCTGACTTCCTGTTGTAAGGTACGCAGATTGGGATTGGTGGGACCGACGGCAATTTTTGCTTCCAGCCCTGATATATCAATCAGCTTCAATGCCTGGACTACCTTCAGGGTTACATTATCGGGATCGCCGCCCCCAAGAGTGACCAGAATTTTCTTTGCCGTATCGTGGATTTCGCGCTGCCAGCCTTGCCACTGCCTGAACTCTCGCCGCAGCAAGACATAGCGTGTTCCCAAAAGCAAACGGGTAGTGGGTTCTCTTCTGTTGTAAAAGGATTCTTCCGCTGAAATATTCTGATTGAGCACTATGTCGGCATAATAATGGTCCGCATGCCCATAATCGTCGATCCAGAGCAGTTTGTAGCCTGCTTCCTTTATCTTTTTCTGATACATTGAATCAAAGTGGTAACCGTCAACAACCAGCCAATCGTTAGTGGATGGTGGATCGTGCATAGTGGATAGTGTCTCAATCGCTTTATCAAGATCGGAAGGGTGAGGATGGGGATTTTCTAAATAGATAAAGTCAAAACCCTCGTCGATAATACGCTCCTGCAATTTCTTGCTTTCGCAATGGCTGATGAATACTACCCGGCCCCCTTTGTCCTGCCACGCCTGCCCCAAAGCAATGCAGCGCATGACGTGGCCAGCGCCGATATTTTGAGAGGCATCTGCACGTATGTAAAGTGAAGGCAAAGAACTCGTTTCCATTTAGTTAAGTCTTTTGAATCCTGCATGACAGACCGGACCTTTGAGCAACGTCGTGACGTCACGCCCTTCTTCACAGGAGCTGATCAACTCAAAGACCGGCTCAAGGGCAGAAAAATATCCCTCAACAATGTCGGGTGTATGTTCGGTGCAAACATATACAGTGTTGGCCGCCAAATATCCTTTGTCCAGCATTTCTTGCGTAATCAGGGTTTTGTAGGCAAGGGCGTGGGTGCTTTTTATTGTAAAGCCAGAAAGAGCCGGCAAGCCCCACAGTTCAACATCAAGCCCGTATTTTTCCGCCAATTGCAGCCAGCCTTTTCTGATTTGATGGCCGGTTGTGGTAATTTTTTCCCAAGACTTGAGCTTTTCCATAACTTCCAATGTTTTCAACGCTGCAGTCGGCCCGATCCGCTCTGTCCAGAATGTGCTGCTGATAAAAGATGTCTGTGTTGCCTCCATGACCTCCCTTCGTCCTATGACTGCATTGATCGCATAACCGTTACCCATAGCCTTGCCGAACATAGCCATATCAGGTTCCACGCCATATATTTTGTGAAGGCCCCCAAAAGTCTGACGGAATCCCGATGTGCATTCATCGAATATTAGAACAATGCCTTTGGCCGTGGCCAATTGACGAATCTTCTCCAGAAAACCATCTTCAGGCCCCTCATTGCGAGAGACCTCCATCATGATCACACCAATATCATGCTGATTTGTAATGGCCTCCAGTTCATTGAAGCAATTATAATTGAAAGGGTAAATAGTATTTTTCAGGCTAGCCGGCACACCATTCGGCGCCAGTCCGGGTAGAAGGTGGCCAGCAAGAGTTTTTTCATCCCCAAGATTAGCGGCTAGATACCAGTCATGCCAGCCGTGATACCCGCAAATAGCAACCTTATCCCGACCGGACGCAGCACGTGCAATACGTACAGCTACGGCATTAGCCTCGCCCCCTGATCTGGTCAGACGAACCATGTCCGCCCATGGGTGCAGATCGATAAGTCGTTCAGACAGATAAACTTCCTCCGGACAGTTGAATGTTGACATATTCCCGTTCTCGATAGACCTAAGAACCGCCACATCAACCTCGGGATGGCCATAACCAAGGGTATTGGTACCTATGCCCATGATGGACATATCGATATATTCTCGTCCATCAAGGTCCCAGACGTGACAACCCTTCGCTTTACTGAAATAAGCGGGCCATTGGTCCGGTAAGAACATCTCCGCACGCTTGGACAGCAACATGTTGCCGCCAGGTATAACCTTTTTTGCTTTTTTATATAATTCCTGACCTTTCCCCATGATAAACCTTTCTCCTTCATCAATCTTCCTTCAGAGATTTCATATAACCTTCATTACGTTCCTGTTCTGCATTTAACGCTGCTATTCCCGGATGATCTTTTATGAAACGCAATACGTCTTCAATACCAAAATGATCGTTAGTTAAACCGGCATATACGGCACGGACAAATTCAAGGTCTGACGGGGTATCCACCGTCCATCTCAAGGCGGAAAGATCTTCTGTATGCTTTACAACACCTAAGCGGAAAAGTTCAGGGTGCTTATAAATATAGGCGGTAACATGTTCCCGTTCGGATTTCAAAACTGCATCTCTCCATGCTTTTTCAAGAGTCTCAAATCGAAACACCTCCGTATCCAAACCATCCGGATAGGTGAATTCGATTGTATTGGAAGCATAATCATAATTGCCACTATTAAAGGTCTCTACAACTTGATCCACTATTCCGGGATCCAGCAGGGGACAGTCGGCCGTAATCCGCACAATGGTTTCAGCTTCAAAATTAAGGGACGCCTGATAATATCTGTCCAGAACGTCATCAAGGTTGCCGCGAAAACAGGGGACGCTGTTTTCTATACAACAACGCTCTATGACATCATCACTTTCATGGGTCGAGGTAATAACGGCAACAAGATCAATAGATTTCGCTTGGCGTGCACGATCAACGACACGTAACAACATCGGTTTCCCGGCAATATCTTGCAGGACTTTTCCCGGAAGACGGCTCGATGTCATACGGGCTTGAATAAGAGCAATAGTTTTCATCATTATTCTTTACCATTCATCTTTTAAAATACCGTATATAATATGATCTTGGAATTGATCGCCAACATTGACAAAAATTTGTTTTCTTAAAACAGCTTCTTTTTTATAACCATTTTTTTCTAATGCTTTAAGACTACCAATATTATCTGCAAAAGCACCTGCTTGTATCCTGTTTAATTTTAAAATTTTAAATCCGAAATCAGTGATTAAAAAAATTGCATCTGTTGCAATGCCTTTTCCCCAATAACTTTTTTCCCCTATAAAGTAAGAAATATCTGCATATTGATAGTGGTGATGAATCGGTCCTATTTTTATATTACCAATGTGCTTTCCATCGACAATGATCGCAAATAAATAGCTATGATCGGACTCTCTTATTGATTTAACAAAATCCTTAATTGATTCGATTGATTGAGTTGTCCACCTTGTTTCTAAATATTGATTGATCGTTGTCTCATTTAGCCAATTTAAATACGTCTCATTGCAATCATCGATCGTAACCGCTCGCAATAATACATTATTTCTTTTTAACACTGTATTCGTGATCATTAATAATCGACATCCCAGTCTTTCATATCAGGAAGTTCTTTTCCGGGTTCAACTTTTGAATTATCAAAACCCCAATGCATAACTTCATTTTTTTGAAGCATATCAATAAATTCATCTTCCGTAATATTGATAATTTGCAGGAAAGATGAAAGTGAAGCAGGTCTTTTACCGTCATACTTTTGCGACAGTTCCATCCCTTTTCCACGCATCATTCTGCCGGCTCTAATATCGATACACGCTAAGTGGTTGGTTCTTCCATGCCCACGTTTAATATATTTGCAATAATCTCTGATTCCCTGGAATCTGCATTCAATTTTTTCATAATCATATTCAGGTGGAATCCCTTCAACTTCTTGTCCTTCCCATCCTAATTCTCTTTTTATAATTTCAACGTTCGTTTTTGTATCCCATTTAATAAAATTTCCGAGCCAAATTGATTTTGCTTGTATTTTTGCCAGTTCATCTTTGTTTGGAAAGGTGAAAGTCAGCAAATCTCTTTTCGGAATTCGACCACCAAATTTTTCATACATATCCTCTGCCGATATTCCAAGATTAATCATTTCATTAAATATATTCTCATTTAGCTCAATTATTTCTTCAAATGAATGATATGCCCTGTATTCAGCTGGCGATTCGCCCCAAATAATTAATGGAATATTAAATTTAACGGCAATTCTCATTGTGTTTGCAAATACACCGGTATGACAATACCAACAAAAATCACCCGTGGCCTTAAATGACTCCAGCATCAGTTTTTTAACTATCTGCCAATTAGATGTAAAATCAACAAAATCAACACCTAGTTTTTTGAAAATCTTATTATTGTTTTTTGCAACCAACGGACGAAATCCCCAGTGATTATATCTAACTACAAGCGGTTTTATTTTCAATTGCTTTACAACATACCAAAGTTGAAATGCACTGTCTTTTCCCCCACTAAAAGGGACAATACAGTCATATTCACCTCTGTTTTTGTATGCTTCCACAATTTTATCCAACATTCTTCCACGTGTAACCCAATCTATTGTACTTTGTTTTTGTTCAGCTTGACGACAAATGTTACAAACTCCTTCTTCATCAAACTTAATTGACTCGTGTGTTTCTGGTAATACACATTTTGTGCAATATTTCATTTTACATTCTCCTTCATAGATTCAACGAGGCCATAAGGTTGGATTGATTATTCTTTCATCTACATTGTTAAATATCTCATCTACTCTTTCAGTTATGGATACTGTTTTCACAAGATTCCATGCGGCTAAGTTAGCTGCAAGCTGTTGCTGTGTTTCCACTCCAATGACAACATATGCCGCAGGATATTTTTGTCTGATGTAGCCTAAAGCCATTTCCTGCCTGGACATATTAAATGCACGACATAATTGTTTAACTTTATCAATGATACAAGATGCATAGTGCATTGCCTCCGGGATTGAACTTTTTTCCATCAGGAGCAACCCCTGGAGGAATACACTGCGGATAAAGATATCCGATTTATTTTTTTCCGCCAGATTGCATATGCCTGCTTCATGAAAACGATGATCGCACATGTTGGCTGGCACCTGTAACATTCTGATAATATTTGTCTCAAATGCTTTTTGGGCCATAATTGGCGAGTAGAGGGAAACACCAATGTTTTCGACTAACCCCTGCATCAGAAATGCTTCCAATGTTTCGGCAAGCCCTTTTTCAAAAAGATCGAGAAAATCTTCCCGATGAAGCATCAGGGCATATATTTTATCACATTTCAGATTATCAAAACTTCGATACAAAGAATCTTCCATGGCTTTTTTGTTGGTATGATCGATATTAGGGTCAGGCTTGGTAATAATATATGCCTGATTTGAAATTCCTAATTCTGTAAGAATATCGCCTAAAACTCGTTCACTTTCACCATAGGCCTGTGCGGTATCGAAATATTTAATGCCGCCTTCCCATGCCGTGAGAACAATGCCTCGCGCCGCCTTCAAATCAGGCTTGCCTTTTTTATTGGCAATGCCATAATGCATACCCAGTTGAGCTGTGCCTAAAACAAGCCGATGATCATCTCTTGCTATCAAAGTTCGTCCATTTCTATAACTTTATCATTTTTTAACTGTTCGCAAATATACATCATTTAAGGCAATCAATCACTGCATCGATAATATAGTCAACTTCATCATCAGTTAGCGCAGGATATAAAGGCAAGGAGAGACAGCGTGAATAGTATTCTTCAGCTTTGGTGCATTTCCCAATTGGGTAACCATACTTCATGCTATAATATGGTTGCCAGTAAACGGGTATATAATGAATTTGACAGTATATTTTAACTTTATTCAGCTTTTGAAAAGCTTCGTAGCGTTTTTGGCCGCCATCATCAAATTGCAAACTATACAAATGATAACAGACAGAACTATCCTTGGGATCAGGTGGGAGTGTTAACATGTCGAATAAACCAAATGCGGCATTATAGCGATCGACGATTTCCCTTCTCCGCGCCTTGAAAGATTGAAGTTTTGTTAGCTGCGATTTACCAAGAGCACACTGAAAATCAGTAATTCTGCAATTATAGCTGAGATCTGTCATTTCATGGTACCAGGGCCCATCGTTCTTTGTTAATAAATCACTACGTCTTTCTATGCCATGCGATCGCATCAGTCTAATCCGTTCTGCCAATTTATCATCATTCGTCAAGACGGCCCCGCCTTCACCGGTAGTGATGGTTTTCACAGGATGGAAGGAAAATATTGCTAAATCTGAATGCACACAAGCACCACAACTTATCTGCTGTCCATGCCATTCATAAGATGAACCAATGGCGTGTGCTGCATCCTCAATAATGTGGAAACCATACTTTTTTGATAAAGCATGAATAGTTGGCAGATCAGCAGGTACACCTGCAAAATCAACCGGAATAACTACTTTGGGCACTGCCACGTTTTTACAGTAGGCTTCCAGCTTTTCAGGTGAAAGGCAAAGAGTCTCCGCATCAATATCTATAAAATCTGTGCGTCCGCCGCAAAACTCGACACAATTGGCAGAGGCCATAAATGTCAATGGCGATGTGATTCCTAAGTTATCTTGAGTTATGCCAAGGCCTAAGCATGCGAGATGTAGAGCTGTTGTGCCATTAGAGCAAACAATCGCATACTTGGCGCCCGTAAGTTCACAAAGCGCAGATTCAAACTCTGCGGCAACTGGTCCGGTCGTGAGATAAGGCGATCTTAATACTGTTGCCACAGCCTCGATGTCATCTTCCGAAATTGACTGATGGCCGTAAGAAATGAAGCTGTTGGTATCGTTCAATCTGCGTTCAACTGCCTGAATGCGGCTATTGTATTCGCTATCCTGCATATGCAACCCTTTCGGTCAAGAAGGAAAATCAGAGATTGTCTATAATCTGCCGCATCTCTGCCAGACTTAGTTTTTGGGGATTCTTGTCTGAGCTGTATTCAAAATCTTCCGGAACAGGCTTGCCTGTATTTAGTTTATAGCGACGATTCCAGAAGTGAAAATCAGGCTGAATCATGTAATGGTCTTTGAACTCCAGTGTGCGCCGGGCGTCGTCTTTTGTTATCATGAGTTCATGCAACTTTTCTCCGGGGCGGATGCCAACAATTTTTGTTTTGCATTCAGGAGCAATCACCTTGGCAAGGTCCATAATGTTCATGCTCGGGAGTTTTGGCACGAACAGTTCGCCGCCGACCATTTTTTCAAGGCAGGCAAGAACAAAATTGACGCCTTGTTCGAGAGTAATCCAGAAACGGGTCATGCGCGGATCGGTAATCGGCAGAATTCCACTTTCTCTGCATTTGAGAAAAAAAGGAATTACACTGCCTCTGCTGCCGGCAACATTGCCGTATCTGACAACGCTGAAAACTGAGTGATCCTGCCCTACATAAGAATTGCCTGCAATAAAAAGTTTGTCGGAGCAAAGTTTTGTGGCGCCATAGAGATTAATTGGATTTGCCGCCTTGTCCGTGCTCAATGCAATCACTTTTTTTACACATTGATCAATGGCCACATTGATAACATTCTGCGAGCCCAGAATATTGGTCTTTACCGCTTCAAACGGGTTGTATTCGGCTGCGGGCACCTGCTTGAGGGCAGCGGCGTGAATTACATAATCGACATTTCGGAAGGCCCGATTCATTCTTTCTTTGTCGCGGACATCACCGATAAAATATCGGATACACTCGTATTTTGAATCGGGAAAATCCTGGGCCATTTCGAACTGTTTGAGTTCATCTCGGCTATAAATGATAAGGCGTTTTGGTTTGTATTTTTTGAGAATGATTTCCGTGCATTTTTTGCCGAATGAGCCGGTGCCGCCGGTTATCAGAACAGATTTATTATTTAGCATTAAATTAACTCCTTTTCCTGAATGAACTTTATATACCACGGCATGGCTTCCCCGATGCCTTCGTTGAGGCGGTAGCTTGGCTCATAACCGAGCATGTTTTTTGCTTTTCTGATATCGGCTTGGGAATGGCGAACGTCCCCTTCCCTGAAAGACCGGTATTTTGCATCCTTTTTGTAGAAAATACGGTTTTCGGTCAGAGCGTTTTTGATAATATGGAATAGCCGATTCAAATCGTTGCGGTCGCCAACTGCAACATTATACACATGGTTTTTTGCTTCGCCTGAAGCTGTGGCAGCAAGCAAATTTGCTTGCACAGCGTTTTGAACGTAGCAGAAATCTCTACTGGTTTCGCCATCGCCGTTGATAAAAACATCTTCGTCTTGAATCATCGCGGCTGTCCATTTTGGGATGACAGCGGCATAAGCGCCATTCGGGTCTTGACGTCTTCCAAAAACGTTAAAATATCGCAGTCCAATGGATTTGAATCCATAGCAGCGCGCAAATACTTCCGCATAAAGCTCGTTCACATATTTTGTGACGGCATAAGGCGAAAGCGGCCTACCGATTGTCTCTTCCACCTTGGGAAGACCGGGATGATCACCATAGGTTGAGCTGGAAGCGGCATATACAAAGCTTTTAACATCGACATCGCGTGCGGCAACCAAGATATTCAAAAATCCATCAACATTGGCGCTGTTTGTTGTGATGGGGTCTTTCAGAGATCGGGGGACCGAACCGAGAGCCGCCTGGTGTAAAACAAAATCTGTCCCCGCGCAGGCAACACGGCAATCTTCCAAGTTCCGAATGTCGCCTTCGACGAACTGAAACCTCGCCCATTGCTCTGGCGTGACTAATGTCTGGACTTCATTAAGGTTATATTTGTGTCCTGTTGAGAAGTTGTCCAGACCGACTACACTTTGGTCTAGTTTGAGCAAGGTTTCCAGCAAGTTGCTGCCGATAAATCCCGCCACGCCGGTAATTAACCAGCGTTTAGGCGTCTTTCGGAGCATATTGGTTAGTTTTTCGTAGTTTGTCATGTTTTTTTATGGGTCAGGGGTTATGGGGAAAATTTCTACGTTTTACGTTCTACGAAAAGAAGTTCTATGTTCTACATTGATAATCCTTCATTTACCTTTTTATATTTTCTTTTACATGCGTCACATTGCAAATCAGTGTTTAGTTTTTCCCCACATTCACACATCCACCCTATCTGCTTGGCAGGATTGCCGATCATGAGGGCGTGGTCGGGGATGTCTTTGGTAACGACGGCGCCCGCGCCGATGAAGGAGTAGCGGCCAATGGTATGGCCGCAGACGATTGTGCAGTTGGCACCCAGGGTTGCACCTTTTTTCACCAGTGTCGGCCGAACCTGATCCATTTTGCCTATCTCTGCTCTCGGGTTGTAGATGTTGGTAAAGACCATCGATGGGCCGCAGAAGACTCCGTCTTCTAATGTGACGCCTTTATAAATGCTGACGTTGTTTTGGATTTTGCATTTGTTGCCTATATTGGCGTCGGGGCCGATGACGACGTTCTGGCCGATGTTGCAGTTTGTGCCGATTTCGGAGCCGGAGAGGATGTGGGAGAAATGCCACACCTTACTTCCCTTTCCAATCGTGACGTTATTATCAATAATTGCTGTAGGGTGAACGAAGAAATCAGTACTTTGTTCAATGTTCAATGTTTCAGGTTCTAGGTTCAAAGTTCTACGTTCTATGTTGGAAAAACCGCGTTCTTTTGATTCCAGGGATTGCTGGCTGAGTTCAAGGATTTTGAGGACGCGGAGGCCTTCTTCGCCGGAGGTTAGGGGCTTGGTGTTGGTTTCGATGGCGGTTAGAAAGGCTTTACACTCGGCTTTCAGGGGTTCTTCCCAGATGTCTTTCAGATCAATGGCTATGCTTTCCGCTTTGTTGGGGACGGGGAGGCCGTTTTGCCAGTTGATGGTGTGGGGGTAGTGGACCAGTTTCCTTTCGACTGGCTCGGTATCGTCAAAGACAAGCATGCCGCTGCTGCCGACAATGACAAGTTTCTGTTCCTTGTAGGGATTGAGCCAGCTCACGAAGATGTGCGCGCCGATGCCCGAAGGGAATTTGATGTTTGTCATGGTGACGTCGGCGATGCGGGCGTGGAGGAAGTTGCTGCCTACGGAATCGACATAGGAAGGTTCCTCGCCCGTCAGGCTGAGGATCAGGGAGATGTCGTGGGGGGCAAAGGACCAAAGGATGTTTTCCTCCCGACGGATCTTTCCCAGGGAAAGGCGGCGGGAATAAATGTACTGGAGGCGGCCGATTTCTCCCGCGCGGATCATTTCTTTCAGCCGGATAACGGCGGCGTGGTAGTGCAGGACGTGGCCGACGAAGAGGGTTTTTTGTTTTTGTGCGGCAAGGTTCACCAGCTTTTCGCCGTCAGCCTGGGTGAGGGAAAGAGGCTTTTCTACGAAGACGTGCTTGCCGGCGGCGAGGACCTGGGCAGCGATGTCGTAGTGGAGGGCGGCAGGGGCGGCAATGACGATGCCGGTCACGGCGCTATCGGCGAGGACGTCGGCGAGGTCGCCGGTAACGGCGACATCCGGATAGGTCTTCGCCATTTCTTCACGGATGGGCTGAGCGCCGTCGCAGATGGTCTCCAGGACGCCAAGCTGATGGAAGTTGCGGACAAGGTTCTTGCCCCAGTAGCCCGCGCCGATGACGGCGATGTGAGGCGTAAGGAGTGAGGGGTCAGGAGCAGAAACGTTAGGTGTTAGGGGTGAGGTGTTAGGGGCCATGAGTTTTTCCTTATGGAGTTTATTAGGCCGCCCATGAGGGCGAAGACTTTGTCAATTTGTGTCAAAATATTGTCTGCGTTAGGAGTCAGGTGTTAGGCGTGAAGGGTTAAGAGTTAGGAACATATGGTTGCCTAGCGTTTTGCATGGGTGGAACTCTCTTTTTGGGCTATCGCACTGATTAGTGTCATATCCTCAATGCTCGAATGCAAACGCCATTTCTTCAAATGCACATAGGCGACGGGCTGTTCCGCCTCTTTGTTGCGGATGGACATTTCCTTGTGCCAGCGATTGAAATCATCCTCGCCATCGACCTGAAAGATAAGAAGGACATTCTCCGGCAGTTTGGTGGTTCTTTCTTCGTGATCCATAAGGTAACGATGAAACTCACTGGCCAACATCGTCGTGAATTTACTGTAATCACTCATTTTCTCTACCTCTCAAAAAAGCGTCTCTGTAGTGCTGCCAATTTTCGTTGATGTCCCAATCACCATACGTCAAAGCACTTTCAAACTGAAGGTTCAGTGGCCTTTTCGTTTGTTTTCCCGTTTTATCATACCGGTCAACATGGGAATACCCATGTGCACAGTCGTAGCGGATGACTACTTTCCATTCCTGTTCTATCCTGATTTCCAATTGTACAACAAAATTGGTCACTTTGCCGCCGGATGTTTCATGGCGATGCCGTTTCCTTACTCCGTCATCCAAGATGACTGTAAATCCTACGCTTTTTGACATAAGACATCCAGAATTTTTTCCGCTGCCTGGCCGTCGCCGTATAGGGGTGGGTGTTCCTGTGGTGGCGTGAAATTCTGGGCGGCATCGCTAATTTTATGATGGTCTGCCCCGGTTAATATATTCCAACCGGTTTCAACGGTTTCGACCCACTCTGTTTCATCGCGCATTGTTATGCAGGGAACTTTCAGCCAGTAGGCCTCTTTCTGCATCCCTCCGGAATCCGTCAAGATGACCCGCGCCGATTTTTCAAGGGCGATGATGTCGAAATAGCCGACAGGATCGAGAAACGTGAGGCGTGAAAATGGTTCAACGTTCAACGTTCTATGTTCTACGTTTAAGGTTCTAGGTTCTAGGTTCAAAGTTCTATGTTCTAAGTTCAAGGTTCGAGCGAGGATTTTTCTTGTTCGGGGGTGGAGCGGGAGGATGACGGGTTCCTTC
>Ga0302244_1001306_pt1 | contig 15828 bp, 10 predicted proteins | sample AAG_UR_Phe_MG_FD_193513 | JGI IMG/M metagenome (GOLD analysis project Ga0302244, IMG submission 193513) | Enriched activated sludge microbial communities from anaerobic digester in WTTP, New Holstein, Wisconsin, United States - AAG_UR_Phe | ecosystem: Engineered > Bioreactor > Anaerobic >... | reverse complement strand
CGCAGAGCTGCAATGTTTTCCGCGCCGCAGTAGCCCATGCCGGAGCGCAAGCCTCCCGTGAGTTGGAACAAAAAGTCTTTCAGTGGCCCTTTGTAGGGCACCATGCCCTCGATGCCTTCGGCGACCAGCTTGTTTGCCTCGGTACCTTCTTGGAAATAGCGGTCGCTGCTGCCTTTGCGCATCGCGCCGATGGAGCCCATGCCCCGGTAGCTTTTGAAGCGGCGGCCGTTGTAAATGATATATTCGCCAGGGCTTTCGTCGGTTCCTGCCAGCAACGAGCCGATCATTACAGCATCCGCTCCTCCGGCAATTGCCTTCACGATGTCGCCGGAGTATTTGATACCGCCGTCGGCAATAAGCGGAATTCCCGCTTTGGCGGCAACCTCGGAGCAGTCCATAATGGCCGAAAGCTGAGGAACGCCTATTCCGGCGATAACCCTGGTGGTGCATATGGAGCCGGGCCCGATGCCCACCTTGATGGCGTCGGCGCCGTTGTCGATGAGAAATTGGGCGGCTTTGGCAGTCGCTATGTTGCCGGCCAGGATTTCCACGCCACAGGCGGCCTTAACCTTGTTGATCGCGCTGCGGATATTTGTATGGTGGCCGTGGGCGGTGTCGATCACCAGCAGGTTCACACCCTGTTTCGCAAGTTCCTTTGCCCTTTCCAGATAATCGCCGGTAACTCCGATTGCGGCTCCGACCAGCAGGCGGTTCTTATCGTCCTGTACGGCGTTTGGGTAGCTTATCCGCTTCAGGATGTCCCTCACCGTGAGCATGCCGGCCAGGCCAAAATCGGGGGTCACGATCAGGAGTTTTTCGATCCGGTGTTTTTGCAGGAGGGCCACGCAATCCTCGTTGGAGGTGCCTTCCGGAGCGGTGATCAGCCTTTCACGCGGCGTCATCAGGTCTTTCACAAGCCGTTTGCCGTTGGTCTCAAAACGAATGTCCCGGCTGGTCAGGATGCCCACCAGCTTTCCCTTTTCCATCACCGGAAATCCGCCGACCCTGTGTTCTTCACGGATCTGGTGCACTCTCTCCAGGGTGTCGTTCGGAGCAAGGGTGTAGGGGCGGGTGATGAGTCCGCTTTCAGCGCGTTTCACCCGTCGCACTTCATCCGCCTGCTTTTCAATGCTGAGGTTTTTATGGATGATTCCCAGGCCACCTTCCCGCGCCATCGCGATCGCCATTCCGGCTTCTGTAACCGTATCCATGGCCGCGCTCAGAACCGGGATTTTCAGGCTTAGTTTGGCGCTGATCCTGGTCTGGATGCAAACCGAGGATGGCAGCACTTTGGATTGCTGCGGCACCAGCAGAACGTCGTCGAAAGTGTAAGTCTTGCGGATCGTTTTCTTCATCATGAACTCCCTTGAATATCCATAAAATGAATTTCGCCCCGGCTGTCAAGCACTTTACCGGGAGCAGTCCGGCCGTATGTCCGAAAGCAAGGTTGGACGGAGCCGAAAGAAAAAGTCTTGACTTATTTCACCCCTGTTAAGTAGTTTGCTCGATAAGAAAAAAAGCTTCCGAACAGGGATGAAAGCATGAAAAAAACTATTTTGGCAGTCTGGCTCTGTCTGCTGGCGGCACTGGCCCCGGCAATCATCACCGAGAGCGGTTCTCTCCGCGCTTTTCTGCTGGGCAGCGAGCCCGCCTGCGCCTATGACAACTGGATTTCCCATATTGCCGAGGGTATAGCCAGCCCCAATTACAACCTCTACGCGCCTTACGACGTCCAAACCAACGGATTTGGGAATTTCCGCCTTCCCACAGCCACTGACCTGATCTATTGGAACAACATGGCGGAACTCTTCGTGGCAGAGGATTACGATGGCGCACAGGCCATACTCACATCCAATTCCGCCCCTTTTCAGATTGTGCAGTTCAATGACACAGACACCGGACGCACCTATATCATGCTGCGCGAGATTCCCAATCCCGCCTATTATGACGACAACGGAACGGTTACGGAAGATGATGACGAATCGGGCGCATTTGTCTATGGCTGGGGGCTTTTCATCTACAGTCCCCAGGGCAGCAAACCCATAATCATCACCGTTCCCCATCCCTGTGATGATTTTCCCACTCCCGCGATGGGATATGAAGCTCTGAAGCACTGGGACGCCCGCTACCTGATGATAAACGGCTCCGGCCGCGAGGTTCGCTGGACCAACCAGGGTTCTTACACCAACTCCAAATCCCTCTCCGACCCCCTGCGCAACCCCACCCATCCTTTCAACACCCTCTACAAGAAATTTGCCGACACCATCCGCGACCAGTTTGGCGTGAGGGAGTTTTCTGCCCAGATCCATTCCTACGACTGGAACCGCCATCAGGGCTATGCCAACTGCCAGATTTCTGCCGGTAATCCGCGCCCCTGCCCCAACCTGCCCATCCGGGACCTTTCGCCTCTGAAGCGCGACCTGATCAATGCCGGCCAGCATCTGATGATTCCCGCGAACACCATTGGCATACATGCCGATGTCTATCTGAACGACTTTTACAGCGTGAACTACAGCACGCACGATTTCATTTTTTCGGACGGCGTGAACAGCTATCCCGTGAACGACCAGGTGGACCTGCCCGCCTATACTCAGAACCAGCACATGCTTTACACCCAGAGCGGTTTAACCGATTACGACGTTTACGAACCTTTCTTCCATCTGGAAATGGATGAACTGCCCAACTGCTATGACGAAACGGAAAACGTGTATCACTGGTTCTTCGGCTGGGACGCGACCAGCCAGAGCTGGAATATGGATGGCCTTTTCGACCGCTTCATCGAATATTACGGACGCTGGATCTATGATCTGGAGCCGGTCCTGGTAGATATGTTCGCCATGAACGACAACCAAACCCCGCCTGCGCCGCAAAACCTCGCCGTGCACAACCAGTCCCTGACCAGCGTCACTCTGAGCTGGGAGAAAAGCCATGCTTACGATTTTGAATCCTACGAAGTGCTCTACGCCACGGAGTCGATCGGCACCGACAACTTCCAGGTCTTCAACCGGGATAACAACTCTTTTCTCGCCTCACCCGATTGCGAGATGATCACGGTGACCAACCTGACAAACTCCAATTCCTACTATTTCAGGATTCGCGCCAAAGACAAGAATGGCAACTACTCCACCCTTTCCAACGAAGTTGGCGCCAACCTTGCCCCGGCTGGCATTACCTCTTTCACCGCCCACGGCCTGGATGGCACAGTGCGCCTTTTCTGGCAGGTGAACGGTCAGGTCAGCAACCAGGGTTTCAAGGTCTATCGTCAGGACGCCGCCGGCGACTTTGCTCTGGTGGATTCCTGGCTCACCAACCCCGCCCTTTCAAATCCCTCCAGTTACAACTTTGAATGGTGGGATACGGATGTGAGCAACGGCAGCGGCTACACCTACAAAATCAGCAGCACAAACCTCCAGAACGTGGAGTATTTTCACAACTATCCCGCCGACGCGGAACCAAGGCCCATCCACAGCCTCACCGTCAGCAACATGTCAGGGACGCTATCCGACGAAGTATTCTTCAGCGCCAACCCCTTCGCCACCGATGGAAACGACGCTTACTGGGACGTGACCAAAGGCACCCCCGGCGCCTCAAATTACGTCTGGGGCGCTTTCTTCGAACAGTATTGGAGCAACAGCGGCACCAACCTAAGCCGGGAAGTTAAGGCAATGTTCGATGCCGATTCTGAGATCAAGACCTGGGTGCTTAGGGTCCGCAGCGACCAGATCGAAACGCTCAACATCACAGCATCCGGCAACTTCAGCCGGGAGGAAAAGCTCTATTTGCAGAATGGCGGCACCTACCACAACCTGCTGGCCGGGCCCTACCAATACAGCAACACAAATTCCGACTTCCGCACCATGATCCTTCACTGGGGAAACATGCAGCCCCGGGCTTCCTTTGCCTCGCTGGAAAACAAAGTATATCAGGGCGGAACCGTTATCACCTTCGGCTGGAGTTTCCAATATCCCTTCCTCATCGACCATGCCGAAATTTCTATTGTCAACGCTTCCGACAGTCTGCTGCTTTCGGACTCCGTGACGCCCACCCAAACCAGCTTTCCCTGGCTGGTGCCGGCCAACGTGGCTGAAATGCAGGATTGCCGCTTCGTGGTGGACATCGTGGCGGTGGATGGGGTGCGTAGCAGGTTTGTATCCCCCTATCGCTTTTCCCTGCTTCCCCAGATGATCCTGGCCTATAACGAAGCCGGCTTGAAGATGCGCTCCAATCCCTGGCCGGATAGCAACCTCAGCTTTGAACAGGTCTTTGGCCCCGCCCTCGGCTATCAGATGACCCCGAATGGCGGCTGGGGCATGACGCTGGATTTCGACTTCGGCACTGCCTATTGGGTTTCATCCAACGATATCAATTTCTACAGCAGCATCTTGCCGCTCCAGAGCGGGGCTTATTATATTGATTTGGTCCCCGGCTGGAACTTTTTGCCCAACCCCCATCTCTGCGCCTACGACCTGGAGGACCTGAGCTTCACTCTTCTTGGCCAGTTGCACAGCTTCACCGAAATGCTAAGCCAGGAACTGGTTTCGCCCGCCGTCTTTGTCTGGCGCGGCGAGGATTACGAAAAAACCAGCCGTATCGAGCCCTGGGAGGCTTTCCTCATCTATTACAACGGCTCCCCGGACCTGGCGCCGCAGATTCGTTTCCTGCCTTTCTGCGACGGTCCCAAGCCGCTGGCTCCGGAACCCGTTTTTAGGCTGCGGATGGAACTCGAGGGAGCCCATCCCGCCGGAATTGAACTCGGCCTGCATCCCCTGGCTACAAATGCCGTGGATTTCCGCTTTGACCATCCCAGCCCGCCCTGTCCTCCGATTTCTGATTGCTCCTCTCTCTGGATCCATCATGCCGGCGCGGATTCCACTGACATCCGGAACCTTTGCAGCGAATACCGCCAGCCCTTCAGCGGGCCGGAACAGGTTGAATACTTCAACATCCATGCCCACGCGGGCCTGGAAGGGCCACATGAGATCAGTTTCAGCACCGAGGGAGCCGGCGACCAATGGCAGATTATGCTGATGCTGGATGACGTTCCCCACTATCTGAACGGCCAGGATACTTTTACCTGGGAGCCTCCGGCTACAGGAACCTACGAAGGCTACATCCGGGTGAGCAATTACCAGGTTGCTCTCCAGGATCTGGTCCAAAGCCCCATATCCGCGCTATCGGCCTATCCCAATCCCTTCAATCCGGATGTCACCATCGCCTTCAACCTTGCCCTCTCAAACGAGGTGAGCGTCGATCTCTTCAACATTCGCGGCCAGAAAGTGCGCTCCCTTCACAAAGGAAAACTCGCGGGCGGAAACCACAGGCTGCGCTGGGACGGACGTGATGAAACCGGAAGGGGAGTGGCCAGCGGTGTGTATTTCGCCCGGGTGAGCACAGCCAGCGAAACCAAAACCATCAGGATGCTGCTGCTGAAGTAAGCGATTATCAGGGACTGCCCGGCGCCGTCTGTGCGCCGGCAGAAATGGAATTACCCCCACGCAGGTGGGGAATACTGACCCTCGGGTATGGTAGAGGTTGTGTCGCCCGGTTCACCCCCACGCAGGTGGGGAATACTGGCGTCTCTGTTTGCCGGAACGTTCTTCTACCGCTTCACCCCCACGCAGGTGGGGAATACGCCGGCTTCTTCACCAGGCTGATGTAAGCCACCGGTTCACCCCCACGCAGGTGGGGAACACGGCATCCGCCGCGCCCAGCCCCGTCCGGATCACGGTTCACCCCCACGCAGGTGGGGAACACTTCATCCTGGGGCCCGCAGACTACTCAGACCTCGGTTCACCCCCACGCAGGTGGGGAACACCTCTATTTCCTTTACACCATGTTCATTGGGTTCGGTTCACCCCCACGCAGGTGGGGAACACTTCCTGGTCAATCTGCTCCTGTATCTTCAGGGCGGTTCACCCCCACGCAGGTGGGGAACACTCGGTGTAGTCGAGCGCCTCTCCGGCGAACATCGGTTCACCCCCACGCAGGTGGGGAACACAGAGGTTTCATAAACTCTGGAGCAGCGGCAGTCGGTTCACCCCCACGCAGGTGGGGAACACTAGGTTCGGCTCGCCGCTTGTAGTTGAGCTACCGGTTCACCCCCACGCAGGTGGGGAACACGGACACGGCATTTCCATGATGGGCAAGAATACCGGTTCACCCCCACGCAGGTGGGGAACACATCGCCATTGCCACCCAATCTTTCCAGATGTCCGGTTCACCCCCACGCAGGTGGGGAACACCTTGATTTCGCTATGCCTATGCGGTTGGTTGCCGGTTCACCCCCACGCAGGTGGGGAACACGGGGAACGGGGCGGGCAACCGCCCCCACCCCACGGTTCACCCCCACGCAGGTGGGGAACACGTCAATGACGGACAGGGAGCGAGCGGTCTCAGCGGTTCACCCCCACGCAGGTGGGGAACACTGCTTGTCCTGTGCGGAGCTAAGGCCCAGAGGCGGTTCACCCCCACGCAGGTGGGGAACACAAGCGGGCCGTTATACGCCCAAAACCGCTCTTCGGTTCACCCCCACGCAGGTGGGGAACACGCATCACGGTAGGGACAAGCTTGGCGAATCCGCGGTTCACCCCCACGCAGGTGGGGAACACACTTCGAAAGTAGACGCTTTGAGGCCATTGAACAGGCTTCAAGTATGGATCACGGATGCTTGGTCATCAATTTCAATCCTTCCCATTCTGTCACTATCCTTTCCGCGGCACCCCAAAACTCAATTCCAAAGCCTTGTTCGCAATGCTTGCTGTAAATCATGATACAAGTTCCACCGGCACAACCAGACCTGGCCTTGTCCCACAGCTTTTCCCTTATCATGGCCGATACCTGACCGACAAATACTCCAGCCTTGATTTCGAGGAGCCAGCGTGTAATTTCTCCTCTCAGGCCAGAGGGAACTTTTTCAAGCACCAGAACCATCATCATGGCCTCCAGGATCATCCAGACCCCATGACAAGCCGCCGGGGCTCACTTTATCATCTGGGTTCCAAAGCCCGCCTGGCACGGCTGGATCGACATCAGCAAGGTCTGGCTCATCGTCCGAAGTTTCCAGAATACCGAAAAGGGCGTGAATGTCGGCCACTATCTTCTTTAGCAGACCAAATTGATAGAACTGGTCACGGCAGGCAATGCGTGTCCTTCTGTCCAGGTTATCGACCCCTGCGGCTGTGGCTATGAAAGCCGCGGGCACGGAGGTTTCCATTTTATAAAGATCGGCAATGTCATAAACAAATGACAGTTGTTTGCCAGTATGAACGAAACCCAGGGCAGGTGAATAGCCAGCGGCCACTATCGCGGCGTGGCAGATGCCATAGAGACAGGAATTGGCAACGGACAGGGCTCTGTTGATGGGGTCGGTTTTATTCCAGTTGCTCCTGTCGTAATTCCTCGCACTCATGGGCACATCGAATTCTTTTGAAAGTCTGAAATAGGTATCCCGTACTCTCGCTCCCTCTTTTCCCCTTATCTGTTCAAGAGAGAGGGTTGGGTCCAGTTTTTCCTTGAACCTCAATTCATACATTCTGCGAACTATCCGCAGATGCGTATCTCGATTTGACCAGGCGGCAGCCTGACGCATAAGGTTGGCGGAACTACGGGTGGTCCCTGTCCCGGATGAGTAAAAGCGGACTCCCTGTTCCCCCACCCAAGCCACCAAACAGCCGCATTCTGCTAAAACAAGGATGGCCGCATGGGTGATGGATACGCCTGGCCCCAGCATCAGCAGGGCCAGTCCAGCGCAGGGAACAGGAGTGGAGCCCATGGCATCGTGAAAGGCGATTGCCTGTTGTTCTTTGTCTATTTTGGCATGCTCCACATAGAGATAGGTGAAGCGGTCCCGCATTTTTGGCATTAGGTGAAGGTCTCTGTTACGCATCACTTGCCGGAACCACGGAAAGGAGGCCGAAGCCCATTCCTTTGGCGCTGCCGATACCTTTTTCCAAGGCTTCCCGGAACAGAAAGGCATCATCCACTGTCAGATAACCTTCCAGCAGGGCGGAACGGTATCTCAGGGGACGGTATTCGTTCTCACGCCGGGGCGAATTTCCCCGGGGCTCCGGTTTGGAACCGTATACCCAGCCCAGGCTTACCAGTTCGGTCTCCCCGGGCGTGAAGCCCAGTCTGCCAGCCTTGGCGGCAAACCATTGCGCCACCGCATCCTTTGGGTTGGAATTTGTGTCCCAGGTAAGGGCGACCCGTTTGTGCAGAACCCTTCCCGTTTTTTCCTTTCCTCCGGGTCCTTCCCGCAACTCGTCGATTTTGCGTTTGACACTGGCATTCACGAGGATGCGGAAGCGCAGCCGCTGACCTGCTGAGAACTGGGGATCGTATTCCTTAACCTGGGGAGGGGCTGCCAAAAATCCCGTGGCATTCTGGAAAGCCCAGTCCCAATCCGGCGGCAGGGACGACTGCACCAAAACCATCGCCCTTTGATTTTCTCCATCGGTGTTGTTGTCCACCCGAAAGAGGAACTGGCGCTTTTCAAAATCTGCGGGGTCAAAGGGCTGCAGAAACCTCGGGTCTCCTTCCTTGCGCTTGCGCATGGGGAAAGCCATGCTGAGCCGCCGGTGGACATTATAGATATTGTTCAGCCACAAGCGCCCGGGCCTTGGCCGGTCAGGGTTGCCGCCTGTGTCGATGAGCAGTTGGGATAGATACATCATCCGTTCTCCTCCTTCGGATCGAGTTTGCGCCTGCGCTGCTCCAGCGAGCGGAATTTGATTATTTCCTCGCGTTTGGCCAAGATGCGCTCACGCCAGGCGGGGTCACAGGGATCTATGCGGTCCATGGTCATGCCGCTGCCATATTCCAGCATGGTGCAGGCATCGTGGCAGAGGCGGCAGAGGGCGCGCAAGTCCTCCGGCTTCTCGCTGCCTCCGGCGCGTCGGTAATTCACGTGCTGCACAGTAGTGGCGGGTGCCTTGCAGAACATGCAGGCGGCATTGTCCATCACCAAACGCTCAGCGCGGACCCTTTTGTATTCAGGATTGTCGTAATTTGCCCGGTTGCGGGGCGGTTGCCAGGCTTTGCCGGAAAGCACGGTCTCTGCCTCGAAGTTGCGGTCCAATGGCAGGTTACAGCGGATCACCAGCCGGGGCAAGTGGTGGGGAGGCTCAAAGGACACCGGCACGTCGTAATGCGCTTCGGCGTTCGGCGGAGCGTGCACGTCATCATGGGCCGGAACCCAGTCGAGCACACAGGGAACACTGTCAGGTATCGGTTCGCCTTTTTCCCTCAGTTGCGCCGGGATCGACCGCAAAGCCTCTTTCAGACTGGCATAAAACCCTGGCGGGTGTTCATCCACCGGACGGGAGGGGGGACAGGATTTTCGCCCCAGATAAAGCGTCCAGACTGGTTTTTTCAGCGCTTCAGCCAGTTGTGCCACGATATCCGGTTCACCCTGGAGCGCAACCAGGAAGCTGGCATCAGCCAAATACTCGCGTCGGGAGAGCAAAGCCCCGGGTTTGGATTTGATCTTGTCCGCGCCCAGGTTTTTGGCCAGGGCAGTGCCAACCAGAACTAGGCCGTTGGGCATTTTCAGGTCAGAAATGCGCAGCTTCTGCTCCGCTCCCACAGTATGGTAATCCCACCAGCGGATGCCCGGGCGGTCTATCCGCACCCCCATGCGCAATTTGGCAATTTCACCCAGCCAATACTGTCCGGCTTCGGCCCGGCTGATTCCCAGGGCAGCGCAGAGCAGGCCTGCCACTCCGGATTTGGTGGGCGCGTCGGCTGTCCTGCGCACGGCGAATTTGGCCTCATTGCTTCCCCAGGCCTGAAGGGGAGCCTCCAATCTCAGGAACAGGGTATTAGGCGGAGAAGACATTTCAACTCTCTACTTTCTCGTTTTTTACATCATCCCATTCAAAACCCAACATCTCAACTGCTTCGCGAACAAGTTCTAGCAGGTTGCAAACTGGCTTTATGTCCAGCGTGCCCTGTTGAGGCTTTAGGGGATAACGTCCATTGGGCGAGAACCACAGAGCGTTGCCTTTCATCTGTCCAGGGAAGAAACCGGCACTTATATCCTTCACATAGTTGGCCAGTTGGCCAATGCTTTGTTCTACCAAGTCAGAATCCTTAACGATTCCCACCGGTCGCACAAAGGCATTTGCATAGCTGACAGGTGTCTCTTTTATTTCTACCAATATTCCATCGGGAAGGTTATGTGCGGCAAAGCTGTTCTGCTTTCCGCTGGGATTAGTGAGTGCAGCGGCCTGGATAAAGGCTCCGACAGTATGAGCTGCCAACTTTTCATTACCCTGGAGGTTGATTATCAAGGTATTCCAATCAATTGAGTAATATTTGTAGAAACAGGCCGAAGCAAACATCGCCTCGTCTATGAATCCAGCACCTGTGTCGTCGCCAGGCTCGTCATCAGCTGCTACATAGTAATCTATTTCTGGGCGGGCGATGTGGGTTGAAATGGCGTGCGACACCTGCAGGGCTGCTTCAACAGTGGTATTTTCCCACTTGACCTTGTCTGTGTTCTTGTCCTTGGTATCGGGCTCGAGCATTCTTCCGCACAGAGCGATGTCAGGGGAATGTATTGCCCCCGATATTACATCTGCCGCTTTCTTGGCTTTCTCTGCAACACTCAGGCCTTCGCTGGTGACAATTTGAGCAAGGGCATCGATCTTGTTCCGGGTCATGAACACCAGCATCTTACTATGTCCGTTTTCGTGTTTCAAACCGGCTTTGTTCAGAACTTCCTCTGCCTGATTCCTGCAGTCCTGTCCTGTAGCTTTTGTAATCAACTCGGCCAACCGACGGGTACGGATACCCCCGAGCAAGTTTTTGAATTCATCGCTCATCCTGATGCTCCGCTTTAGGCACTGGCTGGAGATGCGGGACCGCAACACCCCACCGAAATAACAGGTCTTGGGCGCGCCCAGGTCGTCCCGGTTCAGGTTGGCCGGGCTGTGGTTTTGGATCATGTGTATTTCAATCAACATTTGATTCCTCCTTGCTGATTATTAAATGCTGAAATAAATGTGTCTGACCATATCGCTCTGTTTGATTCCCGTTCCCAAGCGGAGAGGTCATCGATGAGGGCAACCCAGTCCAGACTGGCAATGTCATGTCTTTTTAAAATCGCGAGCACTTGCGCCAGCGGTTCCTCCAGTTGGTTCAACTCGAGCGTGAGCAAGCGGTCGAACCTGGCTAAAACACGTGGGAACTCTTTTTCTTCTTTAAGTCCACGGCATATTCTGCCCATGAGCCAAGGCAGGCTGGCGCCTTTCTTTTGCTCAAAGCGGAATTCCGCGAAAAGCTTGGTGACTAGCCAGACCACCTTCCGCCTGGGGGTTTTGGGGCTTATACTGCGGAGTGGCCACCACAGGCCGGAAAACAGGTCGAAACCCGGCAGGGATTCATCCAGACGGCGACCCCTGAGCTTTCTGAGCAAGCCCAGGTCGCCCTCTTTGAGTTCGCCCAGGCTCCGAACAAATTTCACGGTGCTCTCATTCATTATCGCCTCCGGATGAAGGTTTTTTAATTGATTTTGGTTTTAGGGGCCAGGGCTTGCGCCGAGCCAGTTGTTCTCGTTCAAGCTTGGCGGCAACCGTAATTTCCGGCACTAGAGAAACGGCAAAACGCTTCATGAAGAATCCGTAATCTTCATCCGCTTCCTGCCAGACATTGCCGCTGTTTTCCACCATCTCGCCCGAATGGACGTCAACCCGATGCTCTACGTGCGGGATGATGTCCGCCACGGCGGTGATTCCCACGGATTCCTTGTAATCGCCCCGGCGGTCTTGTTTCCTCATCCTGTGCAGGGAGTAGGCTCTTTCGGATATCTGGTCCAGCAGTTCCTCGGAGCTTGTTTTTCCGGATAGGGCAATGGTCTTTTCCCAAACGTCCACACATTTGGCTTGAACGCTTGTGAAGCCCACTAAAAACAGCGTGGCGGTCCGAGACATGCCTTTCGCCCGTAAGAAGCCGACCAGGGGTTTATGCCAATCCCTGTTAGCGAAAGTGTATTTGTCCCCGGACATCAGAGCCACCTGGGCAGTCAGGCCATTATTGTCATCCCGGTAAATCGCGTGAGGGTCGTTCCAGACAAGGTTCGGAGGCACTTTCACCGCCTCATTGTTGCAGGCATAGACCAGAGGCTCATGCTCTTCTCCGCAGGCGCTGCATTTTGCTCCGTCTGACACCGGGCCAAGCAGGAATACCTTGCGGGGCAGCCAGGTGAGGCCAGTCAGCAAGGCTACATCCTTCTCGTTTTGGGATCCAAACGGGTTCAGCCAGGCAGGAACACCCAACCGGGAAGTGGGTTCCCAATTCAGGAATATCGATTCCGACAGACTATCACCCTGCCAGATGGCATAGAAGGGAGGAGTTCTGTTGATGCCGGCTCCGATTCCGCTGCCGCCTACGGTGGTAAAGAGTGGCAGGCGCAGCAGACCGGTAACGCAGCAAGCTGGGCAAATGCCATCGATGAAATCGGTCACATGGCGGAAGTGCCAGAAATTGTTTGCCGTGGGAAGCTCGTGGATAAGGTCCGTGCTGGGGCGTATTCTGGATGTTCCTGGGGATTGGTAGAATCTGGGGCCATCACCGAACAATTCGAAATATTCTTGGTTTTGTTCAAGCCAGTCCGTCCATGCCTGAGGCAGTGGCTTATCTGATACCGGCGCTTGTTTTGTATTGGCAAAACACCAATAGCCCAGGGCGAGGAGGAAACGGAAAACGGACATGCGGTCCATCGGATTGCCGTAAGCCAAACGCAGTGTGTGTGCTTTTCGCAGGACCTCAGCCAGGCCGAGCCTGGCAGAATGCCCGTCAAGCTGTAGCACACTGATCCAGGGTTTGTCTGTCAAATTATAATACATTGAAGCTCCTGTCGCATGGGGAGGGTTGATAGCTTGTTGATCCTTTACAGAGGCCGTTCCACAGGCTAACATCATTATGCCCCATAGCTATTATACACCAAATTTACCAAGGAATAATTTGTCAAGTCCAAAATAGGGCTCTAATTTCAAACTTCCTTAAGGCCGGCAAGGTCAGATTCACAAATTCACAACCGGTAAATATGGCTTGTGAATCCGTGTGTTATTGTGGCACAGTGAGTTGGGGGACAAATTCACAAAATACGCTTATCTCTTATATCCAGCCGGACCAGGGGAGAATGCCGGTTTGCAGTGGCTCATGCCGCAAACAAGAGATGAAGGGAAGGTAGAGATGATATAATATCAATATATAATAATATATAATACTATTATATATTATATATACTATTTCTATATGTATTATAGACTGGTAGCGTGGATACATCATATCCTGTTTACAATCGGCTTCCGCGGATGTATAAGAGACCCCTTTTTTGTGAATTAGCCTCATAATTACCCGTCTATCAGCAGGTTGCAAATTCACAAGCCATATTTACCGGTTGTGAATTTGTGAATTTGCCTTCCAACGTTGGTGAGCCTGGAGTGCAGCGAGCTTGCGAGTATGGACTACAGGAGATGTTGCTGGCGTCCATGCTCGTGCCTCGCTCGACGCCAGCGTCAGGAAGGTCGATGTCCCCGTCGGCCAATCGTTCTGGGACCTTCGGGCTCCAAACATATGGATTACTTGCCCGATTGGGAAGTAAGTCCTTTATTTTAGGTTATCTACCACAGTTGGTAGCGTAACTGGAAAAGCAATTCGTATGAATTCGCGCAATTTGTGGACTTCCTCCCATTTTGATACCCACTATCAATAGAAGCCCCATTTGCCCCATCCCATACACATCTAAAATACTTCCCGCTGAGTTCCCATTGGCCGGGCGGGAATTTAAGGGGAGGTTTACGGGATGTTAGTGGGAAGGGGCAAACGGCCTGTCCGTGGGCGAAAAAGGCTTTGGGAAAGGAATCCGCAGTTATTGTGGCAGATTCGGAACGATTCTTGCATCTACTATATGCATAATCATAAATTTTATTCCCCTGGGAGGATTTGAACATGGTGAAAAAGCAGATCGTACTGTTCGCGGCGGTGCTGCTCATCCTTTGCGGATGCTCGCGGCGCAATCCCGCCTGGGAGGACCAGGACGTCCTCAGCCTGCTCAAGCAGGTGCAGGTGGTCGGCAATCCCGTGGACCTGTCTTTTGACAACGAGAGCATTTTTGTGGCCCAGGACCAGGGCGGCATTTCCGTGATCGATGCCACGGATTACTCTCAGCATTGGTGGACGGATATCTATCCCCCCAGCGCGGACGCCACCCTGGTGAACATCCGCAATATCTCGGCAGTCGGCGAGCACAAACTGCTCTTCCTGGGCGAGTATGTGAGCGCGGACAAAATCCGTATTGTCGATTACTCCGATCCCGATTCGCTCAGGCTGATAGATTCCATCACCGGCGGCACTGACGGCCTGCAATCGATTTCTTTCAGCGCCATTGAGGCCCCTGTGGATGACAATATCGTCCAGGGCTTTTTCGGAGCCGGACGCAACCTGATGTACGTTCGCTACAACGGCGGACTCTATCTGGGCACAGATTACGTGATCACCACTCCCGCCACCGCTTCGGGAATGGACGCCACGGACAACTACATCTATGTGGCCGCCGAACAGCGCGGATTGGTCATTTACGACCGCGCCACCAAAGAGAAGGTGAGCGAAATCGCGCTCCCCGGCCAGGCCCTGCAGGTGAAGGTCGCGGGGAATTATGCCTACGTCGCCAGCCGCCAGGGCGGCCTGAACGTGGTGAACATCGGTGCGCCCGCCGAACCCTTGCTGGTGCATACCTTCGACACCACCGGCTACGCCACCAGCATCGACATTATGGGCAGTCTGGCCGCCGTTAGCTCAGGCAGTGGCGGCATCTACCTCTTTGACATCAGCAATCCCAGCAGTCCCATCCTGAAGCAGAACCTCCGATCCGCCGGCTACACCAACAACACCAAATTCAACAAGGGAAAACTGGTCGTGGCTTCCCGGGACCAGGGTGTCCTGATCTATGCCATTAAATGAACAAAGCAAAAGAAAACCTTTATGCAAAAAACGCAACCATAACCTGGAGCCTCAACTCCAGGTTTTTGATTTGACGATACAAGGATGATACAATGAAAAGGATCCTGTCACTCACCATGTTGGCGCTGCTCTGCCTTGCCGCTCTGAACGCCGAAACAGCAAGCCCGTTCTCGGTCGCGCGGTCTACCGGCAGCCAGCTTAAACTCGCGGTTTCCGTGCCCGCCCTCAGCTTTTCCGCCGGCGAAGACGGAGGCCAAAGCGTCCGGGAAATCCGCATGGAAGGCGCGCTTGGCACCTGCGAACCCGGCCAGCCGGAACTTCCCGTGTTCAGCACCATGGTGGCCATCCCGCCCCGGGGCAGCTTCACCCTTTCCTATAGCTACGGCGGGGTGGAATACAGCCAGCTTGACGAGCCCAAAATATGCAGGGAAGGCTGGGACGGCGTGGCGGTCCCTTCCGGCGGGCTTTTCCCCTCCAGCCTGGCAACGGCCTCAGAACCCGCCATCCTGCGTGATTTCCGCGTGGTTCAGATCAACGTTTATCCCTGCCAATACGATCCCGTCACCAGGCGCCTGGCCACTTTCAGGGATATCGAGGTAACCTTGGATTTCACTGCCGAACCCGGCCTCAACGAACTGCCCGATTATACGGGCTACAGCCAGGCTTTCAGGAAGATATACGAGGCCCAAATCGCCAATTTCGCCGATTACCGCAATCTTGAGACCGCGCCTTCCCACGCCCGCATCCTGCTGATCCACGGCAACAACAGCGACCCTGTGTTCCTGACCAAACTGAATGAATTTGCCACCTGGAAACGCCAAAAGGGCTATGCCGTGAACGTGGTGAGCACCTCCCAGACCGGCG
>Ga0302244_1001305_pt1 | contig 15836 bp, 10 predicted proteins | sample AAG_UR_Phe_MG_FD_193513 | JGI IMG/M metagenome (GOLD analysis project Ga0302244, IMG submission 193513) | Enriched activated sludge microbial communities from anaerobic digester in WTTP, New Holstein, Wisconsin, United States - AAG_UR_Phe | ecosystem: Engineered > Bioreactor > Anaerobic >... | reverse complement strand
CTCCGGGGCTTCCGGGCAGGAGAGTTCGTCTTGATAATTTACTATGATAAAGGGTTGATGGGAATGTCCGATGAAACAGAATTTTTCTTCGAAGTGGCGGAAGTTATGCCGCGCCTCGCCCATTGTGAGGATGTAGTTCCATTCCTGCGGGTTATCCGGCGATGCGTGGACAAAAAACATATTGTTATCTTTGTATGTGAGGGGAAGCGATCGCAAGTATTCTTCATTTTCCAGCGTGAGCTTGCCGCGCGTCCACGTGACGGCATTTTTTGCCACGTCATTGAAATAGCTGGTGTCTGTGATATTGAGGACGGCATGGTCGTGATTGCCTGCGATAACTGGGCATTTGCGTTCGCGAAGCAGGTCGCAGCATTCATTGGGGAAGGCTCCGTAACCCACGATATCTCCGCAGCAGAAGATGCTGTCCACTTTTTCATTATCCAACGCGCTAAGTACTGCCTGAAGGGCGTGAAGATTAGCGTGGATGTCGGAAAATATTCCGACGCGCTTATATTCACTCATATTTGTAGTCTTTCCCGGTTAGTTTTTTAAGGAAGGTTGCGGCGTTTTTGCGGATAATCCTGCTTGGATTTTTCAGCGCGACAAGCCACATTTCAACTTCTTTTGGGTCAACGCCCGGCGGCAGATCCGCCGGGATTTCAACTTGCTCGAATCTGGAATGCGGTTTTTCCTCTTTTTCTTCAGCAACGGGTTCGGCAGATTCGTCTGGCTTTGCTTTTGTTTCCGCATCCAAAGCAATCTCTTCAGAAGGGGCGGCTGGCTCCTCTTCAACGGCGGGCTTATCCTTTTCTATCCCTTCTGCCTGAATATCGAAATCCTCTTGGATGCCTTCCGTTGTTGATTTTGGCGGGGCGCTTTCTTCCACGGCGGGCGCGGGTGCGGGTGTTTCTTCGCTTTTCATTTCCAACTCTTTTGCTTCTTCTGCCGCCTTTTTTTCCTCTTCGGCAGCAAGGGGTTCCCACGCCGCTTGCATACGCGCCACTTCTTCTTCTTCTGCGCGAATTTTTTCTTCCCATTCGGAGGAGATTTCAACAGGTTCTTTCATTTCAATCGGCGCTTTTTCCATAGCGGGTATTTTTTCCGATGGAGGAATTTCCTCGATGTCGAGTTCCGGTTCAAATGCGGGAACAGGAGGCTCCTCTTCTATAATTTCTTCCGGAACTCGTCCGGTGATTTGGAGCATTTCGGGTCCGGCGGAGAGTTTGAAAATCATAACCGTTGAACCGAACTGGAGGGTGTCGCCGTCTTTGAGAGGGGCTTCTCGGGTGAATTTGCCGTTGAGCATAGAGCCGCGCCAGCTTTTCAGGTCACGGAGGAAATAATTTTGTCCTTGGCGCAAGATGAGCGCATGTTTTTTGGAGACGAACCAGTCGTGAAGGCAGATTTCATTATCCGTTGCGCGTCCGATATAGGTTTCTTCTTTGGCGATTCGGAATTCCTGATCCTTTTGTTTGCCTTTGTCAATAATGAGCCGCGCTGCGGGGGTTCTATCAACAATCATGGTTCGTTCCGCACCAAAGGCGTCTGTGATGAGCTGCTCATCGCTTAGTTTTTTGTTCATAAACTGGATGGTGTGCTTGCCAATTGTGATGGTGTCGTTATCTTGGAGTTCGATTTTATTAATCCTCACGTTGTTGACGAACGTGCCGTTTGCGCTGTTTAAATCGGTGAGGATGTATTTGCCCTCGCTCTGGCGTACGCGGGCATGGTTGCGCGACACGCTGAGGTTTTCGATAACGATGTCATTATCGCGAGCTCTTCCGATGCTCATGACTTCTTTATCGAAAAAGTATTTTTGAACGACCTTATCACCCAGTTTGACAATCATCTCCGGCATAAGGCTCTTACCTCAATCTCATAAATTATAGTTAATACCTATCCATCTAAAAAAACGATGTCAAACGCTTTTTATTCTCTCTTACCATGAATAAATACCCAAGAGCGATGGGGTTTAATTTACAGATTATATCGTTCTCCTGTTTTGGGTATGACGCAATCAATGCCGACGGCTTCTTTGAGGCGCCCGGCAAGGGCGATGCATTGCTCTTTTTCGCCATGGACGATGAAGATGCGTTTGAGTTGACCGCGTTCTTTGACTTTGCGGGTGAAATCGGTCAAACCCGCCGCATCGGCATGGGCGCTGAATTCGTTCATAATAGCGACTTCCGCCCGCAGGGGATAAGGTTCGCCGAAGATGCGCACCTCCGGCTGGCGCTCCACGATTTTGCGTCCGAGCGTTTCCGTCGCCATAAACCCCACGATGAGGATAAGGTTATTGGGGTTTTCAATATTGTTTTTCAGGTGATGGAGGATGCGCCCCGCTTCGCACATACCGGAAGACGATATGATGATGCAGGGCTCTTGTTTGTCGTTGAGCGCTTTGGACTGGTCCACTGTGCGGACATACGTAAGGGTTTCGAATCCGAAGGGGTCGCTGCCGTTCAGGAGGAGGTCGCGGGTTTGGGTATCGTAACATTCATAATGATTGCGGAATATTTCTGTGACGTTGACGGCAAGGGGGCTATCCACAAAGACGGGGATTGGGGGAATGCGTCCGTCATTGAGAAGCCGTTTGATGCTATAAACGAGTTCTTGTGTGCGTCCCACGGAGAACGCGGGGACGATGATTTTTCCGCGGCGGGCGACGACGCGGTTGATGACGGCGGCAAGTTTTTCATCGGATTGTTTGATATCGCCATGCATGCGGTTTCCATAGGTGCTTTCGATGATGAGGGTATCTATGCCTTCGGGTATTTCTGGGTTTTTGAGGATGGGCATATCTTTACGTCCGAGATCGCCTGTGAAAAGTATTCTTTTTCGCGTTTTACTATTTTGGAAGTTGAGGATTGTGAGAGCGGAGCCGAGGATGTGTCCGGCGTCCAAAAAATTCACAGTTAATTCATTAAGGACATGAAAAGGTCGGCGGTAATAGACGCTATGGAAATTATAGAGCGATTCTTCCGCGTCTTTGATGGTGTATAGGGGTTCAAGAGGCGGTTTTCTTTTCTGCGCCCTTTTTTTATTGAGGAATTGAATATCCTTTTCTTGGATGTGCGCGCTGTCGCGCAGGAGGGCGGCTGAAAGGTCGAGGGTGGCGGATGTGCAGAATACGGTTTCATCAAAGCCTTTTTTTATGAGGTTGGGGATGTTTCCGCAATGGTCTATATGGGCATGGGATAAAATCAAGGAGGAGACGCCGGCGGGCTCGAAGGGGAATTCAAGGTTTCGCTGACGGCTTTCCTCGCGCCTCCCTTGAAAGAGTCCGCAATCAAGGAGTATTTTTTTATCGTCAACATGAAGCATGTGCATGGAGCCGGTGGTAGTCTGCGCCGCGCCCAAAAATTGGATTGAAATCTTTGGCATTTTAATTCCTTGTGTACTATGTTACATTAAAGTATATATTTTCTTTATTGCGGCAAAGTCAATATAGAACAGGCGATTCTTTCAAAAATTGGAAGCTGGTAAAAAAAATATTCCTTGCATGGCTCGGTTTGGATTCAGTAGGAGAATCGTTTAATAATTCATGAGGAGTATCAAGGTGGGAGTTGCAACTGACAAAATCTGGTTCGACGGCAAATTTGTGAATTGGGACGATTGCAAGATTCATGCGATGTCGCATGTGGTTCATTATGGGACGGGGGTCTTTGAGGGCATTCGTTGTTACAAGAATAAAAAAGGGTCTGCCCTTCTCCGTCTGAAGGAACATATTCGACGTTTGTTTGAATCGGCAAAGATTTATCACATGACGCCGAGTTACACGCAGGATGAGTTTTGCCAGTTCTGTATTGACACGGTACGGGAGAATAAGCTGGAGGAATGCTATCTGCGTCCTTTGATTTTCAGAGGATACGGGGAGCTGGGCGTCAACCCCACCAAATGTCCGGTTCAGTGTTTGATTGCTCTTTTGCGATGGGGGAAATATCTGGGAGTGGAGGCTCTGGAAAACGGCGTTTCCGTGTGCGTTTCTTCATGGCGGCGTCCCTTGCCTGATACCTTTCCCACGCTGGCAAAGGCGTGCGCCAATTATATGAACTCTCAGTTGATAAAGATGGAAGCGTTGATGAACGGGTTTGACGAGGGGATTGCGCTGGATGCTGCCGGTTATGTGGCGGAGGGTTCGGGCGAGAACATCTTCATGGTGCGCAATGGTGTGATTTATACTCCGCCTTCAAATTGCTCCATTCTTCCGGGCATCACGCGCCATGCGGTTTTTCAGATAACGCGGGATCTTGGTCTGCGGGTTGAAAAGCATATCATCCAGCGGGAGGCGCTTTATATTGCGGACGAGCTTTTCTTTACGGGAACCGCCGCCGAAATCACGCCTATCACGCAGGTGGATAAGATTGTGATTGGCGACGGCAAGCGGGGTCCCATCACAAAGGCAATTCAGGATTATTTTTTCCGTGTTATCTATGCCGAGGCGGCGGATAAATTCGGCTGGTTAACTTACATTTAAAGAGCGGATAATTTCGATAACGTCTAAACATCGGGGAGGCGCCACAATGATGCGCTTCCCCGTTTTCTTTTCTATTTGAGCCGGCGCGGCGCCATCCAGAGTCAATCCTTCCGTATTCAAACACTCTGAGGGGAGCATGTAAAAATCAAATTTCGGATTTGCAAAGATTGTTCTTGCGATATCTCCGGCAGTCATTAAGCCTGCAACGGTGATATTTTTTCCGAGCAGGGTGTTCTGGACGGTCAGTATTTTTACACGGAGGTTTTTCACTTGGTTCAAACGTTCGCACAGTTTTTTCAAGACGATTGCGCCCAAAGGGCCGGTGACAAGGGCGAGGCGCGTCGGGCGCTTCAATCTTTGCGGAAGCAGATGCGCTGCCCGGTTAAAACCGCGATAAAAATAGGCTGTCAAGCCTACGCCATTTCCCAGTTGGGGGATTTCTTCCCATCCTCTATAAGAGGGCGGTTTTAAGCCGGCAAGGAGATAGAACTCATCGCTCAGGAAGAGGCAAGGCGTTCCGTATTTTTGGCGCATGGCTCGCTGTTTTTTTTCCATCGCAGCGACAAATGCCTTAGCGTATTGAGGCGAGACTCTTTGTAAAGGCGGCAGGCTCCGGCGATGGTCGGTCAAGCCGACAGGTACAATGGCAATGCTCAGCAGCGGTGGTTGGTATTCGCTTTCTTTGTCGGTTGGATTTTGAGATATGAATGAGTTAAGGTCAGCAAGGGTTTCTTCCAACACGGCGCCGTCATTGAGTCCGGGAATGAGGACAATCTGTGCATGAAATTGGATGTTATCTTTCTGGAGTCTGCGGAGAATGGGCATGATGGCGGGGGCGCGGGGATTGCCCAAAAGGGCATTGCGCACCGCAGGGTTTGTGGCATGGATGGAGATGCATAGCGGCGAGAGGCGTTGCTGGGCAATGCGGCAAAAATCCTCCTCTTTCAGATTTGTTGCGGTGATATAGTTTCCGTAAAGAAATGAAAACCGGTAATCTTCGTCTTTGAAATAAAGAGAGCGGCGGAGACCGCGGGGCAGTTGATGGACAAAGCAGAAAACACATTGATTGCCGCAGGCTCGCGGTTGCATGTCTTCTAAATCAAGAGCAAGCGATAGATGTTTCGAGGGTTGGCGTTTGTAGATTTTCCCCGCCCGAAGGTATTCAATAGAATGGATGGGTTCAGCGGCGTAGAACATGAAATCAATTTTGTCGCGTATGGGCATATCATTAATGGATACAAGGCAATCGCCGGGGCGCAAACCTAAACGTTCGGCTGGGCTTCCCGTTGGGATGGATACGATTTTAGGATGAGGAGTATTGCGCGCCATTAATTCTGAGAAATATGTTCAAGGCAATGGATTTTCATGGACACAGGGTCGAGAATGTTGATTCTGCCATCGTGCCTGATGTTAAAGAATCTCATCTGAATTTCAGGGGCTGCTGAATCAGGACCCACGCACAGATGCCCGAGCCTTTTACCTTTTACATCATAGACATAAATGCACTGGGAATGGAAATCGGCAAGGAAGAGGGAGCCGCCCGGACCTGCCGCCATGTGTGTGAAGAATTGGACGCAGGGCTCCGAATTTTGGATTTTGCTGACACTGTTAATCTTTCCCTCTGGAGAAAATTCGACAAGAGTTTGGTTGATAGGAAGGAGGGCAAAATGGCGCATATCGGGCATAAATGCCACGCCGGTGGGCATAGCGAGGCGTCCGTTCGTGATTGAGGGATCAATCTTTTCTTCTCCCGCCTCTCTGCCATCAAGCGTGAACTTCATGAGGGAGCCTCTTAAATAATCCGAGACAATCAGGAGGTTGCTCGAGGGTTTGATGTCAAAATCTCGAACCGAGAGGAGGGGGCTGGAGGCGACTACTTGGTCCTGAAAATTGCCGTCGTATTCACCTTGGCTTGAGAATTTATGCAGACTTTGCTGAACGACATCAAGGATGTAAATCGAGCCTTTTGGGTCGAGGAGAATGTTGCCGGGATAGCCGATACAAAACTGTTCTTTGCCGCGGGGAACGGTAAAGCCGTTAATGAAAATTTGTCCATTGAATTGGGAGAAACGGTATATCTGCTCATCGGGTTGATCCACAAGCCAGAATTGCTTTTCATCGGCAAATCGAAAGACGATGGGATTGATGATTTCTATTCCTTTTTTGAGAGAAATTTCCTTATTCTCCGCGATTGTGAATTCGAGGAGGTGGAATTCGCTTTCCGGAGAGAGGGGCTCCGTTTGGAGTTTTTCTCCATCGCCTTCTTCATAGGAGGGCAGCAAGGAAAATTGGACGTCCTCAAAGGTGTTGGCATGTTCCTGAAGAAGGATGGCGTTTTCCTCTTCGGTAAGATGCGCGGAGTCTTTAAGTTCCTGCAAATCGCTCAAGGTTTGTTCCCAGTCAGGATTGCTTTCGAGTTCAATTGTTTTTTCGTTATCTTTGGTCATTTTAATTCATCCTCATGACAAGACCGCCCTTTTTACTCCTTGAGAATATCTGAAGGAGATTCAAGGGCGTAAACCGATGCTGTTCCTTCCTGTATTATCCTTGCCTTTGCTTTGACATAATCATTTGCGCCGAAAATTTCCTTTGGGAGTTTGATATAAACAAGAGGGTCAATAAGCAGGGATGCCATGCCTTCTGGTGTTTTGATTCTGTAAATAAAAATGGGGCGCGGCTCCTGCCGGATGCTGATAAAATCTTGGATGATGATTCGGACTTCAACCACCTTCCCCACACGGGAGGGCGGAGGCGTGAGCGCGGGAGGCGGTGTTTTTGCCGGTGTTGGGGCGGGCGTTGGTGCGGGTTTGTAAATGGATGCCAGTTTTTTGGCGTCCAGCCTTGTCTTGCTGAAAAAGGGGCGGAACATGCCGGGACCTTTTGGCGCTACAGGGAACGGCGTTATTGTTGGATAAGGCGTGGGCGGCGGAGTTTTTTCCGCAATCGTTGGTTGAGGGGGCGTTTGTGTTGTTTGCGCCGGTTTTATTCTGGCGGTTTGCCGCGCGGGCTTTTTGCCTTTGGGTTGAGAAGATATCATAAACAGCGATGCGGCGGCGAGAATCAGGCAGGCGGCGGATGCCCCAATCAGCGGCATGCGCCTTTGGGGTAGTTGCGATGAGTAAGCCAGCAAAGAGGAGGCGCCCTGCAACAATGCTGAGAACAGGATGATTTTCAACATGCCGGCGCCCAGCAAAATGACACCAATAATATAACCCATTATCAGAATAATAATAAATGAAATGGGAATCAAACGTGGCGCTGTCTGAGCCTGAACGGCAAAAGTTAAAGGACTGCCAGAGACGCCTTTTCTTTTTCGCGCTTTGAATCTGCGCTTTTTGGGAACGGATTTATCAGTTTGTCCGCCAGGCGGGAGGGGAAACTGGCTTTGGTCGTATTCTTTTTGCGCCAGTTCGGGGAGGGCATCTTCCAGCATGGAGAGATTCTGTTGGGAGTCTTCGGTGGAATCCATAAAATCGGCAATGGTGAATGAGAGGTGGGCAGCTTCGAGAGCTTCCTTGATTGCGCCGCGGCTGACGGCGCTCTCCGCCTGTTTTGCCATGATATGACCATGCGCGAGATAGGCAAAAGCAAGGATATGCCGCAATTCTTCCCTCACGGACGTGGGGAGATCGGCAGTTGTATAAATGGGTTGAATAAGGTTGATGGCATCTTGGGGTTTGCCTTGATTGACGGCTTCCATCGCTTGTGAAATCAGAAGGGCGGTCTGTTGATTTTCTGATGCCTTTTCCAGCTGCGTTAGATTGGAGCTGATGACGCCGTTGCTCGGTTCGATAGAGTGGGCTTCTTTAAGGATGTCCCGCGCTTCAAGCCAGAGCCGTTGGCGATTTTTTTGCAGGGCTATCTGGTTAAGCAGTCTGACATATAATTTTTTGGGAACGGTTTGTTCGGGAAAGATGGTGATATACTCTTTCAGGATTTTCGCTGCGCTTGCATAATCTTGGCTTTCGATGAGCCGCAGCACGGCATCAAGGGATTGTTCCTGTTTGAGGCGCTGGACGAGTTTGAGTTCATCAAGGTAGGCGTCACTGCGGTTGCATGCTTCAGAAAGGCGCCTGAATGTTTCCTCCACATCGCCCATGCGATAGGCTTCGTGCGCCTGTTTATGGAGGATTTCCACCAAGAGTTCGCTGGCGTCTGCATCATCGGGGTTTTCGTTAAGTTTGTTTCGTAGAAGTTCATAGGCTTCGTCCCACTGATTTATGGAAACAAGACGAAGAGCCTGTCCAACGCCGGAGGTTGCGGTTCGAGCGAGGTCAAGATTGGTTTTTGCCACAGGCAGATTGGGGTCAATGGCAAGCGCCTCTTCAAGGAGGCGGACGGATTCAACAAGCCTGCTTTCGCCGGCAAGTATAAAGGCGCACTGATTATACATCAGGGCTATCTGTGAACGGAGATGCGGGTCTTCTATTTTTATGTATTTGAGAAAACGGAGGTGTTCGAGGGCGGTATTGAGGGAGACCTTCAGTGCGAGTTTGCAGCGTTCGAGGGCGTTTTCCACGAGGTATGAAATCAGCCGGGATTTGATATCTTCAATGGCTATATCATCAAAACGGCGGGCAATCTCAAGGGGGTAAATACCGCCGCGTTCAACATGGTTGCGCAATTCCTCCCAGATAAATCCCTCATGCAGGATGCCCTGCCATCCGAGATAGGCTTTTTTCCAGTATGAGACTGCGTCTTCGAAATTTCCGCCTGATTCCTCGATTTGGGAGGCTTTATAAAAACAAAAAAGTGTGCTGTTTATTATTTGTTTGAATGTGGAGCCGGAGAATTGTTTTTCGATTTCGCGGCGAACTTCGATTTCCGAATCGCTTTCAAGAAACCATAAGTTCCAAACGGGGTCGTCGAATGTGAAGAAGTCCACAAAGACGCGCTGGACAGGGTCGCTGAGAATGGCATAGGCTTCTGAAAGTCTGCGGTTGCATTCCGGATATGAGGGCAGGGGGAAATCTGCAATCATTTTGGCATAGACTGTTTTCAGTTCATCAATCGAAATTTCCTTGCGGACTCCGAGAATGAGATAGGGTCTGGCGCATGGATTGGCAAGCAGATTCCAAGCGGCGGAAATCTCGGCGCAGGCGTTGGGATTTTTTTGCTGGAATTGTTCGAGCGTCAAACCTCCAAGGTAGCTGTTTCTTTTATCCCAAAGTTCGCGAATATTGGATTCGGGTCTGACGGAAAAGAGTTTCAGATGGGATGGATTTATGTAAAAGCGAATTTTAGGCATAATTTTTTAATTATAACTCCTCATGCGCATGAAGGGCGCTCGAGGCGCGGATTAAAATTTTTCATCTCCTAATATATCGCCAGATGAGGAATACAGAACTCCTTTCACGGCGCGTCCATCTTGGAATGTCCTTTCGGAGCGATAAACCATTTGCCCTTTTTCGTTATACAAGCGAATGGTTTTTTCCTGTCCCTGTTCATCGTATTCAGGTTCTATGTGTATCAGGAGCGCGTCCTTTTCGTTGTAAAATTGCGCCTGAGTCATTTGACCGGAGGATTGGAAATAGACTTTCCAATTGGCGGCGCCGATACGGTCAGACTTGCGAATTTCATCCCGCCCGATGGTTTTTTTTCCATCGAAATCAAGATGTTTGTAATATCGGACAGGAGCGAAATCGGGATTGACGGAGGGTTGGGCAAAAGAAGGGCTGGTGTTCGCGGAGACAACGCTTGCGGCGATTCCATCTTTTTTTATAACGGAAACGCCGGAGCCGACCGCCTCCTGTGCGCCGGGTGCAGATTCGGGGTTGAGTAAGTTTTCGATTTCAGCAACGGAAACGGCGCATCGGAAACCAAGGTCGGGAAAGGCGGAATAAGCCTTCCTTGGGGCGCGGGCAACCGATGAAACAAATTCAGGGTCGCTGGTATAATCGCCTCCGCGAGATACTCTGACAGTTCCATTTCCGGCGGGACCCTGCGGGTTTTTGAGCGGGCTGTTTTTGTAGTATTCGGACTCATACATATCAAAGACCCATTCCGAGACGTTCCCCGCCATATTGAGCGCGCCAAATGGGCTGGCGCCTTCTGGGTATGCCGCTGCCTTGACGGTTTTTTTTATCTGCGCATGATAGGAATTGCAAAGGGCGGAATTGAAGGCGGCGCCCCAAGGGTAGAGACGTCCGTCAGTGCCGCGTGCGGTTTTTTCCCATTCCGCCTCAGTGGGGAGTCTTTTCCCTGCCCAGATGGCATAAGACACGGCATCTCCATAGGTGATCCCAACAACCGGTTGAGCGGGGTCGTTGAATCTTTGGTCAGCAGCAAAGAGCGGTTTTTTGCCCGCTCTTTCGGCGAGGAATTTTTCATATTGCTCATTTGTAATTTCTGTTTTATCAATGTAAAAAGCATCGAGATACACAGTGTGTTCGGGATGGGCATCTTTCAATTTTGCGGCAAGGGGCGCATTGGGCGGGATGCCCATTCTGAACTCGCCCGCCGGAACCAGCACCATGACCGAGCCATCTTTGGGGCAGACTATGGTTTGGGGGAGTTGCTCCCATTTTTTGCTTTTGACAATTTGGATGATTTTTTCAATTGCGGCTGATTCCTGCGCGCAAATCGGCGCCAGCATAAATACCAGAAGCGCCAATCCGATAGGTATAAAAATTTTACAATTACGGGGCATAAAAATAAACAATTATATCTTTTATCCAAAATTATAATTATTCATAAATCCGTCCCATTTTCTTTTCAAAGGATTTTTTTAAATTTTTCATTTTAAGCATCACATGAGGCTGATTATTTCTTGAAAATGGGGCGGAGGAGGAGTTTCAAATATCATCGGCTCGCCAGAATCTGGATGGAGGAGTTGGAGTCTGGCGGCGTGAAGGAGCTGGGTTTTGACTTTTTTTAATTTGCCGGGGAGGAGGGGATGAACATCGCTGACCGCTGCCAGAACTGCATTGATTTCCTTTCCATATTCTGGGTCGCCAATGACGGGATGTCCGATGTGGCTTAGATGAACTCTAATCTGATGCGTCCTGCCGGTTTCTAAAGAAACGCCAAGCAAAGTCAAGCCATGAGCGCGTTTCAAAACCTCGTAGTGAGTGACGGCAGGGCGTCCATGCCGCCGATTAACTGCCATGCGCTCCCTGTGCCGTTCGTCGCGTCCGATGGGCGCGTCAACCTTTCCTTCGTTGTGTTCGAATTCTCCTGAAACCAGCGCAAGATAAAACCGTTTGAGAGTGCGGTCTGCAATCTGCTCAGCAAGGCTGCGATGGGCGGCATCTGTTTTTGCAACCACCAGCAGTCCGGTTGTGTTTTTATCAAGGCGATGCACTATGCCCGGTCGCTGAATGCCTCCGATTTCCGAAAGGAATCGGCAGTGGTGAAGCAGGGCATTGACGAGCGTGCCGGAGGGGTTGCCGGCACCGGGATGGACAACCATGCCGCAGGGTTTGTTGAGCGCGATGAGGGAGCCATCCTCAAAGATGATATCAAGAGGTATGGGCTCCGGTTGCGGGATGGAGGTTTCCGGCGGGGGGATTACGAGGGCGATGACTTCATTAGTTTCGAGGACATGGCTTTGTTTGGTGTGGCGCTCCCCTATCGTCGCCTTGCCGGTGTTAATCAGTTTTTGAATGAATGTGCGCGAATAATCGGGCAAAATTTGGGCAAGATAACGGTCAAGCCTCATGCCCGCCTCATCCTCGCCGACAATGAATGTAAAATTTTTTTCTTGCGCATCAGCCATGAGGGTTATTCACCGTTAAAAACAAAATGGCGGAACGTCTTATCTGCGAAGGAGGTTCGTTTTCCATCCGCATCAACAAAAATAACGCCGCGCCCCTTTTCGACCCCGCCTATTTTTTGGACATGGGTTTTACTGCCGGCATCTTGAAAAATCTTTTTGATTAGCGAAAGGGGATGCGGGCTCGTGAAGAGGAGTTCATAATCCTCGCCGCCAAAGAGGAGCATCTCCAGTGGGTCTATTCCCAATCGCCGGCATTCGCGTTTCAAACCAGCTGAGACGGGGAGTTTTGCTGTTTCAATAACAAGGCGGACTTTGCTCATGCGGGAGATGTGTCGAAGCTCGTTATAAACGCCATCGCTGATGTCAATGGCGGCGCCGACTGCGCGAGCGTCGGCAAGGGCGATGCCCTCACGAATGCGCGCTTTGGGCAGCAGATGCTTTTTAATGAGCGGCTGGAGGCGTTTATCCGAGCTGTTATTTTGACCGTTTATGAGGAGATGCAATCCCATTCCGCTTTCGCCGGGGGCTCCGGTGATGTAAACGTGTTCGCCGGGCGAGGCTGACGAGCGGAGCATGGGCGGCGCATTTTGGGGGCGCAAGCCAATCAACATCACGGAGACAATGAGGCGTTCGGCGCGGACGGTATCGCCGCCAGCGATCACGCAATCATGGCGGCGCGCCGCCGATTCGAACCCTTTGTAAAATGCAATCATGTCCTGCATATCCATATCGCCGCGAACGCCGATGGAAAGGAAGGCGGCATAGGGTATGGCTCCCATCGCCGCGAGATCGGATGCGTTGACTTCATACGCCTTAACGCCCAATTCGCGCGGTGTGCAAAATTTGAAGGAAAAATGGGTATCTTCGACGAGAAGATCCGTTGTGATCGCGAGATGGTTTTTCCCCGACTTATCATGGAGAATGGCGGCGTCATCGCCAAATCCAAATTTAACAAGGGCGTTATTCTTAGCGAATCGCTTGATGCTATCAAGAAATCCCAATTCACCTGTTTCAAAAAGTTTCATAAAGCTATCATCTTTGTAATAATGTTCTAATGTATTAAAGAGAGCGGCGATGTTGTGTCAATAGAGCCGTTGAGATATTTTAAGCATTTTTAATAGATGGGCGCCCTCAAAGCGCGGCGGAAGTTTTACTTGATTCATATTGAGAATGGTTTGCAGGATAATGCGAATATGTTGGGCAAAGGTCTTTAAAAAAAATGAATGAATTATTTCAACAGGAAGAAAGACAGCTGGGGGAATTGATGCTGCCGTTGTTGAAAAAGTATCGCGAGCAGTTTAACCAATTGACGGCGCGTTTGAAGGAGGGTTCCGCGCCGGATGATGTGCATGACCTGCGCGTGGTTATTCGCCGGCTACGGTCGCTTTTGGTTGCTCTAAAGGATATCAGCCCCAAGGTAAAAATTCGCTCGCTCAACAATTCGCTGGGCAATATTATGAAGCCGTTCGGCAATTTGCGGGATTTGCACATTCAACGGGAAATTCTGACGGCCGGCATTCCGATGGAGGAGCCTCTTTTCGATATTTACATGAGGCGGCTGAATAAAAAGATCGCCAAGATTGAATCTATGTTGAGGAAAAAAATTCAAAGCGCGGATATGTCATCCATTGACAACGCGCTTAGCGCTCTGGGGGAAATGGAAAAGATTTCGCTTCCGCGCAGTCGAGAGATGCGCGCCGCCGCCCGACGAAAAATTCCTCATTTCATTTCGCGTTCCATCATGCAAAAGTTTTTGTGGAAGTGTTTTGCTTTTTTCCCTTTAATCCCCAACGAGGAGATGAAACAGGAGTTTCATAAGCTGCGGATTGCGGTGAAAAAGCTGCGTTACAAAGCGGAAATTTTTCAACCGATTTTGAAGGAAGATATCCCGTCGGAATCGCTGGCTTTATTCCGCGATATTCAAGATGCGATGGGCGAAACGCATGATTATGATGTGACGATGGAAAACGTTGCCGATTATTTTTCGAAAAAGAAACCGGAGGTTTTGGGGAGTCCCGCATATAAGGCGTGGATTGAAAAGGCGCAATCCAAACGGCATGAGTTATATCTTAAGAGTCTCGCGTTGCTCAAGCGAATGGAGGCTTTCGATTTTATCCGACCGAAGAAAAAACAAGTTTTCTGATTATTTCATATCCTGCAATACGGCGGTTTTCTTTAACAATGTTTTTGAAATTATCGCCGCGGCAAGTTTTTTATTTGCACATGAAGATGCGCGTGTGTTTAGTTGGTTTTAGGATTTGTTGATAATGGAAACCTCAACCGAAAAATTTGACGCATTTTATGACAAGGCAAGGCTTTTTGTCGCCATCCTGCTTGTGGCTGGGACGAGCCTTTTTATCACTTATTTTACATTCGATAGTTTCACACTGCCGAAAACGGTCTGGGTTCATTTTTGGACGCTGGTCCTTTTGGGGTTGACGATTGCGGGGATGGTTCGCCGGCGCTCATTTCGGGTTATGTTCTCCCCTATCAACGGCATTTTTGCGGCGTATATTCTGTTGAATCTGATATCGGGTTTTGCGGCGCAGAGTTTATCGCTTTGGCGAAGCGGGTGCCTGAATTGGGTTATGCTTTTTTTATGCTCGCTTCTACTTCAAGATATTTTATACGGCAACCGTCGCGGGGTAATGATGATTGTATGGGCGCTGGCTTGTTGCACCGCCATCACCGCCACGTGGGCGCTCTGGCAGGATTTTGCCGCGAGTTTTTTTAAGGAATTGGTGCGCACCCAGCCGAGGCTTTCTGACTGGCGAGGTTTTATTTCTGCCGGATTGGGCAACACCGGCTACATCGCCGATTATCTTGCCGTCCTTTTTCCGATGAATATTCTTCTTCATTTCCACAACCGCGGGCGGGCAAGGCGCTTCTTCACATTCTACACGCTGATGTCGAATTATGCGGCGTTAATAGTGTGTTGGTCGGTGCAATCCAACGCGGGGTTGATTCTTGCTTTGATTGTTTTGCTCATCCTGCTAATAAAATATAAACCGCGGGCTTTTTGGCGCGGAAATAAAGGTCGAATTGGGGCGCTGATTGCGGGGTGGATTCTGATAACGCTTTTCTATATCACGCCGCTGCCGATTAATCCTCATAAACCTTCAATCTTCAAACAGGCGTTTGGTTCCGAGCGGTGGCGTTACGGCGGCGAGAGCCGTCTGGTTATTTGGGCGCAGTCGCTGGAGATTCTGCGCAAGCATCCGTGGCTGGGCTGCGGAGCGGGCAATTTCACATACCAGTATGTTCAGCAGGCATCGCCCTTTTTGCTCAATCATCCCAATCGGTTAAAATACATCGGGCTTTACACCAATGGGGCGCATAATGAGGCGCTGCAATCGTGGGCGGAGTTGGGCATTGCGGGTCCAGCGATTTTGCTGGCGCTGCTGCTAATTGTGGCAAAAGTATTGAAGTCGAAATTGGAATGGAGCGGGCATATCCATCGCTGGACGGCGGCGGGCGCGCTTTGCGGGATGACGTGCGCGGTTCTGCCGGCGATGATGGCTTATCCGATGGAGCTGCCGGCAAGTCAGATGCTTTTTATTTTCCTTTGTTCCTTGCCGATTATTATGGTATCTCGAAACAAATATTCGTCGGGGGCGATTAACATCCCTGTGGAATTTCATT
>Ga0302244_1001300_pt1 | contig 15898 bp, 10 predicted proteins | sample AAG_UR_Phe_MG_FD_193513 | JGI IMG/M metagenome (GOLD analysis project Ga0302244, IMG submission 193513) | Enriched activated sludge microbial communities from anaerobic digester in WTTP, New Holstein, Wisconsin, United States - AAG_UR_Phe | ecosystem: Engineered > Bioreactor > Anaerobic >... | reverse complement strand
TAACACTTCCTTATGAGGGGGTTCAATGCGGTCAGGACTGGTCTAAGATTAGGGGCGCCTTTCGAGAGTGGATACTGCATGAGAGCCCGAAGCTTGCCACTGGCTCCCATAACATAAGTAATGCATTGGGCATCCCTTTTGAGTTTCACGTCACGAAGAAAAAAAGTGATCGACCCTGCTTGCTGTTTTACCGATTTGCCCCTGATATTAAGAAGCTTCCAAGTAGGCTAAGAGAACAGCTTGACCGAAAAGCAATTAAACTCTCTCCGTACAAAAACGAAGGCAAGATAACGATACTTCTCGTAGAGTCAAATGATATCGCGTTAATGGATGATTCAAAAATGTGGGACAGTTTGAGACAAGCATATCCTGCTGGTTTACCCGACGGGGTTGATCAAATATGGTTTGCAGATACCTCTATTTGTGAAGAGGTCATTTTTACAGATATGACCAAGGTAGTGGCCAGATAACCAGAGTATGAAGGCGAGGAAAAGTGCTCGCCTGCCGGTTATGCCGGCGTAAAATATCTCTTGACAAGCACTGTTTATATAACTATATTAGCTATTATAGATTAATTGGCCACTGAAAGGAAAACAATAATGCGCGGTGCAGCAGCGACAGAGGTAAAAAATAAATTTGGTCAGATTCTTGAAAGTGCAATGATCGAACCGATTGCAATAGAGAAGAACGGAAGAAAGGTTGTCGTCATGATGTCCATGTCTGAATATCAAAGACTTTTAGAGATTGAGGACAGGTATTGGGGGGAGTTGGCTTTAAAAGCTATCAAGGACGGGTTCTTAACCGAGAAAGAAACTAAGGCGTGGATCGAAAGAAAACTTGATGTTAAAGCTATCGATAAGTAAACAGGCTCAAAAGTTTTTAGACGACCTTCCTCCAAAACAATTCCGGCAAATAGTAAAGAAAGTGTTTGCCCTTTTGGAAAATCCCACACCACATGACAGCACAGAACTCAAAGGATATCCCTTCTTAAGAAATGATGTCGGCGAATACAGGATTGTATATGACGTAAACGGTGATATCCTAAGAATTATTGTTGTCGGCAAGCGTAACGATAGCGAGGTATACAAAAAGATATGACGGCGATGAATGATGTTTATTCGTGATCTGCCAATTAAATACCTGAATGGTGTCATCTGGCATACGCAACCATTGGATGCCTGTGTAATTCCTATTTAAGAGGTGTATCCGTCAGCTTATCCGGAGAGATAGGTGAAGCGGCATTGAACATGACAAATGGAGAGGTATGAAATCATGGTTACGGAGTATAGGTTTACATTTATATATTGAAACCAATTACAACAAATGATAATCAATAAAAATAGATAAAAAGTATAATGTTTGAATATAAATGTAAAATTAATAACAACCAGGCCGAAAGTTTTTGTTGAAAAGAGGGGGAGCACGTGAATACAAGACTTAATATTTTAGATATAATTTTTTAGGTTTTATGATTAGTTACTATCGGAACGAATACCTCTTCTCCGAGATATACCTGCAGGAAATCACCCAGCAACCTGAAGACACGGAAATTCTGGCATCACTGACCACGTTGAAAGAATACCGGGAATTTGCAAGGACAGCTACCATTGGGGAATGGAAAGAGTCGTTTGTCCATGAGGTGCTCTATGCCCTTGGTTTTGGCATCAAGCCGGAGACCGAAAGATTGACGTTGCTCTGCCCTATAGGCAACACGGAAACGCCGCTCACCTTGTGCTATGTGCTGTTGCCCACGGAAGATCTGGACAACACCACGATGGGTCAAAATTGGGCGGAAAAGGTCATCCGCAATTTGCGCCGTCACAACCTTAAATGGGGTCTATTGACCAATGGCGAGCGGTGGCGAATGTACCATCTCGAGGAGGCCACGCCCTATGAAATCTTCCTGGAAATCAATCTGGCCGCTATCCTATCGGACAGCGCGTCGCAGGCTTATCAGATCTTCCATAAGTTCATGAAAGTGGAGAACTTTACCACCGATGAGCAAGGGGAATGCCGCCTTGACGTGTTCAAAAAGGAGTCTCTGGCGAAGATTGACTATATTGAAAGCGAATTGGCCAACGCACTTAAGCAGGAGGAAGAAGGTGGCAAAGGAGTTCTTTCCAACCTGTGTATGGGATATGTGGAATTCCTGAAGTCCAGCGGCTCCCCCAATTTCGATGACGACGCCCTGCGAGGGAAGATCTACCACGGCGCCATGCTCTATATGTTCCGGCTGCTCTTTCTCTTTTATGCCGACGCACGCGGCTTGCTGAATGAAACAAACCATAGCTTGCTCAAAGATGTTCTTCGGCGGAGCACTGCCGTGCCCGCTGCCAAAATACCCACAGATGGCTATGGCATTTGGGAAGACCTGGAACGTATCTTCGTCGATATTGACCAGAGTTACAACGGCGGTCTGTTCGACCCTCATGAGAGCGAATTCACCCAGTTCATCGAGGAGTCGCGCATCAATGACGCCTATCTGGCCTCCGCCCTCCATTATTTGACGACTTATCAGGAACGATCGAGTGAGGAGAAAGCCATCAGCTATCGGGATATGAACGTGCGCCATCTGGGTACACTCTATGAAGGATTACTGGAGCATAAATTGTTCATTGCCAAGGAGGATACGGAGGTTCGCGAGGCAAAGGACAAGATTCAATTCATTCCGGCTTCGCAGGGTGGAAGAATCATCACCGGCCGTTACATCCCCGCAGGGCAGGTCTACTTCGGCAGCGATCGCAGCGAACGAAAGGCGACAGGCTCATTTTATACCCCCGAATACATCGTCGATTACATCGTGCGCAATACGGTCGGCGAAAAGCTGGCACAGTTGCGGCAGGATTTTCTTGCAAGCCAGAAAGACCTCCTCAGCGCCGTGTCCAAGGCCATCGATCAAAAAGAAAGAAAAGCCCTGACAGAACTTCTGGAAGACAACTTGATGGCCTTCATAAAAGAACAAGTCCTAACACTCAGCGTGCTAGATCCGGCGATGGGCAGCGGGCATTTCTTGGTCAATACAGCAAATTATATAGCGAATTTCATCACTGAGATTCTCAATGAATTCGACATAATTGGGACAACCGAAACCTCTACCACCTACTGGAGGCGCTGGGTCGTGGAAAGCTGCGTTTACGGCGTGGATGTCAACCCCTTAGCCGTCGAACTGGCGAAACTATCCCTTTGGATCCTGTCCATGTCCAGAGAAAAGCCGCTCTCGTTTCTCAATCACAACCTCAAGACCGGCAATTCCCTAATCGGCGCCCGCCTCGATGATATCGGCAAATATCCTGGTAAAGGAAACAATAAGCAACCTTCAATATTTTCCGATAATAGAGACTTCAAGGAAGCTGTGAGCAAGGCAATTTCGAACTACACCCGAATTACATCCACCGATACCGCGACGCTTGACGTGATCGCCGACAAAAAAGCCTGGCTTGACGAGATCGAGGAAATCCTGAGACCATACAAACGGGTTTGCGACATGCATACGAGTATTTACTTCGGAAATGAGATAAGTGAATGGAAATATAAGGAATTGATTGATAGCAAAGATTCAATTCTCTCCGATGATGATCTGCCGTCCTATTTTCATTGGGAATTGGAGTTTCCGGAAATTCTACTAAATCGGAAAGGCTTTATTGTTGTAGCCAGTAACCCTCCATATTTAAAAGAAATGGATAATAAAGGCATTTTTGAACCTGTAAAACGAAGTGATTATGCAAAATATTACCAAGGTAAAATGGATTTTTGGTACTTCTTCCTGCACAGGGCTATAGATGTTTTAGCACAGGATTGTCTTATTGGCTTTATTACAAATAGTTATTTTCTAAAAAGCGCTGGTGCTTCAAAGCTTATTCAAAGAATAAAAGAAGAGTTGGTTATAGTTAAAGCTATCGATATGGGGGGCATTAAGGTTTTTGAAAATGTAAGTGGAAGACATATCATTTGCTTATATCGAAAGAGTAACAACAAAGATTCTAAGACGATATTTATTGTGCCGGATAAAAATTGTTTTTCGAACCGAATTGATGAGCAGAATCAAAGAGAGTTATTCAATCAGAACCTGGTGACTGAAGATTACAAGATAAATTTCCAAAACGAGGATTTAATAATTTTTCGGAATTGTACTTCTCTCGGTGAGATCTATGATGTATCTCAAGGGGTAGTTGAGGCTCCAGACAAAATTAGTAAAAAATTAGCTGCATTAGATTCACAGGTTCAAGTTGGAGAAGGGGTTTTTGTATTATCAAAATATGAAATTGAAAGCCTAAAACTTAATCCAGACGAAAACAAAATAATAAAAAAATATCTCAATAGTATCGATGTTGGTAGATACTATATAAAATTCAACAACGAATATCTCATATACTCTGATAAAGTAACAAAAGAGAAAATAGGAAACAATAAATATCCTAATATCAAAACCCATTTGGATAGAATGAAAAATTATATAACATCTTCGAATAAGCCCTATGGCCTCCATAGACCGAGGGAAAACAAGTATTTCGAAAGCCCAAAGCTGATCTGCAAGGGAATGTTTTTGTCTCCCGAATTTTGCTACGATGAAGAAAAATATTATGTCGGTTTTTCTTTTTCAGTCATAATTGAAAAAGATCACAACTATTCTCTGAAATATTTACTTGGTGTTTTAAATTCAAATTTGGGCCGCTACTGGTTCAATAATAATGGTAAGAAAAGAGGCGTAGGGGTGGATATTGGAGTTTTAGTCTTCAGGCAGTTTCCCGTTTACAAAGCAACATATGAACAGCAGAAACAGATAGATAATATGGTCGAAAAAATGCTTACGCTCAATAGAACTTTATTTGTATCATCGGGGGACGAAGGAAATAAACGAAAATTGCAGGCTGAAATTGAACAGGTTGACTATGCAATTAATCAAAAAATTTATGAAATCTACGAGCTTGATCGGAACGAGATTGAAATAGTTGAAAATGCCTAATGTTTTGTCACGAGGCAAGACAGATTTAAGGAACGGTACGCAAATAAACATATGAAACTCCAATTAACCAACGGCTATCACGTCCACTTTGACCAGATCTCCCGTATCCTGCAATATCTGCTGACGACGGGAAACCGCAAGAAAATTCCGCGGAATGAAATAGTCGCCGCTCTGGGGCTTTCGGACAGGCAGGTGGAAAACCTCATCAGCATGTCCGTCGGGTTCGGTTTGGTTAAACCCAGGACTTCTATTCTTACATCTCTGGGGAAAATCATTGCGGAAAAGGATGTGTACTTTGAGCGCATCGAGACGCTGTGGATCGTTCACTACATCATATCGAGCAACCCGGAATGGGTGGTCTGGCACCGAATTGTCAATCAGGTCCTCCCCATGAATGATCGTATCGTTATTTCCGATGTTGCCATGACTTACTTTGAGGACCTGAAATCCTCGTTCTCGGAAAGGACACTGAAGGAAAAACTGCCAGGCGAGATTGGGGCCGTTCTGCAATCCTACGTTCAATCTTCTTTGTCCCGGCTCAACCTGCTGCGCAAGAAGCAAACCGGCATCTATCATAAGGGAACACCTGTCGAAATCCCTCCGCTGGCGTTTCTCTATCAGTTGTTACATTTCAAGGAAATCCACGCCATATCTGCCAGCGCCTTGCCCATCACAGAGATTGAAAAAGGGAAAGACAGCCCCGGCGCGGTGCTGAGACTCTCTGAATATATGTTGCGGGATTTGCTGAACCGATTGCACGATAGCGGTCTGGTACGGTGGGAACAGTTTGGCGATCTGAACCAGATGCGGTTTCCTGAAGAACTGACCCTCACCGCCGTTCTTGATCGGATCTATGGGAAATGAACATGGGCATTCATATCCAGGAATATCTCACAAAATTGGGGCAGGAAAAGTTTCGAGCGATTGTCATCCATGCCAAGCCGCAATACTATGCCGCCTTGAGGAAATTTGCCAGGCAGATCCATGAAAAGATCGGCGGCGGTTATCTGGATGTCCTTAGATATTTCCTTGCCGACGCAGAATTGGTCAAAGAAGTGGATCGTTTCAATCCCGATCAGTTCAAGGTTCTCCTGCAGGATCAATCAAAGGGAGAGAAATTGTTGATCGTGGACCGCGCCGATTTTCTTCTGGATACCTGGCGGAAAAGCGAGCGCCAGGCCTTTTACCGCATGATCGAAAAGCAATGGAATTCTTTTTTGACAAACATGGGCGCCACATTGATCTTTTGTCTGCAAACCTCTGACGAGATCGAAGCACTCAAGATCATGGATTCGCGCGGAGATAGCCGAGTCCATCGGTTGGATGAGTTTAATGAATTGGTATAGGAGCACGCCATGAGTAAAATTCGCGACATCATTCAAATCAACAGCGGCTATACAAGCTATGTGGACCTGGTTAACGAGCACTACAACTTGGAGAAAAACCGCGTGCGCATGGAGCGCTATCAACCGATCACCGCACACCGCCTTGCATTTGAAAAGATTGCCGGTTCGTTGAATCCCAAAGACCGCCGCTTCTATTTTCTCTCCGGAAGCTATGGAACTGGCAAGTCTCACCTGCTCTTGATGCTGGCGAATTATTTCGCATCCCCAAGCGATCTGCCTGAAATGTCCGCCTTTTTCCAAAATTACGAGACAGCGCAAAAACAGGTCCTTTTAAAGCCCGGTGAAATCCTGAAGGAACGTGCTGCTTCTTCATTGAAGGCATCGCGTAGTTCCGGCCGTTTTCTGGTTGCCATTTGCCGTTTCGATTTGAATCTGGAGTTTGAGGGCACAGTCCTTCGAGCGGTTGAGGAGGCCATGCAGAAGGAAGAAACGGGCATCGAATTGGACAGCCATTATCAGGAGGCATTGAGACGCATCGAAGACTGGGAAAAACATAAAGGGAACAAGAGGTTCTTTTCCGACTTGGGCGATGCCCTTGCGAAGCAATATAACGGTTGGACAATCAATGACCTGAAAGACAGTTTGAAAAAGCGCGATGAGGAGGCGTTGAAGGTTTTCAAGGCCTGCTATGCCATGGTCACGGATACGGATTTTACATTCAAGAAAGACAACCTCCAGGATATCCTCAAGGATATCTTAACCAACCCGACTTTTAAGAAAAAATTCAAAGGGATTGTCATTTTATACGATGAGTTCGGTTATGCCCTGGACGACGGCCTGGTCAACTTGAGTCGGCTGCACAATTTTGCCCAGTTCTGCGCGAACAGCGGCATGGAACATCTGCCCCTGATCTTTATCGGCACAGGTCACAAAGCCTTTCGGAATCACGGCCAGGTGGGCGACGCCGTTCATTACAGCACCCTTGAAGCGCGTGTGACCGAGATTCCGCTGCAGACCCAGGGGATGGAGGATATTATTGCCGCGATTGTCCAGCCCAAAAAGGAGGAGGACGCCTGGGTCAATCAGGTTGCGCCGCAAGCCGGAACCTTCACTTTTCTGTCCGGCGAATGCAAACGGCTGGGACTTTTCAATTGGCTGCCGGCGCCCAAGGTCAAAAACAATATCATTGAGAATATCTACCCCATGCATCCACTGGCAACTTACGCGCTGCTCCGGTTGGCGCTGGAAGCGGGTTCGGACAATCGTTCGGTGTTCATGTTTTTCTCGCCCGAATTTGAGACCGGGGAAGAAGGCTGGAAGAATGTCCAGGAATATTCCTATCCCTGGTTTATCGAACGTAATGACATTCTACGCGATAAACGGTTGGTTCTGTACACCGCCGATATCCTGGTGGATTACTTCAAGGACGGCCTGTCGATCGATAACCGCAAGCTTGTCGATCGTATCAAGACGGCTGTCGTGAACTATGAAGCCACGCTGCGAGAGCTCAATACCTATATCGCCAGGGAAGACGCAGGAAAGCTTTTTGAGGAAACAGACGACCTCATGCTGCGGATCCTCAAGGTCATCCTGATCCATGAAGTGATCAGCACGGAAGAATTGCGCATCACCAATAACATACAAAACATTCAATTTGCCTTGCACGCCATCATAGATGCCGATAAGAGCCTGGTAGAAAGTAGGCTGCAGACGCTTTGCAAGGCCGGAATCCTATACAACAATCAGGGGATTTACGAACTGATGCGCGGCGACCGGAAAGACATCCACCGCCTCATTGAGCAATATAAAGCCAATCCCGGTAATCGGCCAGTGGATATTCTTGGACAATTCCTCTCCCTCAATCCCCTCAAGGGTGATGAAATCTACCTCGAAGCAAAAGACTACAACAGCACCTATAACGAGGATAAGCGGCTCAGCGTGGTTTTTGCGACGCCGACCATGCTCGATGCCAAGTACACCGTGAACGGCAAAGAGTCTTCTTTCTTCGCATTGCTGGAGAACCAACGCAGCGAAGTAGGATACGGCAGGAACGGCTATGAAGGAACGGCCTTGTATGTCTTTTGCGAAAACGATAAGGACATCGAGCAGGCAAAAAAGACGATTGTCAAGAATGATCAGCAGCGGATCGTCATAGCAATTCCGCGCGCACCGATCCCTGTATTTGATCCTGTTTTTACGCTCAAGGCGCTTGAGTACATCCAAAAGCTGCCAGATGCCGAAAACTTTGGACCTTATGAAAATATCCAGATCAATGAAACAAGAAAGGCTGCCAATGGGTTATTGGCAGATGCCAAGGCTGCATATTTCAGCAATGCGCAGGTCGAGTGGTTTGGTACCGGCGGCGCCAATATCCCGGTGAACGAGTCGAAGAAGCACGACGTCGCCAGCAAACTCATGGAATCGCTGTATGCAAACAAACGAAATACCTTTTCGCACACGGAATTCAACCGTTCCCATGTGAAGATCGACGGCCAGGTGCGCAGTATTTTGCAGGATGCAGGGAAGATCCTTCTGGATTTGAGTCAGACCATACAGATCAATTGGACGTGGCCGGACAACCGCGGGGGAACGCGTTATCTGCGAAAATGTTTCGTCGATAACCAAGTCTTACGCCTGGTGCACACGGAAGGTGACATTCGTTATTATGAGGCAGAACAAAATTTGGACAAATTCAAAAACCAATTACCGGCCTACGCCAAACTCTTAGAAGAGCTTGCGTCGCTGCAAGGCAAAGGAGCAACGCTTTGTTGGCCCCTCTTACAGCCCTTCTATGAAAACTACGGACAGGGCGAAATTGCCATGACCCTCATGTTGCTGCTGGCAAGGCGCTTTTATGGGGACAGCCTGCGGTTCAAACGTGAGAAGGACGCCTTGACCGACTTGCCGTTCACCGACATGGACCAGGTTATCAACCTGGTTACGGGGCAGGAAAAAACCGCCGTTATCCTCTTCGAACCCGTCAGTCAGGAGGATAAAGCCTATTTCACCAAGGTCTTTCAAATCTTCAGCGCTGATCCGATCCCGGCTGGGAAGTCATACAGCCTGGGCGACGCCTTTCAGGCCGTGACCACATGGTGGCAGGCTTTGCCGATCATTGCCCGATCTGAAAACTTCTATCAGGACAAGGACAAACCCTTCGTGACGGCGCTGAATCAAATCAAGACCAAAGACCCCTTTAATTTTATCAAACACGACCTGCTCGAATTACTTGACATTATTCCAGGAGAAAAAATCATCGCCGAGAAGCTTGCGAAAATAGAATTGCGCCTGTCCAGTTTCAAAGACACTGCCGAGGGAATTCTGGAAATCGTCCAGAATGACATTTTGAAGCAGGTTGCAGAGATCTATTCCAGCCCCAGCGTTTTGGATGTCGATATTCAGGAGGCCATCAAGACATGGTTCAAGGATGAGCTAACCAGCATTCAAAAAGATCCTCTTAGCCCATTCCACAACAATGACAGCAAGCCGCTCATTCTGAAACTGGATAAGCTGGTCAATATCAGAGACACGCTGTTCAACGCTTTGCCTGATGCCTATGGTCTGAATGCGGTGCAAAACTGGAGCGTTAATTTGGTTTCGGACTATATTAACAAGATCAAGCGGGGAAAGGATCATATTGAAAAGAACGCCCCCCAAATCGGTCAGCTCAAGGTCACTTATGAAAATGCGGAAAGTCAGAAAGGAAACCAAGTCTATTATAAAGGGGAATTGAAAATTACTGGTGTTACAGAAGATGGAAAGGGTGAAATTTATTTTACAGATAATGGTGCGGATCCAACAGATAAAGCGAGCGAACGCAAAAAGTTAAAACCTGGAGATGTTTTAACCGTCAAGGGAAACCGAACTTTAAAACTGGTTGTTGTAGATGATAAGGGGAATTATGGAAAAATAGAAACCATTCAAGCAATAGACCAATTGCAAAAATACAAGATTAAAAGGTCAAAGCAGAGTACATTGGTTGGCGACGAGGCGATAACTTTTATTTTTCCCAAAGAAAAAGCCTCTGTTGAAATAACGATTCGGTCTTTATTTGAGGAGCTGACCAACGCCAAAACCGTTAATATTGCTGAGCTCGGTGAGATAACCTCCAAGATATTGAGCGAGATTAAACAATGATTAAGCTGATAGAGGATTTGAATGGCCTGGTTTCAACCGCTACGGATGACGTGGTTTCATCCATAGCTGGATACGTATCAGCTTACGAGAAAATTCTGGAAGCTCTTGCCGAAGGCCGTGATCTTAAGCTTTATGTTCGCGATGCCACGGTCATGCAGTGGTTTGTGCAAATGGCCAGCCGTTATCCCAAGGAAAGCGTCAAGATCGAAAGCATTGACGCGCGATGTCGCCTGGAAGAGCTCTGGGGCATACCCATACCAATAGAGATATCCAATGAGGAGATCGTCGCGGCCGGCTTGCTGGAGCTTGACATATCCCCACCCAAAGGGGCGCACTTTGACAACATGATTCTGGAGCACTTTTACCATCCCTTGTTCACGGGAAAAACCTTTCCGCTCGCCAAAGTATGCGACCTTCTTGCAGCCTATGATCCTCAAAAGTGGGGCACAAACACAAAGAACTCACTTGTTTCCAGAATTTATGCAAAGCGCTTATCCGAATGGAAGACAAAGGCCAAGAACTCTGATCTCAAACGGTTGATAGACCTGTTTACTTCAGATGTAGAAGCCCTAAAAGTTCAATTGATGAAATACAAGGTCCTCAAATCCTATAAAAACCTGGGACACAAACTGATGGGTGATGACTTTTCTACCCTTGAGTCGCTGAAACCTGACTTGTCTCAACTGAACATCGACGAATCAGGGATGGAAGACATCGTTACTCAGGTTATCTATATCCTGAATGCAAACCAGGAACCTGCGACTGTCGAGGAAATGGAAACCGTCATTTCCACTATGAGCGGTTATTTGGCCATCGAATTTGAAGCGGTAGAAAAGATTCTCAAAAACCACCCTGATTGGATTACTGCCGACATCGTAAATGCTGTGGATGAAAAGTTTGAAGCGATCCAAGATCGAGTGGGAAAGCGTCTTAAAACGCTGAGGGGGCTTATCCAGCCGCCGTTCCCCGCTCAACCGGACAAGGACTGGGATCTGGATCAAATGCTTGCTTGGGCAAGCCGGGCTTACCTTCCTTATCAGTCCTGGTGCGCTGCGAACAACAAGATGAATGAGGACATCTACAGACTAGCCGACGAGTTTGCCCAATGGCTCTATCACAAATGGCAGGATATCCGCGCAAATTCTAATAGGATAGTTTTCAATATTCTCCCGAACAACGCTGACCGTCTGAAATCGCCTGAAAGCATTAATCTGGTCCTCGTCATTGACAATATGTGGTGGGGACTCGTCCCTATCATTAGGAATCTTTTCCAGGCGCACGGATTCTTTCTCTCCAAGGTGGAACCTTACCTATCCATGTTGCCGTCAGAAACAGAAATATCCAAAAAGTGTCTGCTGGCCGGCGCGCCCACCTTCAACGACATCGACAACAAAAGTTACAAGAACATTATAGAAAAGGGCTGGGTCCCCTATTTCAACGACGCTACTTTTCAATATATAAGCGATCCAGGCAAACTGGACAATATTGGAGAAATAACCGGACATACCTACTTTGTCAATTATATAGCTATAGACAAAGCCCTGCATATGTCTGCCGATCAGATCGGGATGCCGCATTTGAAGTACATCACCAGCCTGCTCGAAGGCTTTGTGGAAACGGTCACCGCATTCATTGATAAGCATGACCTTAAAAAAAGGATTGTCATTCACGTGGTCACAGATCACGGCTCGACGACAATTCCTGCGAATATTGCCAACGATCTCGATATGTCCGGATTCAAGAAGACGGAATTCACCATTCGCTCCCCGCGATATATCGCTGTCGCAAACGACAAATTTCTTAATCTCCCGGAAAATTGGAAGGAGGACTGTTTCTTTCTGGATGCGACAGAATTCGGCAATGACTGCCATTACCTGAGCGCCAGACGGGGCAATCGTTTTGTGAAGACAGATGACAATTTCTTTGCGCATGGAGGGCTGTCTCCCGAAGAGGTCATCGTCCCCCATCTGATCTTCGAAGCGGTTAAGGCACCTCTTCAGGATCTCACGCTGCTCTTGGCGCGCAGCGAATTTCGCTATCGCAAGGAGAGGATTGCTTTGGAGATCGGTAATCCCAATGAATTTGCCGTCGAAAATATCCGCATATCGGTGATCAATTCCAACATCGAAACGGATCAGACAACCATCGACGTATTGAACGGGAAGACTAAAAGTTTCGTGGAAATATCCGCCCAATTCAAACAGACTGTGAACGTTGAAGAAAGAGAAAATTTAATCCTTCATATTCGTTTCATTTGCCGTGACGAGAAGCACGAGCAACGAGCTGTGATGCCGATCAGAATGCGCGCCATGGTCGAAACAAAAGGTAAAAGCGCCTTTGATGATCTGGAGTAGGAGAGTATTATGGAGACATTTGAAAAAAAAGCCTTGGAGAACTTCGGGGAAATTGTCATCAACAAATCCTTTGTCCATCAAGCGGGCTTTGGCAGCCGTGCCATCCCCACCTATGTTCGGGAATGGATCATCTCGCACTACATTGCCGGTGAAAGCGATTTAACTGAAGCGGTTCGCGAAAAAATCGCCAAGTTCGTTCACACCTATGTTCCCGACAAGAGCGAAAAGGAAACCATCAAGAACTTTCTTTATGAGCAACAGGAAGTCAAGATACTCGACAATTTTTCTGTTCATGTTAACTTGGCGAAAGGGGACCGTTATTTAAACATTCCCTTCCTTGACGAAGATTCCGCTTTCATTACACCGCAAATTGTCCAGGAAAATGACATGCTGCTGAGCAGTGGCTTATGGGGGCTTGGATCCCTCTTTTATGTTCCACCTTCCGATGGAAAAGCAAAGGGTAAAGGACAAATATGGATGCGGGAATTTAGGCCTTTTCAGTTGGCAAACGTTGATATTTCATATTTTATGGAGTGCCGGAGCGCCTTCACAACAGCCGAATGGATCAATCTTATCATATCCTCCATGGGGTTTAACCACCTCCTCTATTCCGAGCGCCAGAAGATTCTGTTGATATCGCGGCTTATTTCTCTGGTTGAACCAAGGTATAATCTTGTCGAATTGGCACCCAAAGGAACGGGGAAATCGTTTGTGTTTGAAAATATGTCTCGCTACGTGGCCGTACGTTCCGGCGCGATCACGGCACCTGTCCTCTTCTTTAACGATTCCCGAAAAACTCCAGGCTTGATTACCCGCTACGACTGCGTGGTCATTGATGAGGCGCAAAAAGTCAAGGCGGATAGCTCTGGAGAATTGACGGCCCTCTTAAAATCTTACCTGGAGGCTGGCCGGTTCGGTCGCGGCAGCGCCGGTTCTATTACCGCTGAAGCAGGTATCGTAATATTAGCCAATATTGATCTTGACCAAAACAGGAGGCCATTAAATGAGGACATCGGTCTATTTAGAATATTCCCCAACTTCCTGAGAGAGACGGCTTTTATCGACCGATTCTCTGGACTGCTACCAGGTTGGGATCTTCCGCGCATCAGCAAGAAAACCCCTTCCAGCTCACTAGGACTAAAAGGCGACATTTTCGGAGAAATTCTTCATACGCTGCGGGGTGATATTAGCTATCGCGATTACGTCAAAACAAACATGGAACTTACAAATTGTGACGACATGCGGGACAGCAAGGCAATTGAGGCGGGTGCAACGGGCCTGCTCAAAATACTCTTTCCCGATAAGAAACCCTCTGATACTGACTTTTACAAATACTGCGTAAACCCAGCCATCGAGCTGCGGCAGAGGGTCAGAGATGAATTATGCAAATTAGACCGGGAATATGTCCCGCTCACCATATCTTCAAAGTTACCGGACGATTTTCAAAGCCATCATAAGAAACCATCCTATGCGGATAGCTTAACGATGAACAATAGCATATCAATACAAAGCGAAACGTTGTTGCTGTCAAATGATATGCCCCCGCAAACTGAAATAAATGAAAACACGAATGAGGGGGCTGATGCGCCAGTCGCAAAAACGCTGCGTATTCAAGATGGTGAAACGGGACAAAGCTATCAGCGCCTTTTCGGACATTATCTGAAGGGAGCGCGGGTTATCCATGTTACAGATCCCTATATCCGGATGGAATATCAAATCAGGAATTTCCTGCTCTTTGCCAATGCCATTGACACCTCGAGCGGACCTGTCAAACTGATCCTGACAACGGCCGCCGAGAATTCTTGCCAGGAACAGACGAATGCAAAAAAACTGGACGAGATAAAGGATAGCCTTGCGAAACACGGAATTGAGTTCAGCTACGAATTCAACCCGGCTATTCATGATCGAAGCATCGTTCTAGATAATGGTTGGCGGATCATTCCGGGGCGAGGACTGGATATTTTTCAGAAACCGGCATCAAAGTATGAACTCAGTGAAATCGACCAGCGGAAAAGAAAATGCCGGGAATCGGAAATTATTTATTTGAAAGAAGTTAGGGAGAGCGATCCCGGATAAATAGGCTATATCATTACCATGAGAACACACTATAACACAAACAAAATAAGGCTCATCCCTCTCAAATAATTATCGATTACCTTATAGGTAACGTCAGTAGTTTAACTACACAAGTTTGGAACTTACAAGCCTGTTTAAACTGATACCCTCTTCTGTTGCCTCAATAACAAGTTTTTTATGAACAGACGGCGGCACACGTACTAAAAATTTGCCGCTGTACTTTTTACAGGCTATTGGCTCAGGAATTATTTCACCTTCTTTTTGCATATCCTCTAAAACCTCCCCTACCAGTTTTCTTATACCTTTCAAAGCGGCTTCGGGCGTACCTGAAAGCCAACTCAAGCCGGGAAACTCAGCGCACAAGCCGACATATTCCTTATCTTCTTCAGAAAACGTTATGCGATAAGTATAGCGGTCATTTTTTAATGTCATAATTTCCCTCCAATTTATCAAGGGCTATCAAAACTTGTTTCACTTGGTAGACCTTTGCCTTGCCCTTGCTGTTTTGTATGTTAATTCTTGGGTCTCCTTTCCACGGAGTTTTGTAAATTCTGTGGCTGCTTCCCCCTTGCCTATGTTTTCCAAAATAATAATCACAAACCTTGCATAAATCTGAAAAACTAATATTGGCCGGATTGGTTTTCATTTCATCAATAATATCGTCTAATTTACTCATAAAATATGTATATATAGTATCACTATCAATACTAATGTCAAGTTAAATGTAAGGGACTTTTCGAGGATTTATGGTTGTCATATTTTTGTCATATTTCAAGATGTAAAACAATGTAAAAAACGCTTAAATTATAGAATCAATGTAAGGTAGTTGATGCTTAAGTCGCTGATGTCATTGAATATGTCCAGTGTTTTTAGCAACATGCTTTGTGTCCGATTACGACTGGCAGTCAAGGTGTCGAGGGTTCAATCCCCTTCAGCTCCACCAATTTATTTAATCTTGTGTGCTAAATATTTTCCTGCCGACATCTTTTCCATCTATTGAGGCATATTCCAATAGAAAACAA
>Ga0302244_1001261_pt1 | contig 16302 bp, 9 predicted proteins | sample AAG_UR_Phe_MG_FD_193513 | JGI IMG/M metagenome (GOLD analysis project Ga0302244, IMG submission 193513) | Enriched activated sludge microbial communities from anaerobic digester in WTTP, New Holstein, Wisconsin, United States - AAG_UR_Phe | ecosystem: Engineered > Bioreactor > Anaerobic >... | reverse complement strand
AAACAATGCAAAAGATGATGTGGCCTTCTGTAATAGGTGGGATGATGTTTGATTGGAATAAACAGATCTCATCTATGGTAAAAAGCACCATCGGTAAGGATATTTCTCCAATTTTAGAGAAAGCAATGGGTCCTGGATTAGCCCTTACTGTTGGTCTCCCTTCAGCTCTGAGCGCTTTAAATAAAACGAAAAGATTACCTTATGAAAAACATTTAATGCCACAACTTGGAGCTGTTGGTCAAGCTGCTCGTTTACTTGATATGTTTTCTTTATCTCGTCATCTTGGATATAGACTTCCTAAAACTATAGCTATGCTTGCTGGTGGTAAACAATTAGCTGATAAATTTATCAGACCTGAACAATTAATGACTGGAGCAGCAACTGGTACTTACGGTTTAGCTAAGAAAGCAGGTAAAGCTGCTGGAGGTCTTGTTGATACAATGACTGGTGGTTTTATTTCGAAAGGAGTTAATGCTATTGGAGGAACAAAGATTGGAGCAGCTGCTGGTGGTTTAGCGAAAAAAGCTTTTGCAGGAATTGATTCTAGTATTTTATCAGCTTTAGGATCTCCAATGGGTTTATCTATGGTTCTTGCCGGTGCTCAGGTTGGTTTAAGTATTCTAAAATCTATGAAAATAGCAAGATTATTTCCGACTAAAAAATCTATAGCTAAGTTATCTCGAGAATTTTCTATTACGTTACCAAACGCTCAAATTGCTGCACAAATAGATGCTTTAGCTCAAACTGGTAGAGTTAAACCTGAACAATTAAATTTTATGATGCTTAGATTAATTGAATTTAATACAAGAGCTACTGAACAACAGATAGCTGGTTTCAGATCAGAATATGTTTCTGAAGTGGATTATACTCGTCAAGAAAAAGAGAAAGGAACAGATCGTTTTGGTGAAGCTTATGAATCTAATTTTTTTGGTCGAGATAATAGATCTTTGTTTGGTAAAGTTGTTGATAAAATTGAAGGTTCACTTATAAATGTTATGGAAAAATATAATCCATTCCAACAGATTGGTAATTTTGTTTTTGGTCTTTTGAAAGGTAAAATAATATTACCAAAGCATGAGCAAAGTAGGATAGCGGCAAGTTATGGTTTTAAGTCAGAAAGAGAGATGGTAAAAGGTTTGTCTTCTGAGTTTAAAACTTCGTTTCAACAAACTCGTCTTTTAATGACTGATTCTGCTCAGATAAGACGAATGGCTCCACAAAATCAAGAGATAGCTCTTTTATCCGCTCAATTTGATATTCAAAGATTAATGGCTAGCGAATTAGTTACTGTTCGTAAAGGAATGGGTTTTGATAGTAACATTTTATATCGTGGTGCTGAAAAAGAGGGAATTTTTCAAGATCTGAAGAATGTTATTAAACGTTTTTCACCTGCAAATTTACCAGGAATTAATGCTCTTTGGAATCTAACAAAGTTGCCGTTTAAATACATTTTTCAAACTGGTCCACAAATCGCAAAGAAATCTTATGATTTATATCTAAAAGGTCTTGAAAAAATAAAAGATGTTATATTAGGTAAAGAGTACAAAAGATTACAAGATACTGAAGAATTATTAAAAGAAGCTGGATTATATAAACCTCTTGAGCAAGAATCTCAAGAATTTATTACAAAAGGGTTACCACAGCACCTTGAGCTTATTAGAGGGACATTACTACAACAAACTGAAATTCAATCAAATATATTTAATATTTTAAATCAACAGCTCGAGATCAGTGGTGGAATGTATGATTATATTTCGATGTCGAAGAAACAGAAAGAACCTTTAGTATGGGATTTGCTTGAAGGACAATATGTTACTGCTAAAATAGCAGAGATGCTTAAGAAATCTAGGTTCGAACGGTTATTGGCTACTAAAGAAAAAGGTTTTCGAGAAGGACCTATGGGTAAATTGATGCAGTTTTTAGATACACTATGGGTTGGTTCTAAAAAAGCTGATGAGCTTGAGCGAGCTGAAAAACGTATGGAAGGTGTTGAAAGGCTAATACAGAAACGACAAGAAATTGAAACTGGTGCAGCAACTATTTATCCTTCTTCTGGAGTTGTTCGAAGACTTATGGAAGAAAGATTAACAGGTGTTCATCCAACTAAGGTAATGAAACCAATTTCAAAGAAAGAAATTGAATATATGAGATCTCTAGAAACTCTTCCAGAAACTTTTTTCTGGAAGATGCGCAGAGTTGTTGCTGGAATGGTTCCAATTCTGGGTCCTTTATTTTATACACGTGCTCGACAAAAGGTTGAAATATTAGGACCAGAAAAAAGAGAAGAAGAAATTGAATCAAGAACTGAACTTGAAAGAGAGATTGAACAATCTGAGAAGTTTTTCTGGAAGACACCTGTTAGAAAGCTTGCCGGTCAAAATCTACCAAAAAATATAATACTATCTAAAAAACAAGCACAAACTGGTGTTCCAGCACAGACTAATGCTCTTACTTCTCTATTTGAAAAGTATAAAAATGTCATTGATAGTAGTGATGTTAAAAAAGGAGATTTTCTTAAAGTATCTGTTTTAAATTTTGAAGATCTTAAGAATATGTTACCTGATTGGTCGATTTTATCACAAGGTGGTATTGCACCATCAGAATATCTTGGAGAGAATAAAGGTCATAATATTTTTACACTTTTAAAACCAGGACAACCATATGCTGAAGTTACTATTGTTGATAAAGAAGGTAATCCTGTTTTTATTGGTGGTGGAGCGAATCAATCTGGATCATTCATGGATGATATAGTTTCGATCAAAAAAGCATTAACTGGAGAACCAACGAGTATTGCTGATCTTCTAGATCCTAATAAACCAGAAACAGCACAAGTTTCTGTATTGAAAGCAGCGGCTGAAGGTATGCGTATTTCAGAAGGTGATAAAAACAAACCAGTGTTAGTTGGTGAAAAAGGTCCAGAGATTTTAATGCCAAGGTCTGCTGGTGTCATTATTCCTAATGATCAAATTCAGAAATTTGCTGATGGTGGAATTGTTAATGGTGGAGTTTTTGAAGAAATAAAGGCTATTTTGGAAGAGCAAGCTGATATTCAAAGAGAAACGCTTATGGTTAATACACAAGCTATTCAAATTGATCAAGATCGCACAGTTCAACAAGAGCTTCAAGAAGTTGAGCAAAAGAAAAAGGAAGAAGAACAGAAGACAACTCAGAGAGGTATTTTAGATACACTTAAAGGAATCTATCAAAACACAAAAGAGAAAATTTTTGGTGGTAAAAAGAGTGGTGATAAAGATAAAAAAGGAATGAGCTTATTTGATTTATTACTTGGTGGTTTGGCTAGTGGTGCACTTGCAGCTTTAATTGGTGGATTAACTTGGGCAATCTCTGACGCTATTAAAGATTTTAAAAATAAAGACTGGAAACAAGTAATAATTGATTTTTTTATTGGGGATATGGAAAATAGTTTAGGAGCTACTGGTAAGACAGTTGGTAAGTGGGCACTAATTGGAGCTGGTGTTGGAAAGTTCATAGGTCCAGTAGGTATGATAGGTGGCGCACTTTTAGGTGCTGGTTTTGGAGCTTTATTAGAGGGTGTCAAAAGTACATTTCTTGCTTATAAAGAAGGTGGTATAGGTCAAGCGTTAGAGACTTGGTTTCTAGGAGATAAAGAAGGAGGACTTAAGTCAGCTATTCAGGGTGTTGGTAAGTATGCTGCTATGGGAGCAACTGTTGGTGCAATTCTTGGTTTTGGTGTTCCTGGAGCAATAGCTGGAGCTGTTGGTGGTGGAATTATCGGTGCAGTTCTTGGTTTTATTGGAGCTGATAAGATTAAATCTGCTGTTGAATATATGGCAAATTTATCACCAAATGCATATCTGTTAAATATGTTTGAAGATATGGGTATTGGTGAGTATGGTATGAAACTTGCAACCTGGGGTTCTGTTATTCCTGTGATAGGACCTATTGTTGGAATGGTTGTTGGATCTGCTATGGATGTTGTTTCAGGAGTCTTTTCAATTGCATTTAAAGTTGGTGATTGGATTGGTAAGATATTACCAACTCCACAAGAAATAGCTGGTAAAATGGGTGATCCTGGTACTAGAGCGTACGATTGGGCTATAACTGGAGCTGGAATAGTACCAATAATAGGTGGGTATGTTGGTGGATTCGTTGGAGCTCTTGCCGATGGTCTAGAATCAATATTTGGTGATATAGCTAAGGTTTGGAAATGGATTAAAGAAAAAATTGATCCATATTTAAAACCATTTAAAAATCTTTTTAGTTATGATGAATCATATAAACCACCAGAAGATACAGCATTATTAGAATCAATGAATTATAAAAAAGCAACAGAACAGGTAAAGAAAGAAGTGAAAGCAGCTATTCCAGTTACTCCAACTACAGCTGTGGATGCTAAACAAGAAAGAATTGATTATTTAGTTAAGAGTGGCATTAATTCTGATGAAGCTAAAAAAATTGTTGAAGAGGAAATGGCTCGTGAAGGTAAAGTTCGTCAAAGAAAAATAACTGGTAAGTCTGAATGGGTTACTCCCAGTGCACAACCCGCTGGCGTTCCTACAACTGTTAAACCAGAGGATGTTTATGTTCCTTCTCCTACAACTCCCAGTGCACAACCCGCTGGCGTTCCTACGACTGTTAAATCAGGGGATGTTGGCGTTCCTTCTCCTGCAACTCCCAGTGCACAACCCGCTGGCGTTCCTACAACTCCTCCTAAAAAAGAAAATCTGAAGAAAATTCCAGAACCTCTAAATTTAAATGTTAAGAATGCACTTACTGAAGCTTCAGAAAAAACGGGAGTGCCGTTAAATACTCTTTCAACAATAGCTTATATTGAATCTAAGTTTAATCCTTTAGCAAGAAATGGTAATGCATATGGATTATTTCAGTTTATGAAAAAGACTTGGAGAGATATAACAACTCAAAAAGGAAAAAAGTATGGAATTACTCCTGAAACTTCTCCACTTGATGCAAGAGCTAATGCTTTAATGGGAGGAGAACTTATTAAAGATGATTCAAAAAGAATAGAATCTACGGTGCCTAATCCACCACCAACGTTAGCTGATATTTATACAGCACATTTTTTTGGTGCTGGTGATGTAGTGAAGTTTTTTAGAGAGATGAAAAAAGATCCAAATCAAATTGGTGCAAATGTGTTACCAGGACCAGCTGAATCGAATCCAAATATTTTCTATGTTGATGGTAACAAATCACGACCAAGAACTTTAGCTCAAATATACCAATTGATGGGTCAGAAAACTGGAGTTGATGTTTCTAGACAACTTGCTGATTTAAAACCACCAGCTGGTGAACCAACTAAAGAACAAATAACACAAAAAGAATTTGAAATGAGAAGAACTGGTGTTCCAGAGACAGAGTTAACAAGAGCTAGAGAGATGTTGATTGAAGAAAAGAAAAAAGAACAGAAAGAAGAACAGAAAAAAGAACCATTTAATATTATGAAGTTTTTGACAGAATTACCTGCAGAATTTAATAAGATCACGACAGAAGTTCTTAATGAAACAAATACTGTTCCTACAACTGTTAAACCAGAGGATGTTGGCGTTCCTTCTCCTACAACTTCTAGTGCACAACCTGTTGGTGTTCCTACAACTGTTAAACCAGAGGATGTTGGTGTTGTTTCTCCTTCACCAGGATATCAACCTTGGAGTCAGTCGTTAGGGCAGATATTTGGAAAGGCTAAAGAATTGCAGACGAGTGGTGTGACAGCTGAACAGTTAGAAGCTCGAAGACGTGATAGTAAAGGTGGAATTAATTGGGATAACGAACTTTCAAGATTACCGAATATTGAACAAGTTAATAATGAGAAAATTGAAGAAAAAGTTACAAGATTAGGTGAGAAGATGAAGGAAACAGTAGGTAAAATTGAAGATGAGATTAAAACCAATGTTATACCACAAGTGCAAAATACTATAGCAACAATGCCAACACCACAAATTACTAATATAAGAGATACAGCTGTTGATCCATTTCTTGATTCGTTAATTAATAGGTTATTTTCTGGTGCAAGTATGTTGTTTTCATCGGAGTTTAAAGAGTATACTTATGATAGTGGGATTAATCATAGTTTTAATATTTAGTTAGGGTAAGCGGCAAGATCTTCAACTAGATCTTGCCGCTTTAACTATATTAAATCAGGGAGATATAAAATGTTTGAAGATTTAATTAGTGGAGCAAGACAAGCAACATCAAGTTTAGGAAATTATGTAAAAGATAATGTTGTACCTGGTGTTAAAAATATAGCAAATTATTTATTCACATCGAGTGATTTTTTTACAGGTCAATCTGAATTGTTTACAATTGGTAGACCTTATGCTTTCAATCAATATGTTGATCCTTATAAAAGATTAGCAAGTTATATTAGAACTAAAATGAGTGTAATTGATCTTATACCATGTCACTATGAGATGGCTTTTAGCAAAATGCAAGAAGATGTGAAAGAAGGACAAGCATTTCAAGGTGGAATTTATAAAGTTTTTTATGATGAAAAAATAAAACAGTTTCAGAAACTGTGTATTCAACATGGTCTTGGTACTGGCCCGTGGTTACAAGAATGTAAATGGTGTGGAGTTAGGTTATATACTACTGATGATACAACAGCTACTGATAATTTTAATATTCAATATCAAGATAATTTTTTTCAAGATATTGCTAATAAATTGAGTAATATTTCGCAGAGTATGAAACAGTTAACTCAGTTTAGAGGAATAACAAGATCAGCTACTGGTAGAGATCAAGAGATAATGGATAGGATTGGACAGAAAGCTAATCAAGTTGTTGTTGATAAGTTAAAGAAATCTGGAGCGAGTGAAGAAGTTATTGGTAATGTTGGATCTTTGTTAAGTTCTGTAAAAGATTTATTAAAAGGAAATAGAATAAGTTTTCCTAAGATCTGGCAGAACACAACAAGTTCAAATAGTTTAAATGCTGTTGTAAAATTAGTTTCACCTTATGGTTCACCAGAAGCTGTTAGACAATTTATTATCAAGCCATTAATGTTTTTAATAATTCTAGCATCACCACAAACAGATGATGGTATTTCATATGGGAATGTTATTCCTCTAACTATAAAAGCATATGGTATAAATTATACTGTGCTTGGTTCTATTAGTAATATTACTCTTCGTCGCGGTGGTCAGGATACTAGTTTTAATATTTATAGACAACCACTTACTATTGATGTTAGTATTGAGTTTCAGACTCTATTTGATGGTTTTGCTATTTATACTTTAAGTGAAGATGAATATAAACAAAATCCAGATCATCATATATTTACAAATCCAAGTCTTGTAAATCCTGATTATCCAATAATTGATAAAACATCCAAAACACCATTATTAACTATGGGTACATTGTTAGAATCATTAAAACCAGTTCAATTAGTTGAAGCTGATTTTCAGATATATGGGAATTTTCTTAGACCAGCGAAAAATGGTATTTCTAATCCTGGTATGAGTACTAGTAGTTTGTCTGCTGGAACTCAAGTTTCTCCAACTAATCGAAGTTCTTTTGATCCATTATCTGCTGTATTAGATACTGCAAAGAATTCTGTAAAGAATATCGGATCAAGTGTTAACTCTTGGGTTTCAACAGCTAAAACATCAGCATCTAATATAGTTCGAGATAAAGTTAAGCTGAATCTAAAAGAGTTTGGCAGATTGTAAAAAATCTTAAATAAAAGGAGCATAAGCGAGACAATGAGTGTTTTTGCCGATGGCTATAGTAGTTATTTAAATTATGCTTTTAATTATAACAATAAACTTGAATTTTTAAGCAATATCTTTAAGAGTGGATATGAAACTTGTCGAGATACAAATTTTATTACAGAGAAATTCTTAAGAAACCTTGATGATTTTCCTAAATTTCCATATTTTTTCAATATTGTATCTGGAGAAAATTATATAAAAATAATAGAAATATATAATGTTTCTTTGGATATTGTTGATAATTTATATGATGTGTTATTACTTAGGCCAGAGATTGCTAGATTGAAATCAAGTTATGATTTAATACCAGAGAGAATTGAAGATATTATTCGAGAGGCTTATTATCAGTATGCATATTTAAGTAGTTTAGATAACATTTATCCACCTAATTTTTATAGATCTTATATGTATGAACGGAGTTATCGCAATTTTTACAGTAATTTATATTCTGATAATTTTCGTTCTATGGGTGAAATAGAAAGCGCTGGTATTGAAAATAGTAGTTTCTTGCCGTTGTATGTTATTCGTGAGTTTTTATTTAATACTATGTTTAATAATTGTAATCTTTTACAAAAATTATTAGAATATTCTTTATATTTCAATATTTATGGACCGGCAAGTGAGATGGTTGATATTACTAATTTAAATAGTGGAATGACATCTTTTATTACATCATATAAATCAACAATGAGCACTGAGATGACTAATTTGATTACAAAATCAGTATATAATTTTATAACTGTATCACCAACATTATCGTCTCAGATATCATCAGTGATACAATCTAGACTTAATACTCTTCCAACAATCTTTAATTCATTTTTATCAACACTTTATAATGATATAGTATTTAATTTCGTTGGACGAATAGTAGATTCATTGTATTCAGTAATTAGTTCTAATATTCTTTCGAAGATTTATAATGATGGTAGCATTATAAATCAAGTTAAATTATCTAGTTTGTCAGAAACTGAAAATAATTTATTTAATAGTTTTTTAAGAATTAACAGTGTTGATGTTGAACCATATTTATTTGTTAGTTACTTTTATAAGTTTTGGCCGTCAAAATTTGTAAACATTTTATGTTTATGTTTGCAAAATTTTGTTGAAAATGTCATTAAACCATCTACAATTGATATTTTGTCACTTTCGGAATTTCGAAATATTATTGATGATTTTTATTGCTCAGCTCCTGAACCTGACCCAGATCACGCCGATGAATATATTTTTCGAGGATCATATATTGATTATAATACTCTAAGATCTTATTTAGTTAACACTCTAACATTAACACCAAGTAATTATTTACTAACTATCTCAAATTATTATCAAGTGCCTAGATTTGGTTGTACATTAGTTTATATTGATCTTCTTGATAAATTTTTCGCAACTGATGCTTATAAGAATTTTGTAAGTGATTTACTTGAAGATGTTTTTGTTTTTCTAAGAGATAATGGTCATATTGATTATTCTCTTAATTGGTATGATAAACATAAAGCTATTAATATTTATTTAAAAACTTTCATGAGATATAAAATCCTTGATAATACAACAGGAACAAGATTATTTCAGAATGTTACTGATAATTTCACCACAATTTTTAATAGAATAATTCAAAATACAACTCATACGTATACACCATATCCAGCTGCTGGAACATACGATATATCTATTAGTATTTTGTCTGCTTTTGAGTTGAATACATTGTTCAGTAGTATGACAACTGGTGTAACTTTGGATAGAACACATCAATTTGCTGAAAATCTGTTTCTTTCAGTTTTAACTCGAGAAACTATTTATGGTGCCTTTGAATATTTCATTACATAATTTTTCATTTTTTATATAGAAATTCTAAAATTATAATTTGTTTTACAGGAGAATAAACTATGTTGAGTATTTCTCAATTATTTGAACAAAATGAACGACCAAGAGTAGAATCATCAGCTTCTATTCGAAGAAGTTGGGCAAGACAGAGAATTGCTGAAGCAAGATCTGCTGCAGCTGCTGGTAAAATTGATCAAAAAACATTACAACAACGAGTCAAATATTGGTTAAAAGTCGCTTCTGGCGCAGTTGCTTCACCATCTGAACTCCAATCAGGAACAGGTGCAAGTGCTGCTGAATTGAAAACAGTTGGTACGTTTTTTTAAAAATTAAAAGAGGAGGCGTATGACTTTCGGCAATTTTAGTAGTCAAAAAGATCCTAAAACTCTATTGAAAGCTTTTATTTCAACTTTCACATCTGAAGATTTTTTAGTTGATATTATTCGCATTACATTACACCCTTCTGATTTTGGAAATTTCGTATCTGATAAATCAAATTCTGTTATTGACTATATTAGAGATTTTTTAAAAGGATTAAATGATATATCCAAAAAATTGCAACTTCCAAATAGCAAAGTAATCCAAAATCAGATACAAGTAGTTAGTACTTTATTAACTATTCGAGAGTCAAGTGCAATCTTATTAACATATGATAATGTATTTCAACATCTTGTATCGAAAGATCTTGTAACTACTAAACTAGTTCAAAGAGCAGTTGATAATAGAATAGAATCTTCAGATGAATTTAGAAAGCAGACAGATACTATTGTTAATATTATTCATTCTTATTATGAAGTGATTTCAGTTAGTTCAACAGTTACATTGTTGGATAATTTGCAAGATTCAATTTATGAGAATAATCTATCACCATTTGAAGCTTTGAAAAATTATAAGGATTTAATTATTACAGCTTATAATGATCTTTCTAAGTTACAATCATTATCAAAAGCAGAATCAATTTCAGATTATTTTGTTATATCGGACGAATCGTCTTGTACTACTTTGGCTCAGACACTTGTTGAATATATATCAAGAGGTTTTAGTGTATTTAAAACTGGTTATGATTTACTTGATAAAACTCTTGAAGGTGTTGAAAGTTCAAGTGTTCATCTTATAGCCGCTCCAAGTAATCATGGTAAAAGTATTTTCACTATTAATTTGTGTTGTAGAATGATACAAAATAATATTTCTGATTTTGAAAAAAATGATGCGATTTTGTTTGTAACATTAGAAGATGATATTTATAAGCTCAGTCGGCGTTTTGCAGCTGTCTTTGGAAATTATAGATTTGATATGTTAAAAAAGCTTTTCACAAAATCATATGAAATGACGCGTGCAACTCAATTAATGGGTATGCAACAAGATAGCGGATCTAAATTAGTCAGTAGTTTAGAAGGTATATTTAGAAACGTATTAAAATCAAGTATTGCTAAGATAACTACTGGTAATGTTACATTAATTTTAAAGCATTGTAATGAATCAACTTTTTCTCCAGGTGATCTTGGAAGGTTTATCGATAGATTAAGAGTTGAAGGTTATCGAATTAAAGCATGTTTTATTGATTATATTAATTGTATGATTCCAACAACAACTCGATTCAGTAATTCAAAAGAATATGACGATCTTGGTCAAATTGTTCAGGAATTAAGGGCTTTATCTAGAATTCAACATGTTCCAATAATTAGTCCTTGTCAAAACAGAAGAGATTCTGAGAATATAATTAAATCAATGACCAATGCTGATATTGGTGATAGCTATAAATTAATTAGATATGCTGATTTTATTTATATGTCTCGTATGAGACCTGATAAGAATTTTTTGTCTGAAGAAGTCAGACCACATGTTATACCGAAGAAGCATGATAGTGATAGTGGTGTAATTGATATGAATACAATTAAGATTAAAGATCAATTAATTGATATTCTGATACCATTTGAAGTTAAGATTACGAAGTCAAAGGATTCAGAAAAAGATCAAACAAAATTTATGTTGTTCTGCACTCAGAATCTAAGAATTTATAATAATATTGATGAGTATTTGAAAGATGCACCAATTATTAAAATTAATAGTGATAATTTGGAAAAGGATATCACAACTTTGACCAATTTAGCAATAACAAGCATCTCTAGTGATTTTATGGAACATTCGAATGTTATCGAATTAAATAAATCTTCTTTTGGGATTGAATCTGAAGGTGATATTATTTTCAATTGATTTTGATAATCGGCAAGATCTTTGACTAGATCTTGCCGATTATCTAAGTTTTTTGTTAATATTTTCTATTTTTATAAAAAATTTAGAACCCTTCTTACATTTTTAATGAAATGTTCTATTTTTTGACTATATTAGAAAAAGCTAACTATATATTTAGCCGGGAAATATTTTCAAAAAAATTATTAAAACAAACGGAGGTTTTACTTATGTTAAGAGAATTTGTAAAATTAATTGATGAAGCAGTTGATGAAGGATTTGCACGTGGTTTGAATTTGTTTATGGAAGGTCTCGAAGAAGATCTTACTAAGACAGAGGTTCTTGCAGAAGTTGGTGGTGTTGATTCATACGTTGCTAATATGCTGACATCTGATGGTATTGATGTTGAAGTACTGGAAGAGGAGATTGATGAGCGGAAGGTTGATGCATTGTTAGCACAGTTTAAGAAGGAAGGCATTCTTGGTTAATTTTTTAACTATATTATTATTGTTTTTACAACTTATAGTGTTAGTTTTAATTCTATTAAAATTACACAAAAATGATTTAAAAGATGATTCATTTGTTGTCAGTAATAGTATGTTGCATGAAGTTGTTGATCTCTATTCTAGAGAAATTTTACAAGATAAAGTTGATTCTTTAAAACAACAATTTGATTTAAATCCGAGATCAAAGACACAATCTATAAAACCATATACAGATGCTCGAAACATACTACTTTCTGATGCTGCAAAAGAGATTATGAAGAAATATATATCCAAGAAATGTCAGAGAGATCTACTTAAGTTCTACACTATTGATGGTCTAATTTTAACTATCGTAGCAAAACTAAAACTAAAAGGGTAAAAAATCTATGTCAATTTTAAGTTCGTTATTTGGAGACGATGATTTTGCGGATATTGATAATCGAATTGATGCTTTAATTGGTCAGTTTCCGATGATAAATCATAATAATCAAATAGAATCATCATCAGGTGATTTTGTTAGTTCATTTATTGATTCTTCATCTAAAAGTGAAATTGATAAACTTTTACAAACAGCAGGAGTTTCAAGGGATAGACTGGAGCGCTACAATATATATGATGAAACATATAAATATGTTCCAATTATTAAAAGAATGTTAAAGGTTTATATTGCTAATATACTACAGAAGAATCCAGTCACTGGAAAATGTTTGTTTGTAAAAGAAAATATGGAATTTGCTACACAAAAAAATGGATCGGAAATTGATAATGTTAAAAAATCTAAGCAGTTCACAGAATCATGTATTAAATCTTTCAATTTATTAACAAAATTAAGAGGTCACATTTTACCTCTTACCTTAATTTATGGTGATTGTTTTATTGAAGTTGTTGATATTAATCAAGAAACCAAGAAAAAAGAATCAGGGTCTACACTTTCTATGATGCCACTTTTTGAGGCTGAGTTGAGAGGTGTTGATAACGAACTATCCCAGTTACAAAGTAGACGAGATAAGAATGGATTTGTTTATGATCAAATAGATCAAATACTATCAAAATTGGCAAAATATTTTTGTGAGATATCTATTATTGATGAAAAATCATTAGAAGATGATCAAAACAAAGATCTTGCCGATAAAAAACAAGAAACACAAATTACAACATTTGATGATGTTTTACTTAAAATTCACAAACCACATAACATAATCATTTTACAAACCGAATATGGAACAATTCTTGGTTATCTTGAAGTTATTAAAAATGAAACACCACAAGTGTACAATTTAACTCAAACTCTATCAACTTTAGTTGGTAGAATAACATCAATTTTAGGAAGAGATATCTCTTCGCAGGAAAATATCACAGATAGACTTGTTCGATATATTGTTAAACAAATACTTGAAAAAGCTGGGACAAAAACAATCAGCGGAACAGAATCAATTGATGACATATTAAGAGGTTTGGACCCGCAAGTTTACACATTTATTAAAAGATTAATTGTCGAACAAGGTCTAAATCAGAAAAATTTACAGAATATAAATAGAGTTAGTGTAAGATTTATTCCAGTGAGTAGAATGGTTTCATTTAGTTTGTTGTCATCTGAATATAGTCCTTATGGTGAATCATTTATTGATCCATTAGTATTTCAGTCTAAATTATATATTTTATCACAATTATCTAATGTTATTATGAAACTATCAAGAGCAGCACCTGTTCGTAAGTGGACTATTGATGTTGGTTCAACTCAAATGCAACCAGGTCTTATTCAGAAATTAAAAAGAGAATTATATAATACAAGAGTAACAGTTGATGATTTAGCAACTTTTAAAAATATTCCGAAAATTTTAAGTGATTTTAAAGATATGTTTGTGCTCTCGAAAAGTGGAAATAAACCTATTGATGTTGAAATTTCGAGTCATGGTGATCCAACAGTTCGAATTGCTGATTTACAGGATGCAAGACAAGAGATTATGAGCCTTTCCGGTATTCCACCAGCATATTTGGGTTATGCTGATGTTATTGAGCTTCGAGAGCAATTAGTTCACACCAATGTTGCTTTTGCAACCGAAATAATAGACATACAAGAAAATATTTCGAATGGTTTAACAAAAATTATTGATATTATAGCACAAATTAAAGGATTTTCTTTTAACCCATCTATGTATACTCAGGTAATGTTGATACCACCGATAACTCTAATATTACAACTTATTGAGATGTCATTATCATCTATAGGGAATATTAGCGGTATTTTTCAAACATTACAAATGCCAATTGATCCTTATTTCTTTTTGCAACAATATATTCCTTATATTAATTGGGAAGAATTTAAAGAGAAAACAGATCAGTATGCTCTTCTACAACAAACTAAAGCAAAAGTTGATTCATTGAATCCAGATGGTGCATCGTAGGTAGGAGATAGTCATGTTTTTATTTGAACAATTTTATGAACAACAGATTACGCAGCCGATTAAACAAGTTTCAAATCAAGCTTATACTAATAAAAATCTTCAACAATCACAAGAATTCTCTGATGAAGAAGATGATATTAATTCTGAAGATGATATGGATCTCGAGAGTGATGATACTGCTGCTGAAAATGAAAATGAAGAAGATCAGAGTGTTCTTCCTCCAGATCTTGCACCTTTAAAACGATATTATCTTATTACTAGACTAAAAGAATTAAACAACAAACTCGAAGATTATAATATTAAAAACAACGACCTGGATATTATCGTTAAATTTTCTAACAATTTATCTTACAATTCTCTATTATTATTGAGCACCAATATAATACAGAGTATTGAAGATCAAATAGCGAGGTTTACAAATGGGAAGAAATAATAATTTAAACAATAAATATAATTTTATCTTTGAAGGAACACGAGTTGTTAGGAATCAAGATATTGAGATTCTTGATGAAATTCAAGTTCCTGGTGGTAAGACTAAGGTAGTCGGAAAAGCATTATTACAAGAAGCGGATGTATTAAATGCTAACAAAAGACGTTATCCAAAACAGATATGCGAGTCAATCGTTAATCAATTAGCACCAAAAGCAACGAGTCGATCGTTACTGATGGAGATAGATCATCCACTTTTTGTATCATCTGATCCAGAAGTGCTTAAGAAAAGGGCTACTATTGTCGAAATTAATAATTGTGGGGCTTTACTAAGAGATATTATTTTCGAAAATGGTCGAATTCATGGGGTGTTCGAAACTCTCAGTGGATTTAAAGGACCAGATCTGTATAATTTAATTACTAAAGATAAAGTAGATGTTGGTTTTTCCTTGAGAGCTCTTGGTGCGATTGAAACATTATCAGACGGAACAATTATAGTTAAAGATCCAATAAGACCAATAACTTATGATTTTGTTTCTAATCCAAGTCATGTAACATCTAGAGTTCTTGAATTTCTACCTGAGTCAGCATCTGAATTTATGTCTAGCGAACAAGTTTTATATGAAACTGATTTGAGTATACTTAGTAAAGATCATATCACAATAGCTGATGGTGATTCAGTTGTAGTTAGATTTATTGATGATATTATTAATGAACGTTTTTATGATATCATTTCGAAAAAAATAAAATTCAATTTCTAAACTATTAATTTAAAGGAGAGATTATTATGCAGCTTACAACTTTATTTGAGAATTATGAACACTTCATTAATGAACATAGTAGTGAAATTTGCACCCCTGCTGGCGCACTTAAAATGATTACAGATAATGGAATGTTTAGAGCATATATGGATACATTAACTGACGGTCTTGATGCTCACACTAGATCATCTGTAATTTCTGTAGCAAATAGACAGCGTGAGATGATTCTCAATGAGACAGCTAATGTTCCGGGTTCTACACTTTCTTTTGGCTGGACAGTTTTGTCATTTCCTATTCTTGTTGATATTTATGCTGAACCTATTATATCTGAGCTCTGCAATGTTTATCCTGTTTCTTCTCCTGTTGTATCTATCCCAAGAATCAAGATAATGGCTTATATTAAAGGTTATGGTGGAACAACGACTCAGATAAGAATACCTACTTATTCACAGACGATTAGACCTGGTGCGCTTTCTCTTACTTGTTCACCTGGTGTAAGTAA
>Ga0302244_1001260_pt1 | contig 16303 bp, 10 predicted proteins | sample AAG_UR_Phe_MG_FD_193513 | JGI IMG/M metagenome (GOLD analysis project Ga0302244, IMG submission 193513) | Enriched activated sludge microbial communities from anaerobic digester in WTTP, New Holstein, Wisconsin, United States - AAG_UR_Phe | ecosystem: Engineered > Bioreactor > Anaerobic >... | reverse complement strand
GAAAATGAAATAATAGCCAGAAATGTACGTGACACCGAGATATATGGTAAATCGTCATCATGAGCGAATTTAAGCTTCCCGAGAAGATAAAATCCAAGCATTGAGAAGATCACTATCCAGATTGCAATAAAAACATCACGACTCATCAGACCCCATTGTGCAACTGAATCAGCTACCATCAAAAACTTCAATGAAAAAGCAAGTAACAGAAAAGCAAGCACAACTTTTACTGAATTAAGCCAGCCGCCTGATTTTGGCATATTTCCAAGCATTGACGGGAAAACAGCCAGCAAGGTGAAAGGAATAGCAAGGGCTACTGAAAATCCGGTCATACCAATAATAGGCGATAATTTATTGCCCGATACTGCTGCTTCAACAAGTAAAGTACCAATAATAGGACCGGTACATGAAAACGATACCAGCACAAGTACCAGCGCCATAAGAAATACACCTATTAATCCTCCGGTTTTTTCCGCTTTATTGTCAATAGCTGTAGTCCAGCTTGAAGGTAATTGTAGTTCGAAAGCTCCAAAAAACGCCGCTGCAAAAACAATAAGCAACAGGAAGAAGAAAATATTGAAATAGGGACTGGTAGAAAGCTGGTTCAGACCATCAGAGCCAAATATCATTGACACACCGGTACCCAAGGCAACATAAATGATCACTATTGAAATACCATAGATAAGGGCATCAGTCCTTCCTTTAGCTTTATTGCTGGTGTTGCGTATAAAATAACTCACTGTCATAGGTATCATCGGGAATACGCATGGAGTTACCAATGCAAGTAGCCCTCCAAGCAATCCTGCAATAAAAATATACCAAAGTCCTGTTTTTGTTTTTGGAGTTTCTTCATCCAGGTCGCTTGTTATAATGGTCTCTTCATCTGCTGGTATTTCCTCAGTTAGTTCTGACTGTTCAATACTGCTATCAATATCAGTTTCTTCAGCAGCTGTTTTTTCAGGATCTGAAGTAAGGGCAGCAGAGGCTTCTTCCTTAAAAGCCGGCACCGTTATTTCAAAATCAACGGATGTAGGGGGAAGACACGAAGAATTATCACAGCACATAAACTCAAGGTATCCAATAACTTTAAAGGCATCACCTGATGCAGGTACCACTTTTTGTGTGAAATCCGTTTTACCTTTAAAATATTTGAGCTCCATTTTAAAAATCTCATCAAACTTCTTAATAGGCTGTTTTTCAATTACTTTACCATTAAGTTTGAAGGCATCGCTTTCATCAAAATTAAAATTGGTAGCAACAGGCCTACCATCCGGTAAATCCTGTGAATACAAATACCAGCCATCTTCAATAGTTGCAGTAAAAATTATGTTTGCTTCGGTAGCAGAAATACGTTTGGCAGCAAATAACCACTTAACAGGTTCAAGCATCTGAGCTGCCAAAGGCAGTGAAAAAACTGCCAGCAGAATTAGTAATGATAAGCGTTTCATAATTAATTTCATGTTTTATAAAAATTTTTGCAAAAATAGAATTTAATTAAATGCCGGACGAAATTTTAAACTTCATCTCATTAATGGCACATTACGGCAAACAAACATATCATACTTATTTACTACCACTTATGGTAATAACAAAGGCTGTTTGTGTAATTGACTTTATTCTGTTTTGATCAGCAATCCTGTATCCTACTATCCAAACAATACGGTCGTGGGCATCGGTAAGCAGCCAGGTTCTCTCTTTATCGGCTATTGAGAATTTATTGGCAGTAAAAAAATCACTGATCTTCATTTGTCCTTTCATACCAAAGGGTTTTATTCTGTCCCCCTGTTTCCATTGACGGATCTTTAAAGGAAATACAAGAGTGTCAAAATCGAGGAATGCTTTGTTTGGATCTGCAATAACCTGAAAATCAGCATCCTTTCTCTGAATTTGAAATTCCAGATGCAATGGTGCAAAAATTTCTGCCATTCCTTCTTCAATAATGAATTCCGAATCACTTACCCCGGTTTCTGACAATGACTGCAGAATAAACACCTCCCGGTCCTTAATAAGTCTGTGAGAAGAGCTGTAAAAGGTTTTTCCGGGCTGAGCATCAACTGACTGAAGTATAAATTGTGTCTGATCAGTGGTAAAATCGTATTCCTTAAGGATCTCGTAGAGCAATAAATCCGGGAAACCGGTTTGGGTAAGTTTTGTAATTGATAATTCCAGCTTTGAATCATGCTGAGTAATGATTTCACTTTTCAGCTTATTTATTTCGCTACGAAAAAAAGATTCCGTTTCAGTTAAAAGTTCAAGATTACCTGCCATTATTTTACGAAACGAAGGCTGCAGCTCATCAAAAACAGGGATCAACTGATGACGGATGCGATTTCGCAGATAATCGTTGCTGATATTGCTGGAATCTTCGCGGAAACAAAGATTATGGGTCTTTACATATTCTTCAATAGTACTGAGCGGGGTATCAATCAGGGGTCTAATAAAAATACCGCTTTTAGCAGCAATACCTTTAAGTCCGCCAATACCTGTACCACGGAGGAGATTTATAAAAAAAGTTTCTATCTGATCATCAAGATGATGTGCTGTAGCAATAAAATCCCATTTATATTGAGCTGCAATTTTTTCAAACCACCTGTAACGTAGTAATCGGGCTGCCATTTGAATAGATATGCCTTGCTGCTTTGCAAATTCTTCAGTATTGAAATATTGACAATAAAATGGTAAGCTATATTTATCTGCCAATGCTTTTACAAAAGCTTCATCACCGTCAGATTCTTCTCCGCGCAGATTAAAATTCACATGAGCTATTCCGGTTTTAATACCTGAATTAACAAACATATGCAACAATGCCACCGAATCCATGCCTCCGCTTACAGCAACCAGCACAGCATATGAAGTCGGAATTTCCAGTTTCCTGAAAGCACCGGCTATCAGGTTCTCACCTTCATTATTTTCTTGTTGTTTCGGTTTGATCATCAGCCTGTTTTTCTGTATTTATCAGGATTACAATAATGAATTTGCAAATATACTCTGTTTATAAATGTTAAAATTCTTTGTTAAGCTGATAGTCAATATCCAACTAATTAATAAAAGAGTAAATACCTGCTTTCATGGCAGCAGAAAACCATGAAAAGATCAATGAATCCGGTAATGAATAAATCATCACCCATCATTCTAAAATACTGCCTTTTTGAGCGCTTATTTCAACTAATTGGTTTTCAGGCATATTAGCTTAACTATCTGCTTTATCTCACAACTATTCATTTATTTACGATTATGGGTTTTTTATAATAAAATATTATGTACTTTTGCACCGCCAAAAATTCAGAGTATTTTATGGTTTAAGTTAATGAAAATCAATTATATACTCTAACATGTTTTTTATTTATTAATCAAAACAATTATTTTATGCGAAAATTGGCTTTGCTTTTTAGTTTCATTCTGGGTATTGCGAGCCTGAATCTTTATGGTCAGGAACTCAATATCACAGGAAAAGTTACCAGCCAGGATGACGGATTCGGCGTTCCCGGCGTAACTGTATGGATAAAAAGCACCACTGTTGGTACTACAACTGATATTGATGGAAATTATTCTATCCGTGCCAGACAGGGTCAGGTGCTTAGTTTCTCATTTGTAGGAATGGTAACTCAGGAAATTACAGTTGGTACTTCCAATGTAATTAATGTAAACCTTGTGTCAGAATCATTCGGACTTGAGGAAATTGTGGTTACTGCTCTTGGTATTAAAAGAGAGAAAAAATCTCTGGGTTATGCCTTGCAGGATGTACAGGGCAGCGAACTTGCCGAATCGCGGGAATCAAATATCGGTAATGCTCTTACCGGTAAAGTAGCCGGACTTCAGGTTGTTCGTTCGAGCAATGGTCCAGCAGGTTCTTCAAAAATAATTCTCAGGGGTCAAAGCTCACTTACCGGCGACAACCAGCCATTGATTGTAATTGACGGGCAGCCACTCAATAACTTTACAGGCCGTGATAATAATGACTACTGGAATCCTTCGCTCGATATGGGTAGCGGTATTGCCGACCTTAACCCTGATGATATCGAAAGTATTTCGGTACTTAAAGGAGCTTCTGCTGCTGCACTTTACGGCTCTCGTGCTGGTAACGGTGTTATTCTTATCACTACCAAAAAAGGTATTAGCAAACCTGGTCTTGGAATTACTTTCTCCACCACTTTTGGTACTGAATCAGCTCTTACTCATCCTAAAATGCAGGATAAATTCGGACAGGGAACCAGTGGAGTTTTTGACAATATGTCAAATTATAGCTGGGGACCGGAAATAACCGGACAAACCATTACCAACTGGAATGGAAAAGATGAAAAACTTGGTGCACACGATAACGTTGGCAACTTTTTCGACAGAGGAACATCACAGAATCATATCTTGTCATTCCAGCAGGAATTTGATAATTCATCAGTTTATACTTCATTTTCGCGCAGCGATGATAAAAGTATTATCCCTGGTGCTGAACTTATTAAAACCAATCTGACTACCCGTGCATTTTCAAATTTCGGAAATAATAAAAACTGGTCAATTGATGCTAAAGTTCAGTATATGAGAGCAGAAGCAAAAAACAGACCTTTGCTCGGACATAACTATCAAAATCCATTTTATACTATGTACCTGCTGCCCCGCAGCCTTAATATCACTGATTTTGAAAGCAGAACCAAAGAAGACGGAAAAATGCTGTGGTACGGCGGAAGCAGCCAGATCAATCCATACTGGACTGCAAAATATGCTAACAACACTGATATCCGCGACCGCTTCCTGCTTTATGCTTCATTAAAACATAATTTTAATGACTGGCTTACCGGTGAAATCAATGCCGGATCAGACATCTATACTACCAATTCCGAAGGTAAACGTTATGCCGGAAGCCCAATTCAGCCCAATGGTAATTTTAATATGGGTAAGGAAACTTTCTATGAAAACAACTTCAGTACTCTTTTCATTGCAAGAAAAGATAATATTTTCTCAAAAGTTGGTGGAAGTGCTTCAATTGGCGGCAACATCATGGATCAGCAGTTCTCATCAATCAGCAGTAATTCAGGTGAACTTGTAGTTCCAAATCTTTTTGCTCTTAATAATGGTGTAAACAACCCATCTGTTTCAGAAGGTTTCTACCAGAAACGTATCCTTTCAGCTTACGGAACCCTGCAGTTTAACTGGGATGGTTATGTATTCATTGACGGAACCCTGCGTAACGACTGGTCATCAACCCTGAGCAAGGATAACCGTTCATTTATGTATCCTTCAGTAAGTGCATCATGGGTGATTACCGATATGCTCGAAAAACTTGATAAGAACATGCCTGCATGGCTGACATTTGCACGTGTACGTGCTTCGCTGGCTCAGGTTGGTAACTCACTGAATCCTTACGAACTCTATAATACTTATAGCATTGGTAACGACCCGCTTGGTAATACCACAGCAACAACCGGAAACATATTGCTTGATCCGAATGTTAAGAGTGAGCTTATCTCTTCAAAAGAACTTGGTGCTGATGTTCGTTTCTTCAATAACAGATTCGGATTGGATTTTACCTGGTATAAATCAAACGCTACCAATCAGTTGATTAATCTTCCGATGGACCCTCTCAGCGGATATAACTTCAAAAAGATCAACGCAGGAGATATCCAGAACAAAGGATTTGAATTCATGGCCAATGCCAAAATTCTGGAAAACTACAATGATTTTAACTGGACAGTACAGTTCAACTATTCAAGAAATAAAAATACCATTGAAAAACTTACTGATAATGTTGATGTTTACACCCTTGGCGGATTTGACAATATGAAGATTGTTGCTGAAGTAGGTAAGGATTATGGTGTGATCTATGGTACCAGCTATCTCAGATTATGGTCAGAAGACGAGTTCAACGGACAGTTGTTGCTTGATGCAAATGGTTATCCTCAGGTAAACAATACTCCGTTGGCTTTTGGCAGCCAGCAGCCCAATGCTATGATGGGTATCACAAATTCATTCTTTTACAAAGGAATTGGACTGAGCTTTATGATCGATGGTCGTTTTGGAGGTTACATTTTCTCACAAACCAATCAGTCAATGCAGTTTTACGGAACAGCCGAAATTACTGCTCCTGATGGTAAAAGACCCGATGTGATTGTGGATGGTGTGATTAAAAATGCTGACGGCACATACAGTAAAAACGATAAACCAATTACTCAGGAACAATACTGGCGTACTATTGCCGGAACCGGTAATCTTGGTATTACTGAAGCCAATATTTATGATGCTACCAACGTAAGATTAAGATATATTAATCTGAGTTATGATCTGCCACGCAGGCTTCTGGCAAATCTTCCCATCCAGAATGTAAAAATAGGCGCTATCATGAATAATGTATGGCTTATTAAGAGCAATCTGAACGGGGTAGATCCTGAATCGGTATACGCTACCGGAACCAATGCTCTTGGTTTTGAGAACGCAGCACCACCGTCAAACAGGACTTTCTTGTTCAATTTAAGTGTATCATTTTAAAAATAAAGGAATATGAAACGATTAATAGTATTATCTATTTTATTGATTGCCGGCAGTTTGGTATTTACATCGTGTGAAAAGGATTTCCTTGATGTAAACGAAAACCCTAAAGCCGCCAGCATAGATCAGGTTCAGGTTGAATATTTCATAAATAATTCAATTACCGGAGCTCAGATGGACCCCCACGTTGCAGAACGTGCTTTTATACTGTACTGGAAAAATGCAGCCCGTTTTGACCGTACCAATGGTGCAATATCGTTTGGTGATTACGATGATGGCTGGAGTTCAGACTACTACAGCTATTTGTCAGGATGGATCAAAGATGCTACCAGCGCAATTACAGTTGCTGAAGGAAAAATTGAAAATAATACAGAAGCACCCTACACCTTTAATATGATGCAGGTTGCACGTATCTGGCGTGTTTATCTTATGAGTGAATTTGCTGATAACTTCGGACCTATGCCCATTGATGGCTTCAAGGGTATTAATCCTGAATTTAAAAACCTGAAAACAGTTTATGAATTCATGATCAGCGAACTTAAAGATGCCGTTTCAAAAATTGATGTGGATATAACTTCACCCGATGCAGCAAAATATGATAAAGCATATAGTTTTAACTATGCCAAATGGAAAAAATATGGCAATTCAATGCGTATGAGACTTGCAATGCGTCTTTCAGAAGTTGAGCCTGCCTATGCAAAAGCTCAGTTTGAAGAAGCTGTTGCTGGAAGTGATGTGATACTTGAATGGAATGAAACTTTTAAAGTTGCTGAAAGAGATGGCTGGGATCCTTTGTCACCGGTCATGTCAAGAGAATGGAACTCACAAATGCTGTCAGTAACAATGCGCAACCTTTTTGTTGGTCTTGGAGGAGTTAGTTCAAACGATCTGCTTCCTGACGATATTCATTCTTATATCAAACCTGAAAACTATCTTGGTATCAGATATGAAAATCATATCGCAACTAAAACCAATGATCCTGCAGCCGGATTCTGGCTCGACGGAGTTCCGGCAAAAATAGACCCAAGAGCCTATAAGGCACATATCCTTCCCGGATGGTTTGATAATCCTGATTTTTCATATTACCCGTCATATACCAATGATGCAACAACTGTAGTACGTAACCTTTTCAAACTCGACAGCGATGAAGTTCTTGTTGCAATTGACGGTTCATATACTTACAATGCTTCACCACTTGGTATGTGGGGACCCAAAGGTCCTAAAAATCAAGTTTCAACCTACACTGGAACTATGCCTCGTATGACCCAGAAATACAGAAGCCCCGGCGAACGTATATTCTTTGCTCCATGGGAAACTTATTTCCTGATCGCAGAAGCTTCACTCAGAGGCTGGACTACCCCTATTACTGCTAAAGCAGCTTATGAAAAAGGTATTGAATCCAGTTTCATATATTTTGGTGTTGAGAGCTTCCTCGGGCAATATCTTGCTTCTGAAAACTATAATAATGTCGGAACCTCGGTTAAATGGGACCACACTGCAGAAGCTCAGGCTACTGTAAGTAAATCCTATATCAATGGCTATACACAGGAACAAGGTACTTACACATATACATATCCCAAAAACACCATTTATAAAAATGGTTCGGTAAATAACGATCAGCTAACCAAGGTTATCACCCAGAAATATCTGGCACAGAATCCCTGGTTACCTCTCGAAGCCTGGAATGATCACCGCAGACTCGGATTGCCCTTCCTGGAAAATCCTGCCATTGAATTGCCGATCACCACTCTTCCTGACCTTACAGAGGCTAATTATATGCAGAATTCTATTAAGAATTTCCCTCAAAGGTTGAAATATCCTTCAGGTCTGGAAAACAGCAACCCGGTTGGATATCAGATGGCAGTTGAACTCCTGAAAGGACCTGACGCTGTTCTTACCCCGCTGTGGTGGGCAAAACAACAGTAACAGCCAAAACAGGAATATAATCATATATATTGCTTATTATTTTAAGAAAACGTAAGAGCAGGGCTGGTAAAAACCAGCCCTGCTCTTTTTTCCCAAAAAGACTACAAAGCACTGTTATTACCTGATAAAACTTTTACCAGAATACATAATAAATCGTGCTTTTTATCTTTATTTATTAACTGAAGAGAAAATTCACTTAATTTTGTAAAACTTAAAACTAACTACTAATATTCTAACTCAAAGACTATCAATCAGATAACACTAACATGGCACACTGGATAGATGAAATAGAAAGAACACATAAAAGATCTCAACGCCGTTCAATGAGTTTTCAGAAAATGGTACAGGAAAAGAAAAGCCTTATTAAAAAAAACTATGAAAAGAACATGGAAACTTATGATAATTTCATTGAAATAATGTTCAATCTGTCAGAACGCGTTAATGACCTGCCTGAAGAACATCGTGAGCCTTTCAGGAAAATAAGTGCTGTTTCAAAAAAATCGAAACTGGAAAATAAGCTTCATTATTTCTATACCAGCAGAAGAAAACAAAAAACAAAATTTTTGTTATCGCTGTTTATTAAACCCACGCAAATAAAGAATGTCCGGACTTTTTATATTTATGTCTCCAAACATGAGGATTTGGTGAATTTTGAATTAAAGGAGGATTTTCTCGTACGCCGACGTGTAATCATTGAAGAAAAGAGCAAAAAATCAAGAAACAGAAAAGATAAAAGATCGAAAGACCGTTTGCATGTTATTTATCACTTCCCAATGAGTAGGCTGAACAAAGATACTGCTCTGGAAATCATTGACTGGCTTGCCTTTAAAAATCCCTTGCAAGTACTTAATTTCTATAATGATATCCCGGATGAGGAAAAACAATTTTTTTAAAAGGCTTTATCCGGCTGAGCTTTATTTTGATAATTAGCCAATAAAGGCTTCTGAATTATTTATCATCTTCCTTTATAACTTCGGCTTTATAACCAAGCTTTTCAATTGCTTTAACAAGCTTATCCTCAGTGGTACGATTGTTACGGTACTCAATGGTTACAATTTTAGTACTTACATCAGCACTAATCTCTGTTACTCCCTTTTCGAAAGTCATATAATCAACGATCTTCTTTTTACAGCTTTCGCAATCCATATTGGTTTGTATGTTTACTTTCGTTTTGGTTGAAGGTTTCTGAGCCAAAACATAACCGGCTGTAAACAAAATCACAATAACAGCCAGAAGGATCCTGTAAATTAATTGCATGTTTTTCATTTTTATAAGGTTTTAAAATTGCCAATAAATCTGTCAGTTTAAAAAATTAAAGTGCCGGAGAGTCTTGTTTAAACCCTCCAACACCTAAACTTACTGTATTATAACGTTACTCTAAGCCCGGCATATATTTTTCTGCCTAAAATCGGACCCCATACCATTGATGAATCAAAATACTCGCCAAAGGGATCGTCAGCCGCAACAACCGGGTCTTTTTGAACAAAGTTTGTAAGGTTTTCAACACCGGCATAAATACTCCATTTTCTGAAGAATTTGCTTACCTGAGCATTTATAATGGTGTAGGCAGGTGAATTCTCAGGACGCTGGTATTTTTCAGGATTGACTTTTGTATCCGGTAATCTGGCATCACCATTGAACTGAGATGTAAAATCAAACTGCCATTTGCGCAGATTGGTTGCATACGATAGATTTACCAAACCCTTATAGCGATTTACCAAAGGCTGGCGTACCAGTTGTTCCTGCTGGGTTACCTTAACATCGTTCCAACGGTATGCAAGAACAACATCAAAGTTTTTAAGAACCTCCCACATCATTTCAACCTGAAAACTATTTGAATATGCTTCTCCATTAAGATTATAAATGTGGATTTCGGTGGTCTTTTGGTCCATATCAACGATCAGCTGGTCTTTAAAGCTTGTTCTGTAAAACTCTCCGTTTATGCTCATAACACGACCGTCAATAGTGAAATTTCGTGTTATATTCAATCCATAATTTACTGCCCTTTCCATTTTTGGTTCTTCCAGGGAAATAATCCTGCGCGAAGTGGCAAGTAAGTGATTATTCTCAGCAATGATACGTGCGCTGCGATAACCCATTCCAGCCGAAGCTCTTACTATGGTATTGGTATCAATTTCGTATCTGAGATGAAGACGTGGTGTCCAGAAAAATCCAAATTTATTGTGATGGTCAAGTCTTAAACCTGCAATTGCCGAAAACTTCTCAAAATTATTATATGTGTATTGAAAAAACATACCCGGCACTATTTCGCGAGGACCAAAGATGCTGTCGTTGAGCTTCTCACTGAAATTATCGTACATTATACTTGCTCCCGTAGTATAGGTATGAGCCGTATTTCCGATGTAGGACTGAAATAATACGTTTGAATAAATACTCTGTTGGGTTCCCCTATATATATTCTTTCCAAACATAGCATCGCGGTCATGGTAGCTAAAATCAGTAATCCAGCCAATACTGGTGGCAGCCCTGTTATGCGACATCCAGCCAATTTTTGAAAAGGCTTCTGCATGCCTGGTCTTAACTTTGATTAAATACGGATTACCCGGATTTAAAGCATTTTCAGAAACACCAATCATTTGCCCACCCTGACGGTTTTCGTACAAACCATTGACACCAAACCGCATTTCCCACTGATGATTTTCATAATTCCAGCGGTTCATAATATTAATCATTTCAGTAAGTGGCTGATCCAAAAATGAATCTCCGTTAAAGTCAATTTTTCTGTTAGTTTTACTTGCATGAACCAGAAGTCCGGTACTTAAATTCTCATTGAATTGTACTGCTGAATTTGAATTGAATTCAATCTGCCCAACATCTCCTGCAAAGAGTTCAAAATGTAGCCTTTCACTTTTCTCAGGCTTTTTATATTCCACATTTATCTGACCCGAAACCGACTCAAAACCATTAGTAACCGAAGAGGTTCCTTTGCTTACCTGTATTGATTCCATCCAAGGTCCCGGAATATACATCAATCCATACGTGGATGATAAACCTCTTAAATTGGGAATATTTTCAAAAAGCATCTGACTGTATTTCCCCGGAATTCCAAGAAGCATGATTTGCTTTGCCCCAGAAATAGCATCAGCATATGAAACATCAATAGATGCATTGGTTTCAAAACTTTCTGCAAGGTTGCAACATGCTGCTTTTTGTAATTCACCACGTGTAATTACCTGAGTTTTAATGGGGTTTAAAGTTGAAAAATGACTACCGGCCAGACGAGCTGTAACTTCAGCACCACTAAGTTCAATGACAGCTTCGAGTGAAACTTCAACACGTCTTTGCTGTGAAGTAATAGTGACAGTATCCGTTCTATATCCTATATAGCTGATTATTAACTGATTATTGTCTTTGATCCTGTTGATGGCGAAATTACCTTTATCATCTGTAGCTGTACCTGTTTGTGTACCAGACCAAAAAACACTAGCTCCTGGAAGCGGATGTTTATGCCCGTGATCGGTTTTCTCATAAACTACACCTTTAATATCCTGAGCCTGTAAAACAAAACCAGATAATATTAAAAAAACAATTGATGATATTTTAATTATTGATTTCATAAATTCCTGTTTTATAATTGAATAGCTAAAATTATAATATGGCTAAAAAGCCATGGAAACCGGAATGTTTCCGGTTATAGATTTAGCAAACAGGAATATCTAATTTAAGCTGATGTACGGAAGTAAGGAATTCTCTGCCAATACGCGGGGGTGAAATATCAGTGTAAAAAGAATGAGAAATAAATACCGGCTTCTCATAAGTACTGATATTATCAAAAGCAATTAAAACTTCTGTGATAAAATCTGCTTTTTGCAACTTTTCCTGAGAAATCTGATATTCTGATTCTATCTGGAATATACTTGTTTCTGTTTTGCAGGCTCCTGATAAATCACAACTATTGTGTGATTCTGTTGTACCTGGAATATCAGAAGAACAACACTTATGCTCTTGTCCTGATGACGAAGCACAGCAGGATCTACCATGATCATTATCGCATACTGACTCGATAAAAACAGAAACAATGGCTTTACTGGTACATGCACAATAATGCCTGTACACTGAAACTCCGATAGTAAAAAACAGTATCAGCGTAACGAGAAAAACAGAGAGTATCTTGTAAATCCGTTGTAATCTCATTGTTTGATTAAAGCTGCAAATTTAAGTTTTGAGGCTTTTTCATTAATAAACAAGAAAAATATCAATAAGTTCAGTAAACCAGTGTTTTGTTTCTTATTAAATCTTGTTGAGTTATCAAGCTACTAAAAGTTATTTTCATTAACCACCTAAAAACGATCTTACACCCTACTATATTATTTGCACTTGCTTATACCGGCATGCCCTTGCAAGTATTTCCCTGTGGTCTCCCGGGAATATAAGGTGGTGATTACCAAGAGGCTGTTTTAGTAATTTTTCAAAATCTGTTTCTGAAACAGTTATTTCAGCCTGAGTCCGACAGGCAAAACTATGACGGGGCTGAGAAATAATTTTTCCGGTACTTATAAAAGCCCGGTCTAAATGCTGGTTCATACGAAATATGGTTACATCCTCCATCTTTAGCTTTCCAGTCACTGCAAAAGATTTGTTTGTTTCAAAATGCGTTGGTAGTTCAATTTCATCAAGCAAGTTAACCGGTGCAGTGCAATGAGCAAATAGTAAATTTGACCCATTAAATCCTGCAACATTTGCCATCCATGGAATATGTCCTGTTAAAGCCTGTACCAGCATCATGCCTGCCAAACTCACCAGATCACCCTCGCATCCGGCTGCAATATTCATATTGTTAAGTATTGCCAAAGCAAGACAGGCAGTAATATTACGTGTGTTCACAAGTTGAAAACATTCAACAGTCAAGCCGCTGATATTAAATTCATTAAGAATATGTTTAAGAAATGAATAGAAACGGGCTTCATTTGTTAAAGAGTCTTTATTTACCTGTTTAAACACTTCAAAAAATTCCGGATCAGGATCAAAGCTCATAAAATCAGGCAAATTACTCCACTGCAGATGAAGTATATTTATTCCGAAACGTTCTTTGGCAAGAATAAACGGAAACTCAGATGCAACCAGCCACTTCGAAACATTTCCGATAAGAGCGGCATGCTTTTTATTAAGCAAACGTAACGAGCTGCATATCAGAGCATGATCATTTAATATTTTCTTTTCTTCTGCTTCATGTAATGAAACAAGGGAAGAAGATATTTTCTTTTCATCTGCCCAGGCTTTTACTTCCATGCCTGCTGCATAAGCATTGTTTTCAAATCCGGCAAGCAATAAAAAATGCTTGCCAGTCTGCATTGCGGCTACTGCCTCCTGCTCAGAGCCACCGGTTAAAAAATAAATCAGGTCAGGTTTTTCGCTTACGAACCTGAAGGTGATCTCAGGAAATAGTTCACGTAATTCTGTTTGTCCGTTAATATGTATTTCTGCCGGTGCTCCCTGAAAAGCAACCGTTTTTACAAATAATTCCATTGTTAAAAGTTTTTTCAAAAATAATGATTGCTTTCTAAATGACAGTTAATATGCAATCAGATAAGCATGTAATTATTAGCAAAATGTCTTTTATTCGCAGAAACAAAAAGACTGACAGCGTTTGGTTTTCTCAAAAATCTATGAAGTAAGTCCGGTTAAATTAAAAAAGTCAGTAAAATTGCAGAAGAATTAAATCAATATTGATATTTTCAGTTTAAACTTATCATTATGAAAATCAAAACAATTGCTCTGCAGATACTTATAATTCTGTATTTCTGTAGTTATGTTAAAAGTCAGGATATTCGTTTAATGACTTATAATATCCGTTATGCCAACGAATCAGATTTCCCTCATGTGTGGGAAGCACGCAACCCATTGATACTGGCTCAGATCCATGATTTTAAACCCGATATAGCCGGTTTTCAGGAAGTTTTGCACCGGCAGCTAATTGATCTGGAAAATGGCATGAAAAATTATCAGCGTATTGGTGTGGGTCGTGATGATGGAGCCACCGCCGGAGAATATGCGCCATTATTTATTAATACTGAACGCTTCAAAATTCTGGATAATGGTGTTTTCTGGCTTTCTGAAAATCCTGAAAAGGTTTCTGTGGGATGGGATGCCGCTTTACCACGAATTGCTACCTGGGCAACATTATACGACCATGAATCAAATGAAAATTATCTGGTAATAAATACTCATTTCGATCATATTGGGAAACTGGCAAGATTTAACAGTATTCAACTGATTGTTGACTTTCTGAAAAAACCTGAATATAGCGATTACCATGCTGTACTTATGGGCGATCTTAATACAGGGCCTGAAGAAGAACCCTATGAATACCTGAAAAAGCATCAATTATTAATTGACCCTTATTTTGATGCTTTGCATAGAAAAGGACCTGCTGACACTTTCAATGATTTTAAATATGAAAGTAAAGAAGATCGTATTGATTATATTTTCCTCGACCGAAAACTGAAAGCACTTAAATATGAGGTGCTGATGGAAATGCATAATGGTATCCTTCCTTCTGATCACTGGCCTGTAATGGTAATCGCCAGAAAAAGATAATATTACAGATGCATTGATGAAATTTCATCTGCTATTTCAACACAAAAACCAATCTGATAAGCAGGATATTCGGCAAAAAATTAAAAGTGTGCTTTAACAAGCTGAGATTAAGGCAAATAATTAATGTTGTCTTATAATCGTTTCAGCATTCTTATTTCTGAATCATTTAAATGCCTCCATTTTCCACGCGGTAGATCTTTCTTCGTAAGGCTGCCTATCATCACCCTGTCGAGTTTGGTTACCTCATAACCGAATTTTTCAAAAACTCTTCTTACAACCCTATTTTGTCCGGAATGAAGTATAATTCCAATATGTTTACGGCTTTCATCATAATCAACATATGCAATATCATCAATTGAAATAATATCCTCCTCCAGCTCTACTCCTCCGGCAATTGTTTCCATATCTTTTTTTGTAAGCGGCTTGTCGAGTTCTACATCGTAAACTTTCCGAACCCCAAAACTCGGATGTGTCAAACGTTTGGTAAGTTCTCCATCATTTGTGAATAGCAAAAGCCCTGAGGTGTTACGGTCAAGTCTGCCAACCGGATAAATCCTCTCCCTGCAGGCATCTTCCACAAGTATCATTACCGTATCCCGTTTAAAAGGATCATCAGAAGTAGTAATATAGCCTTTGGGTTTATTAAGCAAAACATATCGAAACTTTTCAGATGAAAGAGTCTGGTCTCCAAGCTGCACTTTATCCGTTGGGCTCACTTTGGCACCGAGTTCTGTAACAATTACACCATTTACTTTTACAGCACCGCTTTCAATGTATTTATCAGCCTCACGCCTTGAACATACTCCGGCATTTGCAATAAACTTATTCAAACGTATAGGAGTAGTCGGATCAGCTTTTACAGGACGGTAAGTTTTTTCAGCAGGTTTTTCTTCACCATACCTTGTCCGTCTGCCTTTATTTCTATCATATCCTAAATCTTCGTCCATATGAAATGAACGCTTCCTTTCCGAACCATGATAATGTTTCTGATTTGAATCATGATCCCTGTATTTTCCAGAATCCGATGATCCTGATCTTTTATACGGGGGCTTTTCTTCCGTCCGTTTATACGGTCTTTTTCTTTCTTCACCGTATTTCTTTTCCTTATAAATCCCTGAACCCGAGTGCTTTCCTGATTCAAAATCTCTACCTTCACTATATTTTTTACGACTTCTTATATTACGATCATTATCTGCTTCATCATCCCGCGAAAATGAACGTTTTCTTTCGGAACCGTGATAATATTTCTGATTTGAATCCTGATCCCTGTATTTTCCAGAATCCGATGATCCTGATCTTTTATACGGAGGCGTTTCTTCTGTCCGTTTATACGGTCTTTTTC
>Ga0302244_1001248_pt1 | contig 16424 bp, 10 predicted proteins | sample AAG_UR_Phe_MG_FD_193513 | JGI IMG/M metagenome (GOLD analysis project Ga0302244, IMG submission 193513) | Enriched activated sludge microbial communities from anaerobic digester in WTTP, New Holstein, Wisconsin, United States - AAG_UR_Phe | ecosystem: Engineered > Bioreactor > Anaerobic >... | reverse complement strand
TGGCTCAGACTCAACGAAGTGCTCAACCTCATGGGTGACCAGCTTTCGCTGGCCATGGAAAAAGAAAGGCTCATTGAGTCATTGGTCAAACGCGACCGTGTGCTCGACACGGTCAGACTCATCGGCCAGGCGATTACCGCCTCCACATTCGACACAGAGCAGATTCTTGCCCATACGATGGAAATGATTCAATCCGTTTTGCCGGTGGAGGCAGGCTACCTGATGATGCCGCAGGACGACGAGCTTACTTATGCCGCCTCTTTCCACTTGGACATGCAGAAACTCAAAACTATGAAGTTGCCCAAGGGCACGGGCGTGGCCGGCCATGTTTTTGACAGCGGCGTTTCACTGGTTGTCAACAGCGCGCAGGAATACCCCAACTTCCTGCCCGACATGGAATATGAACTGGGATTTAACCCCCGCACCATCCTGTGTGTTCCCGTCATCTCACAGGGGAAGGTTAACGGAGTCATCTCCGTGCTCAACAAGACCGAAGGTGCTTTCAATGAAGCGGATGAAAAGATGCTCCAGACCATCGCCACATTTGTCGGCACAGCCCTGGAAAACTCCCAGCGCTACCGCGATGCGCTGACCGGCACGGACAAAACCCCCCTGCTGGATATTTAAAAGGCGACCGGACACCTGGTGGCTATCCCGCGAAGTGACGATGACCGGATTTCCGGTAAAGCAGTAATGTTCCGATAAAGGTCGTAATTGGCAATTCGGTAAGGGCGTCGATTATAAACTGGCCGCCATGCGTACATAGTGTCTGGTCGCCCAAGCAGAGCCCAAAGACGATTGACAAATACTGATAAAACAAGATCCCTGTCTACACAGGGCAGTGATGCCGCCCGAGAATATTAAATTAATGAAAATAAATTCCCGACAATCAGGTCAATAAGGAAATGATGGCCAAATCTTACAGGAAAGGAGAGGTGAAGCAATTTCACTGACAGGATTAATGAAAAGAAAATTCTCTTTGGCAAAGATATTTGTAATGGTGAGCGTTTTTCTATTAACGGTTGTTCCGATCGTGGCCGGTGAAAACCTGCCCGACGAGTCCAGGCGCGCTGCTGAAGAATTTTATCTGCACAAGGTTAATCACGCCTGCGGAACGAATATTACCATAACATACGATGTTGCAACGCTTATAGAGCACAACAAGGATATTCGTCTTGGCCAGACCGGCGGCGGTAATGAGTGCAACGAACCACTGCGCTACCTGTGGAATATGTGCAAGAACGAAAAAGACAAAAAAGCGGTAAAAAGCGCCAAAATATCTAAGATGGTCTGCAAGGGAACTCCGGGGAGGACCGGCTCGCTCACCATGGATGGCGGCACGATTACCGTGGAGCGGGCATTTGAGGAAGACAAATATTACTTACGCAGTAAAAAGCAATTCGAAGAGATATTTAAAACAAAGCTCACACTTGCCGTCGATGACCCTTACCGCGATCCGGAGTGGCGGGAATTAAAATGGAAACCGAACCCGGTGACAGACACGAAAAATTACTGCATCGTCAATGGCGAAAAGAGACAGTGGCGAAACGAGGGGTTCGATTCATTTAAACACAAAAAAGAAGATGCAACTGTCAGTTGCTGGAAGGATGGCAGGCAGGTTAGTGCCTTGTCCTTCAAAAAAGGTGTTAAATCCGGTTACGAGACATATTTCGGGGATGATTTTATAAAGCACAGCAATTATCTGGAGGGCCGCCTGGATGGTCTTCAGAGCATATTCCAAAAAGGGAATCTTCTCGAACAGATTATGTACGTCAACGGAAAAGAACAGTGGAAAACGACATACCATCCCGATGGCACTTTGTCCGGCCATCGTCGATACTACGCAAAACATGTTGACGAAATATCAATTACAAAGGATGGTCGGATCACCCATATAAGCTGTTCTCCGGAAGCAAAAAATGACAAAGAATTACGTAAGTGGTGCGGATTTGCCGGCGTGGTGGAGCACTCAATTTACGACACCACCGGACTAAATCGTATCTTGACGTTTAAGGATGGTGTGATTCAACGCGAGCAGCCGGGCAATAGTCGGCGTGCCAGCGGTTCATCAGTTTCCTTCAGAGGCGGCAAGAAACATGGCGAGGAACTGATTACCGGCAATGACGGTAAGCTTCGCGCCTCTATCACATGGGAGGAAGGTGAGAAGAACGGTCGGGAACTGATATATGCCGATGACGGTAAGCTCATTACAGTCGAGAAACTATGGAAAGATGGTCGGCTGATGATGGTAACGGAATTCTACCGAAACGGTAATCCGAAACAGCGTGAGACATTCGATGAAAAACAAAAGCGGGTTGAACAATTCTGGGATACAGGCAAAGTATTCACCGAAGGTGCGATGGTTTTATGCAGATATGCAGGATACGGTAACTGGTGTAAAGAGGGCGTTCATAAAACATATTATAAAAATGGCACTGTGGAATCGGTGACCATTTGGAAAAACGGTAAGCTTGATGGAACGGCGAATCGCATGTGGGAAAATGGCCGAACCGCAGAGGCTGCAACATATACCGATGGAAAACTTGTGGCGCGGAAACTGTGGAACACAGACGGAGTCATAATGCTTGATGAAGAATATGAGGAGGATGGCTCCGTCAGACTGCATAAATAGTAACTGTTGCAAAGATGACAGCGGTGATTATAACAGCTATCTCTATAAAGGAATACCAGTCGTTTTAACGGCTGCACCAATCGGTGGAAGGCATAAACGAACTAATCCCAAGATTGGCAGGCTGGTCTAAAACAAAGCTCAACCTTGTGGAGTGGATAATTTCCCAACAAAAGAAAGAAACAGGAAAATGGGGAGCGTACCCCTCAGCATCTCCACTGATGTGACAAAAATGTTGCCCATCATCTTCATAAACGTCCTGAGCATGTTATATGTCTGGGCAAAATATTCTTGACATAGAATCCTGCATTTTCCTATACTTGAAATCATATAAAGGAAAATCTTATCAGTAGCTTTCCAAATTTCTTTTCACGGAGGATTTGAAATGGACATTGAAGACAGGAAAAAATGCTCGGAATTATGGCAAATGGCCTCCGGTGATTACATTGCTCCGGAATACTGGACAGAGGAGGCCGCAGATGAGCTTGCTAAATTTTTTGCAGAAAATTATAATTGTTCATCGGCAATGTCCTACGTTCCAAGACCATGTGGTCCGGCGCCCGGTTGGACCTGGGTTGTCTCATATGTGTATCGCACTTTAAAAAACAGAAACCGGTTGGCTCATCGGCAGGTTTTTGCAAGTTGCAATGTTCATGCTTTAAGAACTTATAAATCTACAATTCCCGCTCAATGCCTGAAATAGCCAATGGAGGCAACGAAATGAAAAGATATATTTCATTCATTATCTTCTTGACACTATGTTGTTCCGGTGCCGCATTTTCAGATGATTGCAATAAACAACCGCAGCAGACTAAAAACTTCGGCGTTATGGATTTGGAGCAGTACCGCTCATATCCTTTTCAATGGATATTTCCTGAATATTATTACACAGCGGAAAACATCCGGGTTGAAAAAATGAATAAACCACCGGAGGGGTTTTCTAAAGTTGAGTTTTTTGGGTTGAGCGCGTGTATTCCTTCAGAGTTTACCGAAGAAATCAAAAGAAAGCACGACATCATGTATTTCAAAACCAGGAACGAAGAAACAATCATGATGATTAAATCTTCAAATGATCCATATATGTGCTCAGATGATCTTCGCGCCTATCAGAAAGATTACTGTTCGGCCTATAAAACGCCTCAGGAGTATAACCACAAACTTTTCACGCTTACACCAGATACTGCCATTAATACGGGGGATAAATGGATCGTACATGGTAAAGGCATGGTCTTTGAGAGAGCGAAAATGATTAGAATATACTCAGGCGATACATTTATCGCTTATGTGATATTTATTAAAGATTCCCTGGTTAAAAAAACAAAGTTTTCTCACGAGATCACTCTTTTTCATACAAACGGTCCCCTGAATTCTCATATAACTATAAGTTTTATTGACGAAGATGATAGAATTTTAAATCATTTTATCTCCACGCTTGAATGAAGCCGGCATGGAGACCGTCACCCGCCGTCCCTTATGCGTAAGGAAACAGAGCATAATCGGACTTCCCATCAATATGAACGGCCACTACCTGAGCATTCCGTATCAACTGACCAGATAACTTTCTTTTCAAGGAGGATTTGAAATGGACATGGAAGACAGGACAAAATGCTCGGAATTATGGCAAATGGCCTCCGGTGATTACCGAAGTCGGAGACACGCTTCAATTATCGAGTTAAAATTGACATAATCTGGCATAAAGCTGTTGCAAGCAAACGCCTGAGTTTAAGTGACTCGAGACCTTTTCCGCGTCCGCTTAGGCGAATTATTGGAGGGGCTTCCGCAGAACACCTCGATAATACACGCGTAGTGTGCTGACTTTTTGCCACTAAACGACGCGGCAGCTTTGCATACACGACGAACGCGAAAGTGACCTTCATGCCTGGGGATGTTCTGTTTACCCAAGATTGCTTTTCCTTCAGCGGTTACAAACCGTCTTGGCAGGCGCGCCTCGGCAATTACAAACAGCAGTGCTCGGGCTTTAGGGTTGCAGCGCTTAAGCTCTGCCAGCCGCTTGAGGTCTTCGTCTATCTGGTTTTTGGGGGCTGAAGCACGCTTGATCTCTATGACGGCCAAGAGGTTGCCTGCCAAGGATTGCCGACTGTCCGCCTCTGCGTATGACAGACCTGTTATAACAACAAGGTCCGCTCTAGCCTGAACCCCATGGGGGCACTTACCGGCTGGCATAAGCCGGCTGTACTGCTTTTCGCAAAGCAATACTTCGTCTGGGTGTAGATTGGCGAAGATCAGGTTGCATATTTCTGCAACGAGTGCCGATTCCCCGAGTGGATACTTGGGATATAAGGAGTGACGATGACCAATCCAGAAGGTCAATCCCTGCAATGCTTTCTCCGCCCAATTTGGACAACGATCATTATTTACGACCATGTGATGCTCCTTACGAAGAGAATACGCCGGAGCTGCGAAGTGGTGATCGGCTCCAGCGGCTGGTTAGCGCATTCATTCATTTCCAATCGCTTTCTTAACTTTTGCGACAATATATCTCAAAACAGTAGGGGTTGAATATCCTAAAACAAGTGATAAGAACCAGAGTAGCCCTACTGAACTTGGTGTGCTCTGTATGTTCCCTAAGAATAAGAACGCGATACCGATACCTATGCCAATACCGGCAAGACACATACCAGCAACCCAATAAGCACGCTGTCTTTTACTTTCAGTAGTTTGTTTTCTTTTTGGTTCTTGCTCATGTGTTTCTATGGTTTCATGGAGGGGAGGTTTTAATAAATTGAGCTCTGAAGTCCAACCTCTTATTAGGCTGGCAATGCCAGCAATAAGCGGGCATGTCCAAAGTATCGCCAAGTCTTGGCTGTTTAGGTTAAATGTACTTATTATTTCTATCATTCTTTTTGTCTCCACCTATTTTACTAAGCGCTAATGACAGCATCACCGGTCGTTCCCGCGAATTGCTAAAAAATTCCAAATTTCACTGATCGTTTTTTTAGTCGTCCTGATAATATTTTATTTACTGATCAAGCCATGACTTTGGTTTTGCCTGGTTATTCCCCCTACAGTCTTTTATTAACGCTTCGATCAGTTTTACAAGATTATATGCGTCTTCTAAAGTTTTTGTATTCAGCCACCAATCTTCAATATGGTTACACTAAGTATTTTATTATGGAATGAACGTTAAATTAACTCAAATAATATTTAAGTAAAAATAAATGGATATTAACGTATCCAGCAAGAAGGCCATTCGTCAAAGCTCTCGATTACCTCGCCATTGACCAACAAAGTATACATTGGTTCCTCTGGATAATCATTAAGACGAAGCTTCAAATATCTATTATTAAAAATGGCCTCATATGGATAAAAAGGATCACTCGTTTTATGCCATTTTATGCTGATTTCTACATAATACATATCACTACCTCACAAGTCCAAATTTTGAGTTATAAGAAGGATTGGTCCGGGATGCACCGTTAATTATTGCCTGATAAACATCACTACCAACAAAGCCCTTGTTTTGATATTTTTGTACTTCCTGTGTAAATGTTGGACCATCCGGTGACCCATAAGTTGCAAGGTCTCTGCTTCGTAAAGCGGCTACTTCTTCAGGGTTTTGCATATATTCTCTTGCTGTTAATCGTGCATCGTGTCGAATATTATAAATTCTTTCCGCTCTTTCTTCGATGGGTATGCCTTCTTTTTTCCACTGGTCGTCAAGTCGTTTCAGTCTATCTGGGCTTGTTTGCTGGTTATACCATTCACGAATAGATTTATTATCTGTGTTTTTCATTCCATCAGGAAGTTTTTGAGCATTGGTTACATTATTTGTTCTCGGTCGTGGCTGCTTTTTCATGGTGGTATGGTCGGTAAGCACTCTGGAGGGTTGTTCGTTCGCCGAGCCTGCAGCGGTGGCTCTTTTGAGTTTTGGATTGGCCAAAAGCCTTTGATGATTGTTCTCCACCCATACGGCAAAGCCTTCCCCCAGACGGCTGTTCTTTAACTGTGCCACAAGCTCAGGCAGCTTGCCAACCCCTCTGGCCGTGATGTATAGGACAATGCCCTCCAAAACAAGACGAATGGCAACCGCCACAGCGCGGGCAAAATATTTTGACGAGAGCATTACGCGGGATGGTCCTGGAACGTGATCATTGTGTCCGTAAATCAATTCGTGTGAATTCATACAAAAGTCTTTGCGTGCACCATATCCCCAAGCTTCATCAAAACCCCTTTCCAGCAACCACGTTACTTCATGAAGATTTTTACCGACATACACGGCAAGAAAGGCAAGACCAAGCCATTCCAGAATCCAAAGACCTGTCTGAAAACCGACACGGCCACCCGCAAACGCTCCGGGAATCGCACCAGCGCCGGCGCCTGTTATAGCACCGGCAAGAGCACCCGCAGATGCACCGATAAGGGTAGTGCCGGCAACTACGGCCATCACAATCAAAATACACGGAAATATGGCGGATAAAACTTCATCAAGCGACTCTCCTGTTTCTTCACGAACCGCCGCAGGAATTTGTGATTTTGCGTGCCAGAGGGCCATCGCAACATTTTTTAATCTCAGCTTTCTTTCTTTCCGATAGTATTCATCAAGAGATTTGCAGTAGTTCAATTCCGGATGGGAATGAGGATTTAAATTCATTCCCTTCATACCGACATACTGTTGCAGCAATCGATCCACTTATGAAATCCCCGAAGAAATAGTTTGTTTTGATTCTCTTATGACAAGCGGAATTTATACCCAATTAATCTTTTATGTCAATTATTTTTGCGCAATGAATAATCACTAGGCGCGGCGATCGGGTGGTGCGATTGGTTGGAAGCTGAGTATAAGAATGCCTTCAAATTTTAAATAATTTAACGAATTTCATAATACCGAACCCAATGAAATAGTTCATTTCTGAATCTTGCAGCAGACGAAGTCATGAAGCCAATCATTGAACCTGTAATAATTGGTCAGGGTGCCCTCAGCTCGTCTGGTAAAATTGCAACACGAAGGGCTGGATCAAGATCAAAGATAAGCGGATAGTAAGTGGCGATTCAAATAGTGAAAGCAGCGCGCTGGTTATCAAAGAGTCACCCAAGACAACATGAGATCCGTAATAAAAAGCCGGATGAACCATTTTTCACCAGCCAAGGTTGTGCTCAGAGTGGCATTCTATTGCAGAGAGGAATCGGGCTTTAGGAAGAGGTAGTAGAGGCGGCCTTCGCGGTAGGTCTGGCCGGCAAGCTCGCCGGCTTCGTCGCCCACGCCTTTATACACGTCACAGCGGCCTGCGGCGCGGATCGCCCCGCCCGTATCCTGGTCGAGGGCAAAGCCGACCGGCTTTTTCAGATCCACCGCGGCAAAGGAAAACATCGCCCGCGGGTAGATGGCCTTGTCCGTGGCGATGGTCCGCAGCGGAGTCACAGGCTCGTTGATTGAGCCTCTGGGCTCGCCCGTACCGCGTTTGAAGAAAACAAAACGCGGATTGTGATTGACATAGGAACTGACCTGGTCGGGGTGCGCCCGGAAGTATTCGATCATTGTTTTGAGGCTGATGTTTTTACTGGAAATTCTGCCGTCCGCAACCATGCGCGGCACAATGCTTTGATAGTCGTGACCGTTGTGCGCGTCATAGTGAATCGTTTGGATCTGACCGTCTGGTGTGCGGATTTTGGCCGATCCCTGCACCTGCACGACATAAACCTCGAACTCATCGGCGAGCCAGATAATTTCCAGGCCATCGAGCATCCGGGAGGTCTCGATTTCCTTTCTTGACGGATATGGCACAATGTCGCCCCCGGAAACTCTTTTGCCCAGCACTGCCCCGTTTTCATCTTTGACCAGATCCGCCGGAGTTTTGTAAAGAGGATAGCGGAATCGTTCGGTGCGCTGAAGGGCTCCTTCAAAAATCGGTGTGTAGTAGCCGGTGAAAAGCACGGTGCCCGCCCCGTCGCATCCCACGGAAATATAAGTGTCGAACTCCTCGTGTAGAATCCTGTTTAATTCGGCAGGCGACTTTTCCGAAGTGACCAGTTTTTTCAATGCCTGAAGTGTGCGCACCCCCAACTCATGAGAAATTTCCCCGTAGGGATAAAAGCGCTTGCTGGAGGGCTTGGCCATATAGTTGAGACTGTGGTCGATGGCTTGAGCCAGACCATCCAGATCCCGACAGGCGGTTGTATAGTCAGGGATCTGGGCCGGGTCGGTGATTTTGCGAAGCGCCAGTTCGCCTGGCGGCAGGGGCCTGGAATAATCCTTTGGGGGCTCCTTGATGTCAACTATGTCCACCGAGACAGCCCCGCGTTTTTGGCAGGCAGTAAATACGAGCAAAACAACGACGAAAAATAAAGTGATGATGTTTGTCTTTTTCATGGCCGGGAGCATATGACACAAGCGGCAGGTAAGTCAAAGGAAAAGTGACCCGGTGTGTGGAAACCTCCCCCCCTTCGACAAGCTCAGGGCAGGCTTCGACAAGCTCAGGGCAGGCCCTTCGACAAGCTCAGGGTTAACGGGGGTGACAAGGGATGCGCTTCGCGCTTTATTGACCGTTCGTGCTCGGCCTGTCGAAGCATCCTTTAGCCTTTATCCTTTAGCCTTTGTCCTCGAACTATCAGCCACCCGCCATTCACCACCGACCAGGACGCGGGTCGGGCGATCAGTCCTGATGAGCTTTCGTGTTGTCTTTGGGAGTAAAAAGAGTGCAGTCCGCACCTGACGCTCCGTAAACATCAACGGAGGGCATGCGAAAGGATTTAAAACCCATTGCCCTGCATCCGTAGGGATGCCTGGGGTCGTAGGTGATATAGAAATGCTCACAGGTAAAGCAGTTGATGAGCGTTCCTGTATGGTCTTTTTTGTCGGTCATGATGAAAACCTGCAAATTATCATCTTGCGCAAGTCTCCCGGTTACTGAAACAGGTATAGCGAAATATACGGCAAATTCAGGCGGGAGCGCCGGTCATTTATACTTCGGTCAGTTTCTCGATATCAAGCGGCCGGTCAAGCGATTTGTTGGCCTCTTCGAGTTTTTCCTGCGCCGCGTAGACTGCCACTGCCGCCTCCGGGGCGACCTTTGCGAAATAGTCGGCCAGCGTCTCACGGATCTGTCGCGGCTCGGCGGCAAGAATCTGATCCCGGAAGGCCTGCCTCATCTGATCCGTTAGTCCCGAAAAATGGCGCGCCATGGCCACATAGCCGCGCCCTTCGGGATCCATGGGCTTATCGAGCGCGCCCAATGAACTTATGATCGCCTTTTCCAGGTCGTCGGCCGTCATGTCGTTTTCCGAATAAAATTTGCGCGCCTCATCATAGACTTTGAGTGTTCCGGCAATGTGCGGGTCGCGATAGGACATGAAGGCGAAGACGCCCTGCATCGGGTCGAAGGAGGACATGCCGCCGTACGCCCCGCCCTGTACGCGGATATGTTTATACAGGTAGCTGTTGGAAATTTCCCGCGAGGCAAGCGTCAAAAGAGCGGCGGCCCGGCTGCTGTAGGCGGGCGCCTTCATGCCACAGGCCACATAGGACACCTGTGAAGGGATGGCGATTCCTGCGCGAACCGGATGAAGCGAAGGCATCGGCGCGGTGGCTGCAGTAGCGCCTGCCGGCAATCTCTCCAGAAGCTGTCCCAGGTTGTCCCTGGTCAGGTTGAGGCCCTCCGTATCAGCCGTTATGTTCACGGTCAGGTTATGTCTTGTGAAAATCAGTTCTTTGAGCCGGGCGAGCTTTTCCTGGAGCATGCCTTTGGAATTATCAAATGATCCGGCCAGCTCGTGGACGAAGCGATGCTGACTGCGGCCGTGCCACTGCTCGTCGCGGTATCCCGGCAGGGAAAGCGCCGCGGCTGCCGCGCGTCTGGCGTAGACATGTCCGGAGGGCACTATTGAGGATTGCAGGGCGTTTTTGCGCTCGGCGATGAGATCTCTCATTCTTGTTTCATTGTTTAGGTCTCCCGCGCACAAAACATCCCCAACCGCATCGAGAGCCTTGCCGGTATTGCGGTAAAGTGATTTGAAGGAAAAAAACATTTTCTGCCATGTGCTTCGGGCATCGACGTCATAAGCCGCGACGAGTTCATAGCCGAAGCCGCCCATGATCAGGGAAATGCGCTTGGACATCTCGTCATATGAATGGCCGCCCGCCCCCATGCCGCACATGATTTTACCCAGAAGAGGCAGATAGGGCTGGAGATCTTCCGGAACATGGGCGATATCGAAGGCCAGATTGACATAAACAATGCCGTTGGTGAAAAGGTCGTGCTCCAGGAGAGAGATTTCTTCTTTTGTCCCGTGCACGGTCGGGATTAAATCCACTTCGCTGGGTATGTCCTCTAGTTTCAGTTGCGGCAGGGAGGCGACCGCCTCAGGCGGGTCCGGCTCCGATTGATATTTTTTCAACGCGGCCGCCTGCTCGTCTATGGCAATCAACTGTTCGCGGTCAAGGCCGGCCTTCATGGCGGCCATCCTGCTGCGGTACTGATTTTCTTTTTTGCGTCCGAAGTCCGGGTCCGGTTCCATGATTGTCACAAGGCGATGGGGGTTTTCGACAAGCCACTTTTTTGTCAGGCTCTGGAATATTTGCGGGTCTGCCGTCCAGAGGGCGCGGATCCGGTCGATGGCCCGGGCGAAGTCGAGCCCCGCCAGCGGGTCACCGTCATAGAGCCAGGTCTGAAAGACGTTCCCCATGAGGATGATCCCATAGGGATAAGTACCGCGCGATATTTCCTTGCCGTGGAATTCCACCTGATGCAGAATTCCTTCCACCAAAGCTGGGTCAAAGCCGTCGGCGATGATCGTCGCCAGCGTGTCGTCAATCAGCTTCTCGATTTTTTCGACATCGGCGCTTCGTGTGTTACGGAGGCCGGCGCAGAACATCAGCTGTTTCAGATCCGTCTCCAGGCCGGTGGCGGGCGACATATCCTCGCCCAGAGCGGAGTCGATAAGCGCCATGCGCAGGGGGCTGGCCGGGCCGCCCACCAGCAGGCTCGCAAGAATCTTCAGCATCAGCGATGTTTCAACATCCAAGTTCTCAGCAAGAAGCCACGCCACCGTAACGATGGTTTTACGGTCGGTCGCTTCGGCTTCATCCACCGGGTATGTGGCCGCGACGCGGCGGGGTTCTGTCGCACGAGGCTGGCTTGTGATTGCCGAATCTACATCGACACTGTCGAAGCCTTCGAGCATTTCCTCCAGAAAATCCAGGTGCTCGCCTGTGGGGATGTCGCCATAGATGAAAAAGCGCGCGTTGGATGGAGAGTAGTACCTGCGATGAAAGTCAACGAACTGTTCGTAGGTGAGCGACGGGATCACCTCCGGGTCGCCGCCGGAATCCAGCGCGTAAACAGTGTCGGGGTACATGTTTTCCTGGATGGTCTTGAAGGTCAGCGAATCGGGGGACGAATAAGCTCCTTTCATCTCGTTATAGACGATGCCGGAAATGATGAGTCCGCTGTCCAGGTCGCCCGGCGTCTCGAGCTCCAGATGATGTCCCTCCTGCATGAAGGTTTCCTTGAGCATCCTAGGGTGCAGCACCAGATCGGTGTAAACCCGTGCCAGATTGTAAAAATCAGCCTTGATCTGACTGGCCACCGGATAAAGGGTTTTGTCCGGATAGGTGAAGGCATTGATAAATGTCTGCATGCTCGCCCGCGCCAGCTCCTTGAAGGCGTCTTTGAGGGGATATTTTTCCGAACCGGCCAACACAGAATGCTCCAGAATGTGCGGAAGGCCCGTGGAGTCGGCAGGCGGCGTGCGAAAGCCGATCGCGTAGAGATTTTCGCGATCGAACGAATGCAGGTGCAGCACTTTCGCGCCTGTCTTTATGTGTTCTATCTCGTAAGCGGTGAGACGCACCGCCGGTATCGGCTCGACCCTTAGCACCTGAAAACCTTTGTACAAGTCGCCCGCTTGCAGCGAGGGCGTCGGGTATTTTTCCTGTGTCATTTAGAAATGCTCCTGGCTTGTATCTGACCGAACCGCCCTTTTGCAAACCGGCAATGCAGCCGGCTGGGGGGAAGGCGGGTAAATGATATTATTTACTGCCGGCCTGCTTTGCGGCCTTGATCTCCATGATTTGCGTTCTGGTGAAAACTGCCTGCACCGTTTCTGCGTGCTTGAGGATATTTTCCCTGCCTCCTTCTTCACGGTCAATGAGCGCGATCACTCGATCGATGACGAGACCCGCGCCGTGGGCGTGTTCAATGGCGGTGATGGTGGAGCCGCCGGTGGTGATGACGTCATCTATGATGACCACCCTTTCCCCCGCCTGCACATTGCCTTCAATAGCGCTTTTCGTGCCGTGGTTTTTGATGTCCTTGCGTACAATGAACGATTTAATCGGCCTGCCCATCTGATAGGAAATGACGGCCAGCGCGTTGGCAATCGGATCCGCGCCCAGTGTGAGCCCTCCGGCGGCGCTGACCGGCGCATCTTTGAGCATATCGAAAAGAACCACACCGATGAGATTCATACCTTCCGGGTCAAGCGTGGTCGGCTTGCAGTTGAAATAGTAATTGCTTTTACGGCCGGACGCGAGCGTAAACGGCGGGTCGTCGCTGTATTTAAAAGAGCGCTCCAGGATGATTTCACCGAGGCGTTTTCTGGCGTTTGTGGCATCAATAGTCATATGCATTTTCTCCTTAAAAAGAAGCGGACTGTCGCCGCAAAATAATTTCTCAAAATACAACCGGCCATAACGGACGTTCGTGGTCGGCACGATGGCCGGCAGCGCACAAATGCTATTTCTTACTGATTCGTACGCTTCTATTTATTTTCTGTTTTTCCGCCAAGCATCTGCTCGACAAGTTTCACTGCCGCCACTCCGTCTTTGGCAAAGGACGCGCCGATGGATTCGGCCCATGCACGTGTGACAACCGCGCCTCCTACCAGAAAAGCAGTTTTGAGGCCCGTTGCCCGGGCAAGCGAAATGACGTCTTTCATGTTCACCATCGTCGTGGTCATCAGCGCGGAAAGGCCGATGACATCCGGCTTTTCTTTGCGTGCAGTTTCGACAATGACCTCGTCGGGCACATCTCTGCCCAGGTCGATGACATTAAAGCCGTAGTTTCGCAAAAGCAGGGCGACGATATTTTTTCCGATGTCGTGAATATCACCCCTCACCGTTGCCAGCACCACCTTGCCTTTTTCCGCCGTAGCTTTTTGTTTTAAGAATGGATCCAGATAAGCCAGCGCCTTTTTCATGGCCTCGGCCGCTGCCATGAGTTGCGGGAGAAAATAAACCTTCTTCTCGTACAGATCACCCACCTGTACGATGGCGGGAATCAGAATTTCATCAACCAGCGCACCGGCCGGACGGCCCTCTTTAAGGAGGGCCTCGCACAATGAAGCGATGTTATCGCGGTCACCCTCCAGGATGGCGGCTGTTATCTTTTCCTCCGGCGTCAAATCACGCGGACCGGCGGCCGGAGCTTCCGGTGACTTTTCGGAAAAGTGGTTTATGTAATTTATTGCCGCCCTGTCTTTGCCCATCAGTGTGTCGGCGGCCTTTTGCACATTGGTAAGCTCGACGCTTGCCGGATTGGCAATCGCCATTGTCAGGCCCGCGTACTGGGCCATCGCCATAAATGCCGCATTCAGCCAGGGGCGCCCCGGCATGCCGAAGGAGACATTGGAAAGCCCCAGCAGCGTTCTGCTTTTGAAAGTATTTTTACACCACTCGAGCGTGGCGAGTGTTTCTTTGGCGGCTTCCGTGTCCGAGGCGACCGCCATCGTCAGGCCGTCAACGACCAGATCGTCTTTGGTCAGTTTGAATTTCTGCGCTTCGCGGAAAACAGATTTGATAATATCGCGACGCTTTCTGGCCGTTTTCGGCAAGTCGCCGTCGGCCAGAGGCAACAATATGAACATGGCTCCGTATTTTGCGGCCAAGGGCAGAAGCCTGGCGAGCTTTTCCTTTTCGCCGGAAATCGAGTTGATCATCATGCGCCCCGGATAAAGTCTTAGCGCCGCTTCGATTGTTTCCACACGTGAGGAGTCGATCACCAGCGGGAGACGGCTTGAAGACGCCAGATGACCGATGACTTTTTTGATTGTCCGGACTTCATCAATGCCCGGTTGCCCGACATTTACGTCCAGCACGGATGCTCCCTGCTTTTCCTGTTCCTGGGCCATTTGATTGATGATGGAGAGCTTGCCCTCCAGAAGCTCCTGCTGCAGGGCTTTTTTCCCGGTGGGGTTGATTCTTTCGCCGATGATAAACAGGGGTTTGTTTTGTTCCAGATGCACAAAGCCGCGCGCTGAACTCAGCGCCGCCACTGACGTACGGCGCGGGCGGGGCGGCTTCTTTCCGCCAATGGCTTTGGCCAGAGCCTCGATATGGGCCGGTGTCGTCCCGCAGCAGCCGCCGACAAGGGAAGCGCCGGCCTGTACCAGTTTCCGGCTGAAACGGGCGAAGGTGCGTGCATCCATGTCGAACACCGTCTGCACTCCGTCGAGTCGCGGCATGCCCGCATTCGGTTTTGCCAGAAGCGGAACTTTCGCCAGGGGCCTCATCCCGGCGATGAAATCCACCATTTGTTCCGGCCCCGCCGAGCAGTTGCAGCCGACTACATCCGCGCCGAGGCTCTGCAGCGTGATCAACGCGGCCGCAGGCGGCGTGCCGCCCAGCGTGTGGCCGTCTGTTTCGTATGTCATGGATACGGCAGTAAAGATGTTTCCCAGTTCCTTGACGGCCAGAAGAGCCGCGCGCGCCTCCTGGATATCAAGCATGGTTTCGATGACAATAAGGTCGCACCCTCCGTCAATCAGGCCGCGTGCCTGTTCCTGAAAGGTTTTGATCGCGTCTTCCAGGGGAAGCGACCCGAAAGGCTCAATGAAAAGACCGGTGGGGCCGATATCGCCGGCGACGAGTGTCTTTGTTCCTGCCGCCCGTCTGGCGATGAGCGCCAGTTCGCGGTTTATTTTATAGACGTCCTTTTGTGCGCCGTACTGCTCGAGCTTGAAGCGGTTGGCGCCGAAGGTGCAGGTATAGACAAGCTCGGCTCCAGCGCTCACGTAAGACGCGTGCAACTCGGAGATGGCCTTTTTGTTCTCCAGACACCAGAGTTCCGGACAGACGCCCGTCGGCATTCCCATTTTTTGCAGTTCGGTGCCGGCGGCCCCGTCGAGAATCATCACCTGCCTGCTCAAGAGATTGTTTATTCTGTTTTTATCAGCCAAAATCCGCCCTCCGGTGTTGTTCTTTTCAACGAGCGCCGTTATATCATCTTTAAAAAAGAAGTGGAAAATATTTTCGCCCCGCCCGTCATATCGCATTTAGCAATGCGTACTGTACTTCAAGCGATGGTTGCGCGAGGCTTGCCTGAGCGACGGAGCTGCTCGTGAGCTGTTTGAGGATTTCGGCTCTGATCTTATTTTACTCAAGTGCCGGAGGCTGCCGGCAAAAAAAGATCGTCGAGACCTGTCTGTTTGCGCCGGGAGCGTTTTTTACCGAACACCGGATGTCTGCCCGCAGCATATCTTACAAAGAGACTTCCCATCCGGCCGTAAGAAATGCCCGCTTTTTCGGCGGCGCAGGCCATGCTGGCATCGTGGCTGATGTCGGCGTTGGGATTTACATCCAGCACGTGGAAAATATCGTTTTTGAGGCGCACGTCCATCCGGGCGTAGTCGCGGCAGCCGAGCGCACGATAGGCATCGCAGCATATCCTGCCAAGCTCGCCCGCCTGTGCGGCGCTTAAGGGGGCGGGGAGCAGCGTTTCGATTTTTTCATAATGCACAGAGCCGGGATGGAATTTGGCATCCTGCGTACAGAGCCGGTCTTTGATGTTTTTGAAAAAAGAGAAATCCATTTCCGCTACCGGCGGCATGGTCAGATTTTCGT
>Ga0302244_1001230_pt1 | contig 16571 bp, 20 predicted proteins | sample AAG_UR_Phe_MG_FD_193513 | JGI IMG/M metagenome (GOLD analysis project Ga0302244, IMG submission 193513) | Enriched activated sludge microbial communities from anaerobic digester in WTTP, New Holstein, Wisconsin, United States - AAG_UR_Phe | ecosystem: Engineered > Bioreactor > Anaerobic >... | reverse complement strand
CTTCCACCATTCGCGGTGTAAGAATACACTGCGAACAGTCGAGCGTTGGGAAGGTCTCCGAAAGCTGCGACATATGGCCTCCAATGGATGGATCTTTCTCAATCAGAACAACCTTGTGCCCGGAATTGGCAATATCGAGACTTGCCTGAATACCGGCAATTCCACCTCCTATAACCAATGCCGTTTTGGTAACGGGAACTTTAATCGGGTACAAGGGTTTATTGAACTTTACTTTTTCAACAAGCATTCGGACGAGATCGATTGCCTTCTTCGTTGTCGCATCGCTTTTATCGTGCACCCATGAGCAATGTTCCCGAAGGTTCGCCATTTCGCACATATATGGGTTTAAACCGGCTTCGGAGCATGCTTTGCGGAAAGTTGGTTCGTGCATTCGCGGTGAACATGCTGCCACAACCACCCCCGTGAGTCCTTTTTCTTTGATCATCTGCTTGATGATGGTCTGTCCGGGTTCGGAACACATGTATTTATAATCGGTACTATACGCTACACCTTCATGCTTCCCGGCCTCTTCTGCTACTTTAACGACATCAACCGTTGCACTGATATTCTCGCCACAATGACAAATAAAAACACCTATTCTCGACATAATCCTTCGTTTAACAGTTAACAGAGAAACTAACAGGAACAAAATGGCGCTGAAGTCCGGCCTCTTTTTCAGACATTCCCATAGCAAGCGCAATGGCCTGGGTAATATACATTACCGGTACTTCAATCTTTGTTTTCAGGTATGAATTGATAGCCGGGCGGCGCATATCGAGGTTAGAATGACACATGGGACAGGCAACCACAATGGCTTTGGCGCCCTGGTTCACTGCATTGCGAACAATCTTGCCAGACAGTTCACCTACGATTTCGGTTTTTGACATGCTAAAACCGGCGCCGCAACATTCGGTTTTAAAAGCCCAGTCGATGGGTTTGGCCCCCAGTTTCTGCATAATCACATCCATGCTCATCGGGTCTTCCCAGCGGTCGGCCTTTATCACCTGATTGGGGCGCACCAGCAGGCATCCGTAATAACATGCCACCTCTTCTTCAAACGGTTTTTTGATCAATTCATCAAGACGGGGGACAAAATATTCTTCGAGATACTGCAATACATTCAGAATTTTAAGCTTGTTTTTCAACGGCATCTGAAGTTTTTCAGCTATCTGAGATTTCAATTTTTCGTCTTCGTTCAATTCGTGCTGGGTCATCACCAATCGATTGTAACAGGCAGCACAGGGAACAACCAGTTCTTCTATCCCGTCGGATTCGGCCAGAGCGAGGTTCCGTGCCGGCAACGATACCGACAGTTCCTTGTTCAGATTATGGGCAGCAGTAGCGCCACAACAGTTCCAGTCGGATATTTCGACAAGCTCAATACCTGCCTTTTCAGAAATGGCAAGAATCGATTCTTTGTACTCGCGTGATGAACCTGTTAGCGAACAACCCGGGTAAAATCCTATCTTCATGGCTTCCTTTTTTTAAGCTGATTTTTAAATAATCGGGAAAAACCTTTTTTGTCTTTGATCTGTTCGGGTATAAGATGAAGTTTTCCCCTGCTGATCATCCCCGGAGCAACCGTCATATCCTGAAAAAGAGTACCCGACCGCAGAGAACGCATCTTATAATCAATGGTCAGGAATAATTCACTTAACCGGCCATTCCGCTTGACGGTGTTGAGAAATGATTTGTGGAAGGCAACAATTTTACGTGCTTCCGGATGTACTTTTCCTTCGACCAGTGAGCGCTGGCGCAGGTAATCCATCACTTTGGGGATGTCGATATCCATGGGGCAGCGCGAATAACAGGTCTCACAGGTTAAACACAACCAGATAGTGTACGACCGAAGTATTTGATCCATCTCTTCATTGGTTCCAGACTGGATCATCCGCATGATCACACTTGGACGAAGATCCATTTCTTCAGCTACCGGACAACCTGCGGTGCATTTTCCGCACTGGTAACATTCCCTGATGTTTACACCGGTTTGCCGCTTTACCTCAATTAATATATTTTTTGTCTCCATAATTGAGTTAAAAATATAATTCAAATCGCTCAATTTACATGATATTTATCGTTGTTGGGCCGGCATAGAACGCAAGTTGCTTATTTTCGGAATTATTCTTTCTGAAAATAAGTTTACTGTTTGTTACTGTTATCTAACTGTACTTTGACCGGGGTTGACGTACACTCGCGTTTGGCATGAGCGGATTTTCTAAAAGAAGTACCAGAGACTGAGGAATAGTAAAAAAGTCCCATAAGCAATGTGGTTAATCACATATTGTTTCTTGACCCTTTAATTCTATTCTTTAAACACCTCTTTTACCGCCTCCAGATACTTCATTCCATTTACCGTATCCGGTTCCAGGTAACTCCCTTCTGTCCATTCGTTCCAGCAATTTATGTTCAGGATTCCGGGACCGTCAGGATCGGCTAATAGTTTCTCTTTAGTCAGCTGCAATGCTTTTTTAAAATTGTCGGGTGTATTGTTATTTATCGTATTCATAAAAGGGTAACCAACATTTGCCCATTCCGAGTTCAGGTCACAACGTGGACTTGAATCCCAGCCCATGGTCACATTAGGAAAATACGGGACTCCATATTCTTCTTTAGCTTTCTCCCAGTGTGAGAAATACTGATCCCTTACCCAATTATAATCCGTTTGTGTTTCAGGCAATTCCGTATGATGAATCCAGACATAGGAAGTGCTTGAATCAAATCCAAGCACTTTGATTAATTCTGGTGTATTGGATGGCGCTTTTTCGACCGGGAGAATTGGATTTCCCCAGGCGACCAGGTTCCAGTGCACACCTTTTAATCCGGCAGCAATTGCTTTTTCGCGCATGCGGTCCATTGCATCCTTAGTGGCTTCCATGCTGCCAAATCCTTCCACAAATCTCTGTATATCGTATATCGAAAAGTAAGCTTTTCCATCTATTTTCCAATAATTAGGTTTGCTGAAATACTCTTTGATCACAAAATCACATATTTCATCGAATCGCTTTGGAGTTACTTTTCCCGGATAGAGTAATTTTTGCTTTGTTCCATAAGTGTATGGGTGAATGTCTAGCCAATCGTGGTTTGCCCACATCAAAGCGAATTTTATTCGTTCGCAGTTAGGGGCTTTCAGAAAGCCTTCGTCGATACATTTGTTCAGGAAAGGACCATCTTCATACATGTACCAGTCGAAAATAAAACAGTCTATTCCATTGTCTGTAGCCGCATCAATCTTTTGGGCCATAACAATGGGATCCTTTTCGTCGCTGTAACCCCAGGCAGGGACATTGGGCTGGTGGTGTTCCGGAAATCGGGGTCTGGCTGCTTTTACCAGTTCCCATTCAGACCAACCATTGCCTTTATTGATAATATTTCTTGGATCCCCTGTATGGTAATTTGGGAAATAATAGCATGCAACAGTAATTTTATCAGAAGATTTTACCTTTTTTGCATGCTGACAGGATATAATGAGTGTCATGAAAATCAGCGCGATGAAAGATGATATGGCAATTAATTTGTTTTGTTTTCTCATGATTAAAATTATACTACGTTTTAACATTGTAAATCATTCAATTGGTTATGACTAAATCTTTGATTAATGTTGTTCCTTCACCGTTTTCCTGAATACAAATATAAAAATCCTTTAACTGAATTATGGAATGGAGACTTGTCACATATGTGTTATTGAGATAGATACGATATTGGTTTGAATTCGTATCATATTTAAGTTCTAATTCTATTCCTGAATAATAATCAAAGATACCTGAGAGATATCCCCAATCTAACGACATAGAAGTAGTGTTAAGGTTTATCAATGTATAATTCATATCATCTATAAAAGCCAAGAATGCTTGACCCTTACCAGGGAATTCAGATGTATATTCACCAAACTGAATTAGACCTCCTGATCCACCTGCAATAATACCCACATTAGGACTACTGGTTGAGTTTGATTTAATTATAAATGAAACATCAGGATTTTCAGACACTGGGCTATTTAGTTTTAGATGCCGATAAATACGACTATCATAATTTGTCAAAACAGCTTCTCCTGAGTTATTTATATTCCATGTTCCATCACAAAGCCAATTTAGACCCGAAAGTGAAACTTCATCTTCAACTAATTCTTCAAAATTCAGACGATAGTCAAATTTAGGATTTATCATTTTCCTGAGTGAAACAATCAGATAATAAGTTGCTGTTTCGGGAGATTTGATGACAATAAATGATTTTGATGGTGATTCATCTGATGATATTGCCAGGGTATCTTTACTTTTATTCACGAGGTTTAATATTATCTGATGGACCTTGGCGTTTGGCTGTGATGCTGAAATACGATATTCAACATCCTTATTCATTTCAAGTTTATAAACATGTTTATCCTGTTGACTGGTAAGATTGTTATCATAGTAAGGATATCCATCCTTGTTAATGAATGAATGAGAGTCACTGTCGATAGTTAATGTTTCAATAACATCTTTCTCAAGCGAGATTTTTTCACATGAAAAAAGAAATAAAGTGAAAAATAAGAAACAAATTTTAAGTGAATTTTTCATTTGAGTTAGTATTTGGATTGAATATTAAAGAGCGGATTTCATCATTATTTCAATGGTCTGATGCCTGTTGGCAGACAGGGAACCCACATGTTTGAAAATTATATAGATACGTGTTTGTGTATGCAATACATGTATCATAATGATAATTTGTTTAATACTAATTGTTATTTATCAAATATGATTATATAATTTATTGTTGTACAAGGCATTACAATGATTTGATAAAATTTTTGGCATACTGTTTTATTTGAAATATTAACCAATAATCTCGCTATGATTCTATCATGAAAAGTTACTGAAATTTATTTCATAATCGAAAATTATTTATAAAAAACAATGAAATTTAGACATGCTTTACGAGTTTGAATCGCGGTTGTTTTGGGTTTCAAAGAATAGCCATGATTTTGGACTTATTTCACTGATTGGCATCGTTTTACGTAGTCCCGTTTTGAGATGGAACACTTAATTTTGTCTTATTAAAGGCTATGTGAAAATGAAAAGGAAAACCTTTTATCCGCCATATCTTTTTCCATTTCCCGAATAAACTTTGAAATGTCATCTTCCTTTTTTAGGACGGGTCAAAATTAACTATAATGTTCAACTTAGGCGGGCTGCAAACCGTACCGAACGCAGAGAGGTCGGGGTGTTTTTGCACTTACGGTAGGGAGCTCCAATGCCATATACCGGGTTGTCAGCATACAGAAGTTATTAATCATAATGGAATCTGCACTTGGCGATCCATATCTCATCCTTTTTGACCTGATATATTAACCTATGCTCTCCGTCAATTCTACGCGACCAAAATCCTTTATACTTAAATTTCAGTGGTTCTGGTTTACCAATACAGGAATGGGGGTTTCTGGAGATATCCCTCAATAGCTCATTAATTCTTTTCATGGTTTTCTTATCGGTCTTCTGCCAATAGAGATAGTCTTCCCAGGACTCATCAACGAATATGTATTTCATTGTTCGAGCAGTTCTTTTTGAAATGCCTTTTTACTTTTCAATTTTTCTATGGCAGAATCCAGTCGTTTCTCATTAGCTTTTGATGAAAGTTCATGCTGAGTTGCAGTCAACGAATTATATTCATCAATAGACATGATAACGACGCCTGTATCTTTACCTCTATTGATTATTAGAGTTTCAAAATTCTGGGTAACATTATCAAGATATTTCTTGATATCTTTTCTGAAGTCTGATATTGTTGTTGTTATCATTGCATTAATATATTAGTACATATAAAAGTACAATTATATGTACATTATTTCGAATTTCCAATTCTTTCTGGGTATTTTTTACTGCGTGGTAATTGTTTCGCGGTATGAAAAGTTCCGGTTGCGGGTGATTTCCCATCAGGTTACATAAAACTGAAGTGGGCTACAACCCTTGAATAATCTAATATCCCGGCAGTTTTATATACCGCGTGTTGTGCGGTTGTGCTTTATTTAATTCTCTCTCCAAGTATTATTTTCGGCATTGTTGTTAAACATCGGTTGAATTGTTTGTAAAATTTTTCTAATCCGGATTTTGTTGCTTCGGCATGAATCAATTCGTTTTCAAGCTCCCAATATAAAATGTAAGTCACGCTTTTTGGTTTTCTTGTCAGTCGGATTGCAGGTTCTCCATTTTTTACCGAATTAAAGTCCTTTTGTCTATGTGTCCTTTTGATATATTTTACATCAGTCACACCATTAAAGGATTTATGATGTTCCGCGACTTCTTCAATCAACTTTTCAAATTCATCTGCCTTGTCAGGTTTTACCTCATAAATACAAATCTCTGAGAAAGTACTCATTTTTCAGTCAAAATTTTATTAATTGAAAATCCAAGTAGTCCACCTAATACCGTTGTCATTATTACTATTGGTATTAATGAAACAGGCTCTTTCCAACCAATCAAAATTGCAGTTGGTAATAAAACCAGGAAAGCAGTCAAAATACCTTTGATTATCGGATTAATATTTAAATCAATTGTTGCAATTAAAAATCCAACAACTATCCACATGGTAAATGCAGATATATTTGCATCCCATGTCAGGTTTTGCATAATCATTGGAATTACATCTATAACTCCTGCAACAATGCCTAATAATAATCCAACTTTAATTTTTTTCATATAGTATCATTTTAGCAGGCTGCTGTCTTTTTAGATTTAAGTCAAGTCTTTTTGAAAAAACCAAGCTTTTTTCAGGACAAATTATTGCAGGTAATCTTCCACCAATGCTACCCAGTAGCTTGAACCAAGGTGCAGCAAGTCCTGGTTGAACACATATTGAGGATGGTGCACCATGAAGCTGTCGCCATTACCCATCATACAGTAGTTGCCCTTCTTCTTTTCGAGCATAAAAGCAAAGTCCTCACTACCCATATATGGATGAGCATCGGTAAATACATTTTCTTCTCCAAATGTTTTCCTGGCAACATCAGCAGCCCAATGGGTTTCCTCTGCATAATTTACCAGAACTGTTCCGGGAATACCTTCTCTGATTTCATAACCGCAGTTGAATGCCTCAGCCTGTGATTTGGTGATAGATCTTATTTTATCCAACACCATTACACGGTCTCCGGACTTCATGTTACGTATGCTCAGGCGTAGAATTGCCTTCTGTGGAACAGCGTTTCCTGCTATTCCCGATTGGAACGCACCTACATTAACTACAGAACTATGCCATGGTGACAAGTTACGGGAAACAATAGTCTGCAATGCCAATACCAATGAAGAGCCACATACAATAGGGTCGATACTCAATTCGGGCATAGAACCATGGCTTCCCTTTCCGGTAAGTTCGATTTCCCAGTTGTCTACAGCTGCCATAAATTCTCCAGTATTAAAATAGAATTTTCCAGCTTCCAAGCCTGGCATATTATGCATGCCAAACACAGAATCCACAGGAAAACGTTCAAACAGTCCGTCTGCAATCATCGCAGGCGCACCCTCCATCGTTTCTTCTCCTGGTTGAAATATCATTCGAACAGTACCGTTGAAGTTCCTGGTTTCTGCCAGATATTTAGCAGCTCCAAGCAACATCGTGGTATGTGCATCGTGTCCACAGAGATGAGACATGCCTTCTATTTTGCTCTTATATGGCAATTCATTGTCTTCTGTAATTGGGAGAGCATCGAAATCTGCACGCAATCCGATAGTCTTATGACCATCCCCTACGGTCATCGATGCTACTATACCATACTTACCAACGCCTTCAACAATTTCCCATCCTCCCATTTCACGGAGTTTCTCCGCGATAAACTTCGCTGTCTCAGACTCCTTCATCGACATCTCCGGATGCTGATGCATATGATCCATCCAACTCTTTAATATGTTATGATTTGCTTTAAGTTTTTCGATTACTTTTTCACTCATATTTTATTCTTTTATATGCTAATAATATATTGTTCAAGTTAAATATGATTTTCTTATTTTTTCCCTCCGTCTTTCGGTATTTTCTTATTGGCGATATATGCAGACATTAAAGCAAATACCATCAGGGTTGCAAGTGCAATGGTTGCAGCCAATCTGAAGTTTACATTATCTTGTCTTCCCATAAAAATATAGGATGCCCAGTCTCCAACTTCTGTTGTTTTAGAAATACCGGTGTAGATAGATGCGGCAATGGCTATACCCAATCCGGCACCCAAAGACGAAGCCATTTTGAATATACCAGCACCTGATCCTGATTGCGCCATTGGCAAGTTTGACAAGGCTGCAGTTGTTGCTGGAGTTGCAAAGAATGCCAATCCTGTTCCGAATAATGTGAAAGCTATAAGCATCAAAATGCGATATGTACTTGTCATCAGGTATGTTTGAGTCAAAAGAATGAGTGCTGTTGCTACAATAAGAGACCCCCATACCATGGGCTTACGCGCTCCCAATTTACGCATTAACTTTTCACCAACTCTGATAAACAAAACAACAGACAAAGCATATCCAAGTGTGAGGAGTCCGGTATCTTGTGCCGAATAACCTGCGGCAGATTGCATGAGAGGAAGTCCCACCGTGATAAGACCTGCAGTGGCATTCATTAAAAAGTTACAGGCAATTGCTCCTGAGAACACCTTGTTTTTGAAAAGCGAGAAGTCGAAAAATGCAATCTTCGAACTAATCTCCACCTTATAGAATATATAGAAACCGATAACGGCACCTAAAAACAAGGCTATAGTTGTAATACTTGTCCATCCCAGACTTCCTCCCTCAGTAAGGAGCAATTCAAAGCAAAGCATTGCAACCATAAAGATCACCACGCCTGCCCAGTCGAATTTATATTTCTCTTTAGATTCTTTCTTTGTTTCAGGCAGATCTTTGAGCATCCATAGTGATGCGATTGCCACCAAAATAGAGAGGATAAATACCCAACGCCACCCTAAATTGGTCGTGATAACTCCAGCTATCAATGCAGAAAAACCAGAACCTCCGAATGTTCCCATGCTCCAAAAACTGATAGCACGCTGTTGCGCCGGGCCTTCCCAAAGTATCTTGACCATACCCAAACTGGTCGGCATTATACATGCTGCTGAGAAGCCTTGCAGTATTCTGCCCACCAATACCATTGGTTGAGCCAAAGCACCAGAAGGTGCTGCAGCAATAAGTAAGGAGCCTGCAATGCTTAAATAAAGTCCTATACGCAATATCTTTGCACGTCCGATACTGTCTGCCAGTCCTCCCATCACAACAACGAAAATACCGGAGAACAATGCCGCTAACGACACTGCAGTATTCATCGAGTTCGGGGCTATGCCTAAATCCTTGCCTATCACCGAAGCGATACTCATCATGGAGTTGGCAAAAAGCCAGAAAGTGAGAACAGATAATATAAATCCAAATAAAATTTTGTCGTTTCCCTGAGGCTTAATATCTTCTTTCATACTCATGTGTTTAATTTATTATGTTGCCTATTTGATTTTTAAATTCAGCGTTGCACCGGCCACGATAACTCCTTTTTCAGATACAGGATTGTAACCAAATTTAAGGAAAACAGGGAATGGCACATTCTGATTAATCACAAAATTGCGCTGCACCTTGAGTTCCAAATTGTTTATTCCAGCCTTCGTGGCATAAAGCCCTTTCCATGGAGTAGCACCTATACAAGCATCTGCCTGCCACTTTTTATATTTCACCCCATACCCAATTTCGGCATAGCTTGTGAAGTTTCTGCCTCCTTCAGGTTTAGGATCCTTGCCTAAAAACACTGTTGCCCACTTCAGTTGGAGTGGAAAATTCCTGAAACGATAGGTCATGTAGTAATCCACAAAGTGACTGGAACTATTAAGGTTGAAGTTAAACGGATCTGTATCCCAAAACTTTGTGCCTGGTGAATAAATGTCCTGTACTGCTACCGAAAACCCCGGAGTCACTTGATAAATAACAAATGGCATTGCTGTCTTATAAATATTATCGAAAGATGCGCCTGCAAACAGACCAAACATCCATTTGCCTTTCACGAAAGTGATTTGAGGTTCAAACGCCGGTGCTTCTCCAAACAACTTGCCACGACCTATACCACGCCAATAATGTTGCGTCACGTAAGTAGGAGAAAGTGTTATTTTCAACGGATTCTTAGGTTCTTCTACCTCTAGTGCATGAGTAAAAAACGGTATCATAAGAAGCAATACAAGGATGAACATGGCTTTTTCATGCCTGTACAAACGTGTTGATTTAGTAATGAGAGATGCCCATAAGCTGGTAATCAGTATCTTCAACATGTCTTTCTGCAATGTATTTCGTAGTCCTGTCATGTCAGTTAAATTACAAAATTAATTTTTGAGTATTCACAATACGTACCACTAATTTTCTGCAGACGTACTACAAGTCTATCAAACAGTCGTTTCCCATAATTACGTATGTTATGGTTGTAACAGAACTCATCGAGATACGCCTACAAATACTTTCCTTTTATCTTGTGGTAAACTCTCAATACTTTGCGTTTACGCAATTAGTTAAATGATTTGGCAAATATTCGTCATCATCGTCTAATATACTTACAGGGCCTTTTGGAAACTGTCTGTATGCTTCAAAAATTTCTGTATTCCACGCACCTGTTCCCGGCATATAGGGAGTTCTTGTGTTTTTCAAATCTGTTGTCGGGAAGTCTGTGTCGTCTGTCTTAGTATTGGTGGTAACGGCCGACGGTATGTTTTAGCAGGCGTCCCGATGCATCGGGATAGAGCACGCCGTGCCTCGTACCGAACGCAGAGATGTCGGGGTGTATTTGCCGTCATGGTACAAATTTTGAGTATTGTCGCGATCGCGGTACAAGTTATTACAAAACTGTCAAGGGGTGCAGAAACAAAAGTTAAGGATCCGCCAGTCGGCGGAGACAAAATCCAGCTTTAGCTGGACAAAACCATGACATACTTGTTAAACATGCTGTCTATTATAGGCCGTTTTTATTCTTTTTTTGTCAGGGTAGAGTTGTCTAAATTGAAGTATCTGTAGTAAATAGGCAATTTGAAATCAGTTCTCAATTTGTCAAGATATTTTTTTGACGAATCTGTTGAAGGAGCTGGTCCAATTATTATTAATTCTATAATGTTCGGTATTTCATTCCAGTATGCATATTCCATGAGTTGCGATATACCTTGCCTAAGGTTTGTTTTTATGCTTGAAGATGTTTTTATTTCGTAGAAAACATATGAATCGGGCAATTTTCTAACAATATCAACACTTCCAATGTTTGTTGGCACCTCCGTTCCAATCTCATGATCAGGAAATTCCGCTTTGAGGAGATTAAAAACTTCGTTTTGAATTTTGTTATGAACAAGAGTAGCTTTTCGTCTGGATGGTACAAAGACGTCTAATTCACCAACAAATTTTGGATTATGACCCTTCTTAAATTTGATTCCTGATTCAAATGCTCTGGTCGCCTTAACCCGTTCAATCTTCTGTTCATCAATTTCTTTTGCTTCAACGAGCCATTCTTTAAACTCTTCAGGTTCTAATCCAAATACTCTGTGAAGCTCTAATCTAATACACTCATCCGCAAGCGAATTTGTCTTATCCCATCCAGCTTCAACTAATTTTATTGTAAGGAGTTTTGAAACAAGTTCAGGCATATAGAATTTGTAAAAAACTCTCGAAATATCGAAGGTTATAAAATCAGGAGTATGCTCAACTGCAAAACCGAACTCGTCTAAGATACAGGCAAAATTTGTGTATGCTTTCCCATCAATGATGGCACCTCTTTTTACAGTACAATCATCTGTAATTCCTTTCTTAAAAGCAGAAATTAATTCATGATGGCTAAAAACTATTGCTATAAAAACCAGATCGAAAATGTCTTCAAGACCATATTTTTTTATTTCGTTCCAAAGGTCAGGTGCTATTTGACCTTCGTTGATTGAAAGTATCCTTCTTGTTTGTGCTTCATCAATGTGGATATCCATCGAGTCTTCGTCAAGATGATTTAAAATATCATCTTTGTCGAATTTTTGCAATAGAAATGCAATCTTGTGTGCCCCATGTTTAGTTAATGACACCTTAAGTTTTGAGAGGTCGGTAGGCATTGGTTATGCTAATCTGGTTTTTTTGGAACTGTTATTTTTATAAGTATTCCAATCCGGAATATATGTTTCATTTGCCTGGTTTCCAAACGCATCCCAGCTAGTTCGTTTGCCCCTGGCAAAAATCTCCAGGTATGGACCTGGACTGCAACTCTCAATAATATCATATAACTCGTCAGGTTTCCTGGAATGCTCCTGTTTCTGAGTTTTAATAATATTTACTTGGGTTCTGCCAGGTTTCAAAGTTCTTAGACTACCCCTTGTACCAAAAAGCACGATTTCTGTTGTGTTTCTAAAATAAAATCCAACTCCTCTACCATCAGGGCCACCGTCTTTTCTAATTTTATGCCAAATCAAATTGGTTTTATACTTAAATCCCCAAGCGGCCATAACTTCAAGTCCCTCTTTTAGTAATGCATTTGGAACCCATAGATATAGATGGCTATCCTTGTTTGCAACAAGATGAACAGGGATCTCTTTTATTTCATCAAGGGATAATGTAGGATATCTGCTTAATCTTTTATGTTCAGGTGCCATTTTCCCTGTTCTATTCTGAAATCTCCATGGAGGATCAGCAAGAATGGTTTTGTATTTTTTTTCTTGAATCTCAGTGATAAATTCTCTCGCTACAGTACTCTTATAATCAGATAATTTTACAACCTTCATTCTTTTATATTTTGTTGTAAAGTTAATTAAAAACAAGGTCCCAGTCAGGTCAGTTTTGAACAATCGACTGTTAATATCCAAGAGTAAACGGTCTATATCGTTTTAATGAGAATATATATATATTACACTAAAACCGGCAGATTAGACCATCATAAAACGCTCGCATACCTCTGAATCGAACAAAGAGAGCTCACCGAAGTTAATCCTTCATGCACTATACCATAGTGTTAGATTCTCGTGCTATTTATTCAGTCGGGGTTTTGTCAAATTTTTCATTAGTTAAACCAAGCAAGCCTCTTAGGAATCCATGAATAACTGCAATTGGCAAACAAAGAATACCAAATATCAGCATCCCTAATTCATAAAACAGTGTGCTGTCTTTGTATGGTTTTCCCTGAAGTCTGGAAAGAAATGCACTAAAGGGGATTCCGTACATATTTCCTGCAATCATTATTTGTGATGCTGAGAGAATAATACTTGCTTTCTTTTTGCCGTATTCTTCTACAATAGAATCGTAGGCATATTTTTTAGGGAATCCTCTTGTATCTGCAAAGTGCTGGGCAAACATGATGGCTTTTGCTTCTTCTGGTTTAGTAAATTCACTTCCTCCGCTTAAAAAGCTACTAATTTCTTCATTACTCATACCTTCTTTTAGTGCCATTTGTGTATGCTGATACGAACAGGCCGCACAACCATTAACCTCAGTTACAGCTAATTGTAAACGTTTTACGAGACGTTTATCGACTAACTTAGTTTTATTATTTCTAATCAATTCAGACAATGCCCCCGGTGCTAAGACAAAGGAACGATACAATTCCCAGATACTATACTTTCGTTTATATTCATTTCTTTGAATTACTGTTTCTGACAGACTTAATTTTTTAGTCATATGAATGAGTTTTTTATTACAATTTGTCTTTTTGCATGAACTTTCATTTGCCGGATACAAATTATTAAGTGACCCGAAGGGCAAGGATTTGCATTCTTCGGGCTTTAGTAATTTGTTCTTTCGTCGAAATACTCAATTCGTTATTACTTCCACTTCATTTCGAAAATCAAATCAGTAGAGTTTCTCAAAAAATGGATATCGAATAGTTACATAACAACTTTATCGTTTGGCAGACTCGGTGAATGAATGGCAAATATTTTCGACTTTTCCAGAAACTCGCCCTCAATAACATTATTAACATCAGCAAACAGATAACTGCCATTAGTCAAAAGAACCTCCTTACCATTAACTTTAAATTTAGCTTTTCCTTCCAACATAATGAGTAGTTCTACTTTCTCCTGATGGTAGTGAGGCTTGCATACATCACCCTGTTGGTGTTCTTTATACATAATCTCAACCTTATCAGTTTTACAAGGATGATTTTCATCGAAAAAAGAACCAACGAACCAACCGTTAAAATCATTTGGTTCATCGTACTTACCCTGAAAATATTTACCATTCTTAAGCTTGGTTATATCCATTTCTTCAAAAATTTCATTTAACAACCTTGTGGTATATGTTGTTGGCGCCGCTTCGGGGTGGCGCGTGTTTTTACTGCATTAAATATGACCGCATGTTATGTGGGGTTATTTTTCTTTTGTTCTGCGTTTCAAATCCATTTGTTCATGGAGTATTCTAATAATCTCAATTTCATCGTTCTCTGTTTTTCGGTAAAAGATAATGTGTCGACCAGTTCTTAATCCCAATAAATCGTTTATAATTCCTGAATAGGTTTTTCCCCGACTGGGATTTTTTGCGATTTCGCTAAAATTATCTATAAGCATTTGATAGTATTTGTCAGCTTGACTTTCAGACCATTTTTCAGTTGTATAATTCCAAATATGGGCTAAATCATCAACTGCTTTGTTTGTTAATCTATACCTTGCCATTCAGGGATTTATTAGCTTTTAAGTTTTTAAGATGAACTTTTGGTTCGAAATCTTGGGCTATTCCACTGTCAATCCCTTCTTGAATCGCTTCTCTTAATGCGATCATTTTGTTTTCCTCTTCTTCTAAAAGCCTTAAACCAGCACGGACTACCTCACTCGCGTTTTTATATCGTCCCGCGGAAATCCTGTTTTTAATGAAATTATCAAAATAATTTCCCAATGATATTGAAGTATTCCTACTCATAACGAATTAATTTTTCTTCAAAGTTACCAATATTTGGTAACTTTTCAAATTTAATTGTTTTTTTAATAATCCCATGTACCGCTTGTTATGGGCTGTTGTTGTTTTGCGTAATACCTAAAATTTATAAACTGCGTAATCAAGTCTCAATATAATATTACTTATGCTGTCAGCTTCTACGATAAATGCCAAACCAAGCTAACGTATTGAAAAATGCTTAATCATTTTATATCTGCTCTTCATTTAATTTAAAATACTGATAATGTTTATTTAAGTGCCCAGAGGAATGGCAGAATTGCAGCTCTTTTGCAAGCTTTAGCTTGAGTGTCGGCTCGTAAGGCTTACAAATGTGTTATTTTGTGTGTGGACTGTTCATTTTATCGTTTTTTGTCTTTATGTAGCAAATTGGCAGCTGTTTTTTTTACAGTTGACCCTAAACGTTTGATGGTAGGGTTTCGTGCGGGATTCCGAAGCTGTTTCTTATCAGTTTACTATCTACTTTGTTAACGAGCCACAACCGCCCGCAAACCTCTGAAACCAGCATGAACTCTACCATGTGTTGTGGATATGTGCCTTTTATTCTTGTTCATCAATCCCTGTAACTGTCATCAATAAAAAATCGAGGCATTTTGAATAATCCAAATCATCATATTCAAGTCCGATTTTTCTGATATTTGAATAATAATCATTGAGCTTTTTATAATAGTTCTTTTCCAACTGAACCGATGTCGCCTTTTTTCCAATTTTTTCAATCAAGAACCATCTCTCGATCAACCGTGCAGTTCGTCCATTACCGTCTTGAAATGGATGAATTTTAACGAAAACCAAATGCAGTAAAGACGAGTAATAAAAAATCTCAAATGGATCTAAATCTGTCCGATGAAGTATCTCAATATCGTAAAATAATTTATCAAGTTCTGATTCAACTATCTCAGGGCTTGCAGCAACATACTCAATTTTATCATCGCTGTTAATTACAAACATCGGATTACTCCGAATTAATCCTTGTTGGCTTTTAGGAAGAAGATTTTTACTCAAAATAGAGTGAGCTTTTTTTACATTCTCAAGTGTCAAATGATTGTTATCAATAAAGTCATAAGCGGAATACAAATCATCAGCTTTTCTGGTATAATCCGGTTTGAATTTTACTTTTAAAAATTTGTGTTTGAAAAAACTATCAAAATCAATATCCTCTCCCTCAATCTTTGATGAATAAACCGATGAAACAGATTTGTAAAATTGAAAATAATCAACAGGCATTTCAATCTTTTTGCTTTTATCAATTTTATCCAATGGTGATTCTTTCACAGCCTTTCTGTAATCATCAAGTAACTTATCAATCAGAATTTTAAAATTCATTAATAATCCATTTTTACAAAGGTAATCTTTTTAGTCCCTGTTTAAAATCAGTCGTTACTTTGGTATCGCAGAGGCTCTCCTGGCATTACCCACGTGTTGGGGCATGTTTTTAATAGTTCTCTATCGTCAAAACTTTTGACAGGGCGTCTTTAATTTCCTCAAGGTTATTGGCAGAAATTCTACCGATTTTTTTTACGAATCTTTCTTCTGATAAAGACCTTATTTGAAAGCAATCTGCCGCAGACTCTTTAGATAAGTTATTCAAAGTGTCGGGTTTTATGCAGACCATCCAAGGAGCAAGTTCGTATCTTTCTTTCCAATCCGTGAGAGGAACAATGATTTTTAAGGGCAGTTTTCCGAGAGAATTGTCATTAACAA
>Ga0302244_1001224_pt1 | contig 16665 bp, 15 predicted proteins | sample AAG_UR_Phe_MG_FD_193513 | JGI IMG/M metagenome (GOLD analysis project Ga0302244, IMG submission 193513) | Enriched activated sludge microbial communities from anaerobic digester in WTTP, New Holstein, Wisconsin, United States - AAG_UR_Phe | ecosystem: Engineered > Bioreactor > Anaerobic >... | reverse complement strand
TCCAGGTTTTTTTCAGGACATGTATATGTTTGGGCAACAACTGCAAGAAATCCCATGCAGGGGTGAATTACCTGAAAACGGATGAAAGATCCCGATAAGAAAAATGATTCCCGCAAAAAAGCGGCGAGTGTTCCGTATAACTGCTTGTAAGGTTCTGATAGCCAAATAAGAGCTGATAAAATGTAATGAAAAGAGGGCATTGGGTGTTGAAAAGAAAAAAGCATCATGTAATGCGCAAAGTAACTTGAATCGCCTGTCGCCCTCGGCAGCCTGAGAGCATATCCCCGGCACCCGTCTCTTCCGCTGTTCCTGTGCATGTGCGACTGGGAGTTTCCGGTGCTCTTGATTGCCTCCGGTATGAGGTTATATCTGATTCCCATGCCCCTTCATCTGTCCGTCATTCATATCAGACGATGAAGGGCGGGCGGGGAGCACCTATGTTTTCCGTGTGGAGGCCGGAGGTATTCCAGGGAAGCCTTCGGAAAACCGGATATTTTGAAGGCTGGTATTTCAAACATGTGAGCCGCGATGAAACCGCGGCCTGTGCCTTGATACCCGGCGTATCTCTCCCCTGTGATCGAAGAAAGGCCCATGCCTTCGTGCAGTTCTATGATGCGCGGGGCGGGACATCCTCTTATGTCCGCTACCCCTTGAGCGATTTCCGTGCTGACAGGAACACGTTCGGGCTCGAAATCGGGAGGAACCGCTTTTCCATGAACAGGGTGCAGCTGGATATCGACCAGGACGGAGAATCCATCCGGGCCGAGCTCGACTACCGCACCATACATCCATGGCCGGTCACGTGGCTGTCGCCTGGTGCAATGGGATGGTATGCTTTTGTTCCGGGCATGGAGTGCTATCACGGCGTGCTGAGCTTCAACCATACGATCGAGGGTTATTGCGAGAAAGACGGCGTACACACTGATTTTACCGGCGGCAAAGGATATATCGAAAAGGACTGGGGTACGTCAATGCCGAGCTCCTGGATATGGATGCAGAGCAACCACTTCGACGAGCCCGAGGCCTCATTCTTCGGCTCTATCGCGAAAATACCGTGGTTGGGCCGGTATTTCACCGGATATCTGTTCGGATTTTACTTCCGAGGAGAGGTCCACCGGTTCACCACGTACACCGGTGCCGGGATAAGGCATCTGAAGGTGGACGAGGATCTCATCACCCTCGAGGTGGAAGACAGAAAGCTCCGCATGGAGATCAGCGGCAAAAGGGAGGAAGGAGCCTGTCTCAAGACTCCGAGGGCGGGCGGGATGACCGGCAGGATCAATGAGACCCTCAATTCGAGCATCTCCCTGCGCCTCTCCGGAAAGAGGGGAGGGGAGACCCTCTACTCGGGCGTCGGGAGGAGAGCGGGCCTGGAGTATGCAGGTGACGTGCGGGAACTGATCTCAGAGCTCGCACCGCCGTAGAGGGATGCCGTACGCCTTCCCGGGGTCCGGAAGCGCTGCTGTCTCTGATCCCTCCGGGGGATACGGGGAGCTGTGGTATTGATTCATCTCAATGTCCTGCTATCTTTTCCTTATACGTTCATCTGCCGAAAAAAAGGACTTAAGCCATGGCCGGGAACCCGATCGACCGTGAAACACGCAAAGAGCTCCGCGAACTGACCGAGCTTATCCATCAATACCAGGCCAAACTGGACAGGATGTGCTCCTACGAGGCAATACTGCCCCGTATCGCCGAACCCATGGCCCTCATAGACCGTAGATATGTCTACCAGGCGGTGAACAATGCGTATCTGTCTTTTTACCGCAAGACCAGAGAAGAGGTGGTGGGACGCCCGGTGCAAGAGGTCATGGGGGAAGACATTTTCCGCGAAAAGGAGAAGGTCCGTCTGGACAGGGCCCTTGCGGGAGAGGAAGCCGAATACGAGGACCGGTTCTCATTTGGGGACGCAGAGCCCAGGTATATGCTCTTGCGGTATTATCCACTGGTCAGCGAAGAAGGAGCCGTTGAGGGGGTCATCTCATCGGCATGGGACATCACCGAGCGGAAGAGCGTCGAAAAAAAGACCTTGAAGATGCAGCGAGATCTCGAGGCCGAGGTGAAAGAGCATACAGAGAAGCTCTCGCAGGCGATTACAGCGCTCGAGCATGAGGTCGAGGTGCGCACCAGGGCCGAGGACGATCTCAAGGCGAGCCGGGAAAAGCTCTCGAAAATATTTCGGGCGATCCCAGATCCGGTCAGCATCACCACCTATGAGGACGGGATCTTCCTTGACGTGAACGAGTCGTTTCTCCATATGACCGGGTACACCCGTGATGAGGTCATCGGCCGAACCTCGCTCGAGCTCGGCATCTGGTATGACCCGTCCGAAAGGGCGAAGGTCATGGAAATGATCCGGGAGCAGGGCAGAGTCAGGAACCACGAGGTGAAATTCAGGAGCAAAACCGGCGGATCGAGAGTCATGCTCGTTTCTGTCGAGCTCATGGAGCTGGAGGGGAAACAGCATGTCCTGTTCGTGAGCAGGGACATCACCGACCGGAAGAACCTGGAAACCGAGGTGATCCGCTCACAGAAGATGGAAGCGATCGGCCGCCTGGCGGGAGGGATTACCCACGATTTCAACAATCTGCTGACAGCCATCGACGGATACTGCGAACTCGCGCTGCTCAGGATAGGCAAACCCGACCAGGTTCGTGCGAATATCCTCAAGATCAAGGATGTAAAAAACACCGCGTCCTCCCTGATCCGCCAGCTTCTGGCATTCAGCCGCAGACAGACCGTCAAGCCCCGTTCCCTCGATATGAACACCGTGGTGGAAAACATGCAGAGCATGCTCAAGCAGTTCATCGGAGAATCTGTCGAGCTCAAGATCCGACTTCAGAGAGACATCGGAAATGTATATGCCGACCAGGGACACGTGGAGCAGATCATCATGAACCTCGTGCTCAATGCGAGGGACGCCATGAAGAAGGGCGGAACCTTGAGCATCAGCACGAGTCGCGTTCACCTGGACGAGAGCGCTGCAGAGATGCATGTGGACCTCGTGCCCGGGGATTATATCAAACTCGAGGTAAGCGACACAGGGGTGGGCATGGATGAGGAAACCATGGCTCATGCATTCGAGCCGTTCTTCACCACCAAGGAGTCGGGCAAGGGAACAGGGCTCGGTCTGGCAACAGTCTATGGGATCGTCAGGAACAACGGGGGAAGAATCTCCCTGAAAAGCGAGATAGGCAGGGGCACGACCTTCGAGGTCTTTCTGCCCGTGAGCAGGGAGCCTGCCGAAGCCGCAGCGCGGAGGCCCGAGAAGGTCGGAGCCAGGGGCGGGTCCGAGGTCATCCTGGTGGTTGAAGACAACCGGTACGTATTGGATCTCTTGACGGAAGTGCTCGGCTCACTCGGATACACCCTGCTCAAGGCCAAGAGCGGGGAAGAGGCTATGGATGTCTGCGCAGCGCATTCCGGGGATATCGATCTCGTGATCGCGGATGTCGTCCTTCCCGGAATGGATGGGCCGGCCGTGGTGAAGATTCTCCTGAAGAGCTATCCTGGGATGAAAATCCTCTATATCACGGGCTACCCCGGCGAGGTGGTCTCCCTCTACGGCATCTCGGATACGGAAAGGCACCTTCTCCAGAAGCCGTTTTCCGCCGCCGCCCTGACCGAAAAGGTGCGGGAGGTGCTCGATGAGCCCCCCGGGCACGCGGCGTGACCCGTTGCCGTCCACATACGTGTATCTTTATCTTTGAGTAAGAAAAAAAAGCTGGTATTAGTAAGTCGTTCAAGCATTTGCTGACCGATCCCCGACAGGTGTGCCGGAAGCAACGGGACACGGGATATTGTTTTTTCGCGATGATGAACTGGCGAAAGGAGAGCCGTTGCCATGAAGTGGAGGAGCATACCCCTGGCCACACGCGTGGTCCTTGCCTGCATCGTTCTTTCCGCCCCCGGAGTATTCGCCGCTCGGTCTGCTCATGCCGCGGCCGATGTTCTGACGGTGGTGAACGATTCCGTGCCCGAGGAGTCGCTGAGCGCTGACGCCGTTCAGGAGATATTTCTGGGACGGAAGACTCGATGGAGCGACGGACAGAAAATCGTGCCGGCCACACTGAAGCAAGGGCAGGCCCATGAAGATTTTCTGAAAGGATACATCCGCAAAACCCCGCATCAGTTCCGGGATTACTGGAGGAGGCTGGTGTTCACCGGAAGGGGGTCGGCCCCTGATGCTTTCGATTCCCCCGAGGATCTCGTGGAGTTCGTGAAGAAAACACCCGGGGCCATAGGGTATCTTCCCGCCAGTCTCTATCAGTACCAGCTCAAGAGCCTGGCCATTGAATAGGAGGCGGAACAATGAAAGGCACTGCAGAACAAGTTTTTCTCTCGGCCTTGGCCATCATGGTGTGTTTTGCCGGGAATGCCCGTGCCTACGAGTATCAGGGGATCGACATTCGGGGCTTCATCTCCCAGGGATATCTGTACAGCACCCACAACAACTTCTTTGCAGAGACCGAAGACGGCACGCCGCAGTTCAACGAGGCGGGCATCAATTTCTCGGCCGAGGCGACCGACAGGCTGCGTCTGGGCATCCAGTTCCTGGCGAGGGATCTGGGCTCCATCGGAAACAATGAGGTGATCCTCGACTGGGCGATCGCCGACTACCGCTACCGGGACTGGCTCGGCTTTACCGTGGGCAATATGAAGTTCGTCCACGGCCTCTACAATGAAACCCGCGACCTGGATATGCTCAGGACCTTTATCTTCCTGCCGCAGAGCGTCTACAACGAGGCATGGAGGGAATCCATCTCCTCGATCCAGGGCGCCGGCATCTATGGGGATATCCCGTTGAGCGACATGGGGACGCTTTCCTATGACCTCGAGTACGGAACGGTCAACCTCGCCTCGGATAAAGGCGCCGCCAGACTGCTCGAAGACCAGTGGCCGTTTAGGGGCATGGGGCTGCTCGCGGACGTCGACCGTATCGATGTGGACTACACCTATGCCGCAAGTCTCAAGTGGATCACCAATCTTGAGGGGCTGATCCTCGGGGGGTCAACCTGGAAGTACCGGTTCGACTCGGAGGCGACGACGATGCTCGACACCGCAGTCGTCACGGATGAAGTTCTGCTGGCCATCAATGATCCGGCACTGAGCGGGCTGGCGGGTCCTCTGAGTGAATACGGCACGCGCATCACGCTCTCTCCGACCGAAATCGGCGTGGAGACCGTCAGCTACACAGCATCTCTGGAATTCACCTGGAGGAATCTGGTCTTCGCCGCGGAATACATGCGCACGACCTATAACATCGAGTTCAGGAACACCCCGCTGTTCACCACTCTCGAGCCGGTAATCAGCGCCGGTGGTGTGACCGTCGGCGACGACGGCACCATAGAGGTTGAGCGCTTCAGTTCGATGGGCTACTACACGAGCATCGCCTACCGGTTCACGCCCTGGTTCGAGCTGGGGACCTACTATTCGATCTATTATCCCAACGAGGATGACAAGGACGGTGAGGATCGCGTAGCCCGGGGGCTCGACGCCGAGGACTATCGTGCATGGCTCAAGGACATCGCGCTGACCGCGAGGTTCGATGTGAACGAGCACTGGATCGCCAAGCTCGAAGCGCACAAGATCGACGGCGCCGCAATCCTTCTCGGCGCCGACAACCCGCGTCCCGACGACGTCGGCGAGGAGCGCTACGAAGAAGACTGGTATCTCCTCGCCGCCAAGGTGACATACAGCTTCTGACCCATGCCTGCCTTCGGCCGGACAGTTTCCCTGCCCGGCTCCGGCGATCGGGAACATGGAAGCTGCAGGAATAAGGGGTGTTTTCTGTTCTCGCAAAGGAAAGCTGAAACACCCCTTCTTCCTTTTCCCCCTCTTTGGATATCCGCCCGCTTATTTCAGACTCTTCGCCAGCATGAGGATCTCCATGGGCAATTCGATCTGAAGCGATTTCAACACGTCTGTATCCACCATGATAGTGAGATCCTCCTGCCTGAGGATCGGCAGATCATCCGGTTTTGCGCCTTCCAGGAGGATCTTTGCCGCCTGCTTGCCCGAGAGGGCGCCCGATGCTTTGAGATCCGACCCTACATACAGAAGGGCCCCAGGCACATCCATGTGCACAAGGCTGAGGACCGGCATCTTGTTCTCCAGCGAGACAGCCGAAAGCTCTGCACAGGGCTCGTAGTTCCGCAGTCCGTAGTAGGTGTCGAGAGGAACGGCGAAGGCCTGTGCGCCTTGGGCGATCAGCTCGCGTGCGGCCGGCGTGAACTTGTCGGTCTTTCCGATTTCCTTGGTAATGAAGGTGAAGCCCGCCTGAGGGCCCGCCTCCTTCAACCACCCCACCTGAGCCAGGGTGTTGTCGTCGTCCGTATGGACGATGCCGACGGTCTTGATCTCGGGGAATGCGAGCCTGGCTATCTTGAGAACGTCTGCCATGTCCATGTATATGGAAGATCCGGTGAATCCGGGACCTGCAACGGTCAGCGACTTGCAGCCCGCGGCTTCGGGAATGATGACAGCGCTGAACACGAGCGGGATGCCCGCGGCGACGATCCTGTCCTTCGCATATTTGGTTGCGGGTGTAGCGATGGTCATGACAAGGTCGGGCCGCGCTTCCACGATTTTTGACGCGGTTTTCCTGATCTCGAGGAGGACGCCGACCTTTTTCCACAAGCCACCCTTCTCAATATCGAAATCGACGATCCTCCGGTTCACCTTCAGGTTTTGGCCCTCCACGAGCCCGGCGGCCGAGAGCTCCTGCATGAAACCCTGGTACACTCTTTCGAAGGGCTCGACATTGGTGACCTGCAGGACTTCGATGGTAAAGGTCTTCTGCTGGGCGAAGCCGGCATCCGTCATCAGGAAAACGACCAGAAACAACATCAGACCGATGAAAAGTCTCTTCATGTTCCCTCCCTCTGTAAAGAACTTATCCAATGAAAAGCCACCCTCATCCAAACTTCGGATCTTTCCCTCAGTCATCTCAAAGAGGGTCGGAACCAAGCTGTGCTGCCGGCTCAATCGGTTGCGGACACACAGTGGGGCCGACCCCTGTTATCTCCCGAAACGCGTTTGCCAAGAACGAGATGTACAATAATGGAAATAATGTAAGTTTGTCAATAAATCATACAATATTACATATTATGTGATCCGTCCAATAGCTCAGATTCAAGGAAGAGCCACACAACCTCTGTTGGCCGTGTCTGACAAGACCTGCAGGGATCATGCGGGAGAGAGCGGGGACATTTCAAAAAGGAGGACGAGGGTGCGTGCTCCGGAAGAGTGTTTGAGAACGGGAAATGAGGGAAAGCCCTGAAGTGTCTTCCTGGGTCGCTTCCCGCGGTCCACTGAGCCTGCCTCCGCTTTCACGTTTGATCGGCAAGCATCCACAACCCCGGCGATCAGTGCTTCCCTTCCGGGCCTCTCTCTTGCCTTCCCCTTTTTATGGCGGCCCGGGATATTCTTGCATGGTCATCGGATTCAAATCCTTGATGATCACCGGAGTGGAAAAAGGACGAACTTCTCAACGCCTCCACTGTGAAGAGGAAAGATCGAGCGGGAGACTGGGCCCTTCCCCGTGACCTTCCGGGGAAGAGCCGCCAATTGCCGATCCGCCTATTCCACGCTCTTGGCCAGCTGGAGAATCTCCATGGGCAACTCGATCTGAAGCGACTTCAGCTTGTCGGTATCCACCATGATGGTGAGGTCATCCTGCCTGAGGATCGGCAGGTCGCCGGGTTTTGCGCCTTCCAGAAGGATCTTTGCCGCCTGCTTGCCCGAGAGGGCGCCGATGAGCGGAAATTCCGCGCCAATGTACAGAATGGCTCCAGGCACCTTCATGTGCACAAGGCTGAGGACCGGCATCTTGTTCTTCAGCGAGACATCGGAAAGCTCAAAGCAGGGCTCGTAGTTCCGCAGGCCGTAGTAGGTGTCGAGGGGAACGGCGAAAGCTTGTGCGCCCTGGGCGATCAGCTCGCGTGCGGCCGGCGTGAACTTGTCGTTCTTGCTTATTTCCTTGGTAATGAAGGTGAAGCCCGCCTGGGAACCCACTGCTTTTACCTGCTCCACCTGTGCCATCGCATTGTCGTCGTCCGTATGGACGATGCCGACGGTCTTGATGTCGGGGAATGCGAGCCTGGCTATCTTGAGAGCGTCTGCCATGTCCAGATACAGGGTTGCGCCGGTGAATCCGGGGCCTGCAACGGTCAGCGACTTGCAGCCCGCGGCCTCGGGGATGGCGACCGCCGTGAACACCAGCGGGATGCCCGCGGCGACAATCTTGTCCTTGGCATACTTGGTTGCGGGAGTTCCGACGGTCAGCACGAGGTCGGGCCGGGCCTCCACGATCTTGGAGGCGGCGCTCTTTATTTCAAAGAGAACGCCGACCTTTTTCCACAAGCCGCCCTTCTCAACATCGAAATCGATGATTCTCCGGTTCACCTTCAGGTTTTGGCCCTCAACGAGCCCGGCGGCCGAGAGCTCCTGCATGAAGCCCTGGTATGCATTGTCGAATGGCTCTATCTTTGTGACCTGCAGGACTTCGATGGTAAAGGTCTTCTGCTGGGCGAAGCCGGCATCCGTCATCAGAAAAACGACCAGAAACGACATCAGACCGATGAAAAGTCTCCTCATATCTCCTCCCTCTAAAAATTGATCAACGGTTAGAAGTCCTTGAACCCATCACCGGGCCCCCTGTCCTGACGCCAAACTCAAGAGAGATCAGGTTCAAGCCGCCCCGCCTTCCGATGAGGGCGCGGCTTCCGAGATAGACTTGATCCCCGGTCATCCTCATGAAGACAGTCATCGAGAATGGTGCGTATCATACTGGATATAAAGCATGTTTGTCAAGAATGCCGCTGCTCACAGGATCCGTGTCATACAAACGCACGGCCGTCACGTCAGGTGGCGGCTGAGTCTGAGCATCAAGATTCAGCGGCGGAATGTCGAATGGGTGGGGAGACTTTACCGATGGCCGGTAGAGCGGCCGTAAGAGATGCGGGGGACCGGCATACATCACGAAGAAGGTTTGTTCGATGCGTGAGCGGCAGGAGAGAGCAGCATGAAGAGCATCCCCATACGGTATTGCTTCACCTTCAGTGACAGGACCCAGGAAATCGTCAATCTCGAGCTCCACGCCAGGACACTCGAGCTGATCAACGATCCGCCGGGATATCTGCCGTCCTGGACAACCCTGGGATTTCACCAGTGCCCCAATTGCCCCCTGACCCCCGATACGGCTCCGCACTGCCCCCTGGCGGTGCATCTGGTGAGTACGGTGAGCAAATTTCAGGGGAAGTTGTCTTTTCATGAGATCCATCTGAACGTCATTACTCCGGAGCGGATCTTCTCGCAGCCGACCACCCTCCAGAATGCGATCAGCTCTCTCATGGGGCTCATCAGCGCAACCTGCGGCTGCCCGCTTACCGCTGTGCTGAGGCCCATGGCCCGATTTCATCTTCCCCTGGCCACCGGTGAAGAAACCACGTACCGTGCAACCTCCATGTATCTTCTTGCTCAATACTTCATGAAGAAGGGCGGCCATTCTGCGGACCTTGATCTCGCCGGTCTCACCCGAATCTATCAGGATATCCATCTCGTGAACGTCGCCTTCACCGGACGACTCAAGGACGCCACACAGACGGAGTCCACTCTCGACGCCATGGTCATGCTGGATACATTTGCAAGAGCCCTTCCCGAGCATATCGAAGACTCCCTTGATTCTCTGAGCTATCTCTTCGAGGGAAACGTGTGTCCGAAAACTCGCGCCTGACAGGGCGGGGTTTCGCCCCGACCGCTCTATCGCCCGGCGGAAGGCCTCTCTGCTGAAAAGCTCGTTTCGCACCATCATTCGCAAATCCCTTGACATATGGGGAGTTATCAGTAGAATGATTTATTGGTCGGACCACCGGACCAATGACAGGGGGAATACATGACAGCATTGATGCTCACGCGACCGCTTCTGCGGAGCAGGCTTTCAGGCGAGATCGAGAACATCCTGCTCAAGGGCATTATCAAAGGTCAGCTCGCCGTTGGAGAAAAGCTCCCCACCGAAAGAGAGCTCGCCCGCGATCTCGTGGTCAACCGGTCGACAGTCAGGGAAGCGCTCGGAAGGCTCGAGTCTCTCGATCTGGTGGAAATACGCCACGGCGACGGAGTCTATGTGAAGAATTACCTCGAGAGCGGGAATCTCGAGCTCATCAGAGCCATGATCCGTCTGGACGACCGGCAGCGGGACGACATCATCGCGGCGCTGCTGGAGTTCAGGACGATCATCGGTCCCGAGATGGCCTTTCGCGCGGCCGAAAACCGGACGGAGGAGCATCTCGTATCGCTGGAAGAGGTCATCTGGAAAAACGAGGATCTCTCCATCCTGGAAAAGGACATCCGGGTGCATCACATCATCGCTCTGGCAGGGGCCAATGTTCTGTACCTCACCCTGCTCAATTTCTTCAACAAGTTCGTTGTCGAGTACGGATATCTCTATTTCAACGACCAGGAAAACGTGAAGCGCTCACAGCGCTTTCATGAGGAAATCTACCACGCCATCAGGGACAGAAACGCCGGGCTCGCCCGGAAGATCATGAAAGACGTTCTCCTGTACGCCCAGAATGTGGTGGTCGACACATTGCAGATCGGGAAGAAGAGTAACAGGAGGTAAGAGTCATGCAGAGATTTATCGAACATTATCAAGGCAGGATGTACGACGTAGTCGTCATCGGAGGCGGGATCACAGGGGCCTCGGTCGCCTACGATGCCGCGAGCAGGGGGCTCAGGGTGGCGCTGCTCGAAAAGAACGACTTTTCCGGGGCCACGTCAGCAGCCACGTCCAAGCTCATTCACGGCGGCCTGAGATATCTGGCGAACATGGAGTTCTCCCTGGTGAGGGAGTCGCTCAAGGAGCGCAAGATCCTCGAAGACATCGCGCCGAACTTCGTCTACCCGGTTCCCATGCTCATGACCCATTACAAGTCGTCGCTGAAGAACAGCAAATGGTTCATCAAGGCGGGTCTCACCCTGTACGACATACTCTCCTACGACCGCGGAAAAACGTGGGACGAGAGCAAGAAGATACCCCTGCACAAGACCATTTCCACCAAAAAGGCGTTGGAGATGCAGCCGTGCCTGAAGGAGCAGGGACTCACGGGAGCCTCGGTGTTTTACGACTGCATGAGCATTTTCCCGGAGCGCCTGACGCTCGCCTTTATCAAGTCCGCCGTGGCGTTCGGCGCCGAGGTGGCGAATTACGCCAAGGTCGACGGGTTCGTTGTGGACCGCGCAGGAAGGGTCGCGGGAGTGAACGCGATCGATCTCCTGAACGGCGCCCGCCACGAGATCCGCGGTCACATCACCATCAACTGCGGCGGGCCCTGGGCCGACATCATTCTGGGACTGGCGAAAAAAGGCGAGGTGAGCGAGACTCTCAGACGCTCGGAAGGCATCCACATCATCACCGGCAAGAAGATCAACGAGGGCAGTGTGGTGGCGACCATGACGCCCCGGGGCAGGCATTTCTTCCTGATACCCTGGCGAAGGCACACCCTTATCGGCACCACGGACAAGGAATACGTCGGCAGCCCCGATGATTACCGGGTGACCAGGCAGAGCATCGACGAGCTCATTGACGAGGTGAACGCGACCTTCGGAAGCGGGTTCGTGAAGTTCGAGGATGTTCTCCACGCCTATGGAGGCCTGAGGCCCCTGGTTGAGGAACAGACCGAAGGCACGTACGAATCCTCACGGAAGTACGAGATCTACGACAATGCTTCCGACGGGCTCCAGGGCCTCATCACGGTCGAGGGGGGCAAGTATACCACGAGCCGTAACCTTGCCGAGAAGGTCATGGACCTGGTTAGGGAAAAAACGGAGATGCCCATGGGGCCGACCATCACCGACCGCCGCTATCTCTTCGGCTGCGGCATCCGTGATGTCCCCGCATTCATCGAATCGCTCCGGAAGAGGTATCCCGGGTTCGGGCGGGATACGATCGAGTACCTGGGGAGGCACTACGGCACGGAGTTCGAGCAGGTCCTGCATATTGCCGAGCAGGACGGGGAATATACCGAGGTCGTGAGCGATGACGGCGAGATTCTGGCCGAGGCGGTGTTCGCGGTCAGGCACGAGATGGCCAGGCGCCTGAGCGATATCGTGCTCAGGAGGACGGGTATCGCGACCTTGGGCAACCCGGGGGAGGAGATTATGAGAAAAGTCGCGGCAATAGCCGCTCGCGAGCTGAACTGGGATGACAGGAAGACCGAGGAAGAGTATCGGAGCATGATGGAATTGCTGAAAATTCCCGGCAGAGAAGCGTGATACGGGAAACCTGAATGTTCCCGTGATATGAGAGGGAGGTCGTCATGTTAAGGAAGAAGAAGTTCAGGCCTGACTGGACGGAAACCGCACCCGAAGCTGGCACGATCAGATCCATTGTCAAGTACGGCAGTCCCTGCGCATTCAAGCATCCGAGCGATGGATGGGTTTCCATGATGATGGAGGAGTTCGGCATGACGGCCGCCGACTTCAGCCGGAAACAGGACGAGGGAAGGCAGAAGGCCGTGCTCGACAGACCGGTGAGCCTGGATGCGCGGCATGTCGAGCGTCTGAAGGATATTGCGGGGGAGCACAACGTCGTCACCGACGACTACAGCAGGATCAGATACGCATACGGCAAGACCACCGAAGAGCTTATGGAGCTCCGCACGGGGATCATCAAAGAAGCCGCGGACGTGGTCGTCCATCCCAGAGACAAAGCGGACGTGGCCAGGATCGTGGCCTACTGCAACGAGCACGTGATCCCCGTCACGGTGTTCGCCGCCGGGTCATCGGTGAACTTCGGAGTGCGGCCTGCGCGTGGAGGCGTCACCCTGGCGCTCGGCACCCATATGAACAAGCTGCTGGAGATCAACGAGGCCAACCAGACCGCCCGCGTCCAGCCCGGCATGTTCGGCCCCGCCTACGAAGACGCTCTCAATAACGCTCCGGAGCGCTTCGGAACGTCAAGGCGCTACACCTGCGGGCATTTCCCGCAGTCCTTCGAATATTCCACGGTGGGAGGCTGGGTGGTGACCCTGGGCTCGGGCCAGGCCTCCACCTATTACGGCGATGCGTGCGACATCGTCGTCAGCCAGGAGTACGTCACCCCGGCCGGAACCTTCAGGACCAGGGAATTCCCTGCCGAGGCCACCGGCCCCAAGGTGCACGATATCATGAAAGGCTCCGAAGGCGCCTTCGGGATTCTCGTCGAGGTGACCATGAAGATCTTCCGCTTCATGCCCGAGAACCGGAAATACTTCAGCTTCATGTTCTCTTCCTGGGAGGCTGCGGTGGACGCCAGCAGGGAGATCATGCAGGGCGAGTTCGGTAGGCCTGCGGTCTACAGGATCTCAGACCCTGAGGAGACCGATCGCGGGCTCAAGCTCTACGGTATACCCTCCTTCGTGGACGCGTTCCTGGTCAGGAGAGGCTACAGGCCCATGGAGCGGTGTCTGTGCCTGGGCACCGTGGAGGGGGACGGCGACTACACCCGTCTCGTTCTGAAAAAGATCCGGAAGATCTGCAAGGATCACGGCGCCATGTGCCTCACCGGCTACGCGTCCAGGAAGTGGGAGAAGACGCGCTTCACCGAGCCGTACATGCGCGAGGACCTGCAGGATTTCGGCATCCAGATCGACACGCTGGAAGCGAGCGTGACCTGGGACAACATCCATGCGGTCCACCAGGGGGTGAGGGCGTATATCAAGAGCAGGCCCCGGACTATGTGCATGACCCATGCATCTCACTTCTATCCCCAGGGCACGAACCTGTACTTCATATTTATCATGAAGACCTCGGATGTGGACGAGTTCCGGACGTTCCAGCGCGGTGTCATCGAGGCCATCGTAAAGAGCGGGGGCTCTCTGAGCCATCATCATGGGATCGGAAGAATGATGGCGCCTTACCTGGAAGGGTATCTGGGCAAAGAGCAGATGGAGGTGCTCAAGTCACTGAAGCGCCACTTCGACCCCAACAACATCATGAACCCGGGCGGGCAGCTGGGGCTCGATAAGGCCTGAGACGGGCCGCGGTCCCGCCGGTTTGAGACCGGTCAGGCGCCTGTTCCCGTGCGGCCGCCGTTCCTGAGAGCCTTGAGCTTCCTCACAGCGCCGTCTTTCTGAGCGCCCCGAAGATCATATAGACGCCCATGAATATGATGAATGCCCCGAATGCGATGCGGAGCGATGTCGAAGAAACCCTGTTCGCGAAGTAGGAGCTGATCCAGGCACCGAGGAAGAGACCTGCTGCCACGATAATCGCGGATCTCAGGTCAACATTGCCGTGCCGGTAGTACTCGATCACGGCGGCCAGCCCCACCGGCGGAAGGAGGATCGCCAGGCTGGTCCCGATCGCAGTGTGCAGGGAAAATCCGAGGACATACACCAGGGCGGGGACGATGATCACTCCTCCGCCGATGCCGAACAGCCCGGCGGCTCCGCCGGCAGCGAGGCCGATGAAAAGCAGCAGCACGATATCAATGTGATGGGCCATGGGACGCCTCCTTTTTTTTCATCTGAATGTACAGCGGGATCAAAATCGTGATCGCTGTGAGTGGCAGAACGAAGAGCAGAACGACGTTCGTCAGGAAGGGCAGGGACTTGTAATGTGCGGCCGCCAGGACAAGGTAGACGGTGTAGAGAACGTAGTAGGCGATAAAGATCAGACCTTCACCCCGTGATATGCGGAACCCGGTGAAGAAGACGGGCGCGCACGCGACTGCAACCGCAATCATCACCGGTATGTCGAACCTCAGGGCGGCCGAAGATACCCGGACCCCGTCGGGGCCTGCGAGGGCGCTGAGTCCCAGGACGCAGAGGATATTGAATATGTTGCTCCCCACCACATTGCCCACAGCAATGTCGCGCTCTCCCTTCACGCTCGCAATAACAGAGGTCGCTGCCTCCGGCAGGGAAGTGCCGGCCGCCACGATAGTCAGCCCGATAACCAGATCGCTCACGCCGAGGCTCTTCGCCGCCGCGGTCGCACCGTCCACCAGCCAGCGGGAGCCGAGCACCAGCATCCCCAGACCGGAGACGATGAATATCAGGCTCAGGAGCATCCCCTGACGGCCGGTGTCGACAAGATTGTTCTCACCGCTGACGCCGGCTTTGCCCCCCTGACGGACGGTAAAGGCGGTGTATGCCAGGATGCCGACAAAGAGGATGAATCCGTCCGTGCGGCTTATGTTCCCGTCGAACGCCATGACCGGCACGAGGGCGGAGACCCCGATCATAATGGGCACGTCGATGCGCACCAGCCGTACCGAGACACTCAGAGGTGCGATTATCGCGGAGAGTCCGAGAATGAACAGGACGTTGAAAATATTGCTGCCCACCACATTGCCGAGCGCGATATCGGCCGAAGAAAGGAGCGCCGAATGTACGCTGACCGCCAGTTCGGGCGCGCTGGTCCCGAAGGCGACCACGGTAAGCCCGATGACAAGAGGAGCGACCCCTGCAAGGGCCGCGAGCCGTGACGCCCCCCGCACGAGCAGTTCCGCGCCGCTGATGAGCAGCGCCAGGCCAAGAATGAAGAGCAGAAGCACACCCGTCATAAACGTCGTGTCCTTATCAGCCCGTGACAGATGCGGGCAGAGAGGGGTTTCTGAATGGTTCAGGAAAGAAGGAGCATGCCGGATGGAGCAGGCCCGTTACCGGGAAGAGGGGCGTGCGCAATAAAGGCAGAGAGGAAGAAATCTTCAGGAAACGGTCCATTTCAGCTGAAACTCGACCTCCTCCTTCCCGTCTTCCCGCTCGTGCTCGATTGTGAACATCGCGTCCGGAGGTACGGACACACGTTCGCCTGCTATCTGGATGCGGAATCTTTTGCCCTGCTCGATGCAGTCGGCCAGCCTGCGGAGTTTGTCTGCAAACCGGCCTGCCGGATACCCTTTTTCCGTGTCTCGATCCGCCTTACGATTCCTCGCTGTCACGAGTATACCTCGAATGGATTTTTCACGGGAGTGTACTCGATGAGAGGATACGGAATCAATAGGCAAAAGGCCGCGGGCATCCGGTCGGTGCCCGCGGCCTTTCGTGGGATCTCTTCCCGGGCGTTGTTCTTCATCTGCTCGGACACGTTCCCGGGGCAGCCCTTCATCCAACTCGTCGCCGGATGCCGGTGACGGGCACAGCATCGGCATATCGATGAAAACGAGCAATCTCTTCATAAGCCTTCTCCTTCATTCGTGCCAGCTGGTCAACGGGTGAACCGGTCGCGGGTAATGTCCGGCGCAGCCGACCCGGAAAAGGCCCAGAAGAAGCAGCGCGGAAACCTGTTTCATGATGAGAACCCTGTCGCAAGAATGGAGTTCTCACCGCTGAAATCGTTCCTTTCGCGGGCGGGTATGGTGAATCGGTGAAAGAGTTACGGGCAACAGTGAACAGGAGCGCGGGAGACAATTCGTAAGAATGATGGCGCTCCATGCATCAGGTGACGATCTCCTGCAGGATATCATACGCAGGGTCCGCATCCCCTGCCATGCGCATCAGGGAGGAAAACAGTCTGTTCCCGTTCGCCTCGAATATGGTCTCTATCGTATGCACGGCGCACGCATAACGCAGAACCGGCAGGGTGGCTGCAGGATAATCCTTTAAAAAAAATTCCCGCAAATCCGTCTCGTCGCAGGTTCGCTATAAGGAGGATTTGAAAGATTTTTTTCTCATATAT
>Ga0302244_1001218_pt1 | contig 16736 bp, 35 predicted proteins | sample AAG_UR_Phe_MG_FD_193513 | JGI IMG/M metagenome (GOLD analysis project Ga0302244, IMG submission 193513) | Enriched activated sludge microbial communities from anaerobic digester in WTTP, New Holstein, Wisconsin, United States - AAG_UR_Phe | ecosystem: Engineered > Bioreactor > Anaerobic >... | reverse complement strand
GGGGTCATCGAAAAAGTCAGCACTTTCAACAATCTCACCAGCAATTACGACAACATCCAGGTAGAAAAGAAGTATAAAGATCCGTTTAAATTTGTGAATTTTGCGAAGCTTGTGTGGGCTACAAACTCCCTCGCCAAGGTGTTTGAGAAGTCCAACAACGGGTTTTATCGTCGAGTTGAGCTAATACTTTTTATCAATGAGTTTAAGGCGTGTGACTACGATCAGGCCCGTCTAGACGCAATCCACAACCCTACCCAACTTTCCGGCCTATTCAACAAATGCATCAAGTTGCTGCCGGGGTTATTGGAGCGCCACACATTCACCAATGAATGTACCGAGGATGATATCATAGAATCCTACCGGGCGATATCTGACCCCATCCAAAGCTTCGCGACAGATTTCATTAAACCGTGCCCTGATGGGCGGGTTGCCTGCGATGAGATGTATGAGCTGTTTAAAGAATATTGTAAGAATTATAACACAACGCCCGACGACCGGAACAAGTTCGACCTATCAATATTTAAATATGTTAAATCGATGAAGCAGGGTGAAATGATGAGGGGAAAGAAGAAGATATGTGCGTGGACGGGTATAACCCTCACGGGAGGTCTAAATGCCTAAACAAGCGCAACTAGAACAACATCCCGACTACATAGAAGAAGCTGTAAAGGAAATACTGGGCCGGTGCTTAATCGGCACCCTATCCTTTAGGCTCAAACACGGCTACGGCATTGAAGGCCCACCGACAGATTAATAAGCTTTCAAGGCCTATTACATAATAAAGGTATGTTCAATTTCGAGGAATGATGTGTGGACCCCTGGTTAACCGACAAAAAGTTTAAGTGTTATAAAAAGATGGGGAATGTTGTGGTGATAACGCTTGATGACCTATCAAATTCGGCAGGAGATCAACAAAAAATGCCAACATCTGACATGGAAAAAGCGCGCAAAGAGTAATAAAAGATTTGCATTTTGTTTGAAAAGAAAGGTGTATGCGAGGAATTGTATAGGATGTGGTGATTATGAAGTGTAAAATTTGTGGAAAGGCTTATCATTGGTGTACCGGGTGCTGTTCTTCTGAATGGTATGACCCAAGTGAATATTGCTCAGAAGCATGTGCGAAACGTGATACTTTGTATATGAATAGTAAAAAGATGGTAGAAGAGTTTGTAGAATCTCTATCAGATGAACAGAAGGAGAAATTTGCCCGGATTATATGTGATACTCCTTCGGAGTACCTAGAAGTTATAATTAGAGATATGGGTGGATTTGAGGGCATCGCAGCGTGGGGGCTGTGGTAACTATGATGTGGTCTTTATGTATGCTAATATTTACAATAATACCTATGATGTATATAACTAGCGTACTTATCTCAGATCCGTGGATAAGTACAGTTTTGTCATTTTCTATGAGTTGGCTGCTTATAACTATTGGTTATATAGCAGATCGTATATGATTCCGATACCAAGGCAGGGGATATTTTGGGGGGTTGTGGAACAAGAGCCTCCCACCGGGCCATTTTTATTAATGGTTAATGATGAAATACTCGCGCAGTTTGAGGATGAAACACAGGCGTTATTGTCTGTGTGGATTATGGGATTCTCTTATAAACAATTACTCGTATTATTTCCACAATATAAAAGCATTCATAATATTAGAAATTTTATATTTCCTACAAATATAGACAATATTATAAAAATGCGTCGCGATTATAACCCGCGCCAACTTGTTGACCGTGAATACCTCCAAATTGTAAAATTGGTAGGATTTCCGAACTCCAAACTCTCCCCATATATATACTCACAATATTATAAATTTATATCTGGGCAAAAAATAAAACCTGATTGGATCGAAAGCGACTCTATAAAAATGTTAAATAAAAAAATAATGGAATATAAATCAAAAATAAAAGAACTAAAAAAAGAATTAAAAGAATATGAAAAATTGAGCGAATCTTTTAAATAGTCAAATGTGCTATATAATATGGGTGAGATTTCATGCAAATTGGAGATGCAGCATTGGCGGTATGGTTTGCAGCATTTGTAACGATAGTTACATTATGTTTCATAATATTTTTGTCGCTTGTTGATGCGGCTACTCTCACAATATCGGGGAGTATGGCGGGGCAAGGAATTGGTAATATCACGGCAGAAGCGGACCTTCTTGTGGCCGTAATCAACCAGACCACAAACGGCACTACTTGGCAAATCTGGGGGTCATCGGTATGAGTGTAAATGAAGAATTGCTCAAAAGCGTATTAGTAGACATTGTGAACAATGCCCTGGTGGGTCCACGACACAAATGTGATAGGAGGATCGGTGCCGTTTGTGTCTATCTGTGCCGAGAATGCGCATATCACACGCAAGACCGGGAAATAGAATGCCCAAATTTCTGGAAAATCGTTGAATCGGAGGTCATACCATGACCCTGACCGAAGAGCAGCGGGGCACGGTGGGCTTCGATCTGGAGAAGGCGCGGGCAGGTATCGCACATTATAGGATTGAAAATCCTTCAAATGTAGATACTGAAAGCGCACTAAAAGAGCTGGTCGATCAGGCCAATTTGGCAGAAGATGCTATAGCCGAAATCGAGCGGCTGCGGGCTTCTCTGATAGATCTACATGCAGAGTACACTATCTGTATTGATATCCATAGTAGTTTTCATCGCAGTCACTAAAAAACTATATGATTCCGATGAATACGACAATATAAAAGATGCAGCATTTATTGGATTTTTTGTTGGAGTATTTACTTTACTGATGTTAGCAATTCTGACTACTATGGCACTTGGTATAATTTGCCCCGAATATACTATCATGCGAGATGTGCTATCATCATTATCACCCAACTAAAACTTTTTTCTTTTCTGTGTATCTTTGAAATATATTAATATTTTATTTTCAAACATTGCTCATATCTAGAAAAGTTTTTATTTGTAATAAGGCCAAAAGTTTATATATTATGGATACTCACATCTCTATTATGGAACTCTTGGATAAGTTAAAAGATTATATTATACAATATGAAAAAAATGAAGAATATTATATATGGGGAGGATGTTATACTTCGGATGAATACGATTTTAAAGTCCGGCATTCACTAAGTAAGCAAATTCCAGAAACAAGTTGGAAAAATCTAGAACATGAAAATATGCTTTGCAAGTTTGCCATAGACTCACATATTACAAAATGGAAAATGGAATATTTAAGCGATCTATTTTTCTATTATAAAATATGGGAAAATATAAAATAATTATCTTCATATTATAACTATTTTTCGGGCAAACCTTTTTATACAATTGATCCATATAGAAGAATCGGAGATGTAAAATTGTATACTGCTGAAACTCTACTCAGGCTGTACAAACAGCTCAAGACTTTTGATAAGTGCGCTATTCACCTGGGGATGAATCGTAAAACGTTTGCTCGGATATGGTATGATTCTGGCCTACCATCTCCCAAGAACCTCCCTAAGAACGATATAGAGCCTGAAATCTACAAGGTAGCCGCATGTAGCGACATGCACTTTGGCTCCAAACAGCAGGCTCTCACACCCTTCCTCAGCTACATCCAGGAGGTTCTCGCCCAGGACATCCGCACAATGGTTATACCCGGCGACATTTGCGAAGGTCTAATGCCCCGCCAAGGCCATGAACAACTCCGATTCCTCCATTCAATAGACGAAATATACAACTACATTTATAATATATTTTCTGAATTTGCCGACCAGCTAGAAAATATTTATCTCATCCAGGGCAATCATGATGAATCGCTTAATCGGCGCGCCCACGGATTTAACCTTTGCGCAAACTTGGCCCGCGATTTCGCCTCAGTTCAATATGACGATGACCCTGCCAAAATCATAGATCCTGTCACCCTAGACGGCGGAATAAAAGCAATCCTTTGTCATGGTCGCGGTGGTTGCAGCAAAAATCTAGTATCCCGTTCCAGAAACAAGCTTATCGACTACATGAACTATACCAAAGATATAGACCTTTTATTCTTAGGCCATTGCCATCGATTTTCATCTGATTACTGGCTAGGAACGCATTGCTTTAGTCTTGGATGTTTCCAATCAACCACCCACTTCCTCGCGGATATGGGCAAAATTCCCCAGGTCCGGGGCGAAATCATCCAATACCAAATCGACACCCACGGCACCATGCGAAAAGTAATCGACGTCCCATACTGCTACGACGATCAAATAAAAAAAGATGACTTCTAACCACCACTTTTTTATATCAAGCAAACCTAGTATATTGCATGAACTGTATACCTCCAGAAGACGATGACTTCAACTTCACAGAAGCCATAGCCATGCTCGCCAGTGGCCTCTCGATCAGCATCCAAGAGTTTTACTGCGATCAAGAAGCAGGTGGCCGGGCAGAACTCGCCCAAATTATCAGAATGGCCGCTGATCTAATAGAAAATGAACACAGCACCGGCGAAAATCTAACAACAATAATATGTATAATTAGAGCCTGGAATCAAGCCCGCGCAATAACAACTAGGTGATTAATATGGAATTAGAAGTAATGAAAAACGGTACGATGTTTGGTATAAGTGATGAATGGATGTTAGATGTGGTAAACAAGGTGATGAATTACGGCCAAGAACCAAAACCACATGATATAGTAGAAATAATGTCATTAATGATTAAGGAATGCACTACCATAGAAGAAGTAGCTGCGGTATGCTTTCATTGTGGAATTTTATATTGTAAAATAGAATTTAATAACGATGATTGGTAAAAAATATTTTTTATGGGGAAATAATTGCTTCCCCATCCAATATAACACTCTTTTTTCCATTCCAATATAATCCAGTTACATCTACATTCTCAGCCAAAAAATTAAATTTTCCAGTCTCCATTATAAATAGCCATCTAAATCATCTCCTCATATATATTCTTCAATATCCCATTAAACTCTTTCCTTTTTTCCTCGATCAATGGACGATCCATCACAACCACCCTCGGATTTCTATCAACGTTTCGCGGGGTATACACCTTAGTATCATTATTCCAATACCCCCCAACATCCAGATACAAAATCCATACCTCATCAATACTCAGCCCAGTTACAAACTCATATGCCTGCACATAAGCGGCCATCTGAAGAGCATAGCTATCATACTCATCCCCCGTTTTAATATCGACCAGCCGCCTCTTCCCATCACAAAAGTTAGCTACCCCATCAAGCCGCCCCGCATAAGCGCACACAACCCCATCCAATTCACCCTCCCACCAAACTGCTGCCTCAATAGCCTCCCACCCCACTACCACCTTCTCAAGCTCCAACTGTTGCCACATCGCGACAATATCATCGAGTTTTTGACTGACCTCCTCCGGCTCGGTCCAATAAGGATTCTCGCCCGGAATATCTAAGTTCATTCCCAGATACTTCTTCGCGATCCCATTAAGCACCACATAATGCCCCAATGTCCCAATCTTGGCAGCATCCCCCGCCTTAATAGGTTCATCATTCCAGTGGCATATCGTACTTACTGAATACATCTTTTTTCTTGGATTATCTGACCAATAATAATATCGACCATGTTTTCGATCCGATCCTACTAATAATTGTCTATTCATTAGAAAATACCTCTTCTATATCTCCATCTAACATGCAATATCCACATCCCATTAAAATTATAAAATTATTTAATGCGCTCATATTTTACCATCCCAAAAAATGCATTCATCACTCATATTACATTCTTTGCGACTATCATCACATCTCCATCCAATAATCCCATTAGTAATTCGTACAATCCACTCTGGCTCAATCATAACACCATCCGAGAACCAATAGTATGGCAAGTGTATATCTTTTTCTTTTTTAGCTTTAAGATCAATATATACTGAATACAATAATTGCCTAAATACTCTACAGTTATTCATATTTACATCTTTATTAGTTTTAGCGGTCAATTGAATAATAGTATATGCTGTTAATTTATAATAATCTGGTATATCCATAAATAATGATTTGCATTCTTCTAAACTATGCGTACCTGCTAATTTAAAAAATGAATCTGGCCTTGGCTCTAATAACCAATCTGGCGCAGACTTTCCATTTATCAATTCTTCATTCGCATTCATCTGTATCATCCGGTTCATATCCTTTGCAACAACAATCATTTTCATTTGTAGGTTCTTTATATGATTTACAAAAACCAATATCGGCCCTACCTTTATAATCTTCTGGTGGATACATATAATACAAACATGTTCCACATCTCTTAGTTGCTGTAGAGTTTCTCATACAATATACTATACAGATATTATATATAAGCATAATGCTCGTTTAAATACTGTTTAAAACTTGGCGGCCCGAAATCTATATAAAGTCTGGAAACCTAGGTAATGTTATACGGAGATTTGATCATGCCATTTGTGGATGAATCTGTTATGGACGTCCTAAGAACTAGAATAATGGAACTGGAAGCTGAAGAGGTTTTTAGTAATGTCTAAAAATGTTTTTATAATATCATCGCCCGATGATATGAAGGATTTTGGCGCGGTGAATCTTCACAGATTGCTCTTGCGCCCCAAATTGGTATTTACGGGTATAGAACTTAGGAATCCTGCCCACCAATACATAATCGAATCGCCCAGTGGTTCATCTCTATGTCAGCTAGGTGACTGGGCCATAATATTTCCCGATGGCAACCTCTACAAAGTAACAAAATCCCTCTTTAACAAGATGTTTGATACCAATATGGGGTTGGAGGGAATTGGGCGGCCTTGTATATTCAAAGATTGCCTCGGAATATATGGAAAAGTGCGAGGAGAAGTGCGCTGCTCCAAATGCAACGACCTATATCCAACATCTATGATGAGAAAAAATAAATATATTTGAGGAGATTAAAATGCCACCAGACATTCTATACATGAGCATAAAAAAGTCGCTAAACCGACGCAGAATCGCCCGCCTATACCCATCAAATAACGACCCCTCCATTGAGTTCGTTATTAGGAAGGGCGTACCGTATTCTTGGCAACTCTTGGAAAATGGCCGTCAAATAAGAAATGGAATCGCGACCTCAGTTGACGAACTAATAAGTAAATACCGCGAAATCGAACTCGAATACCGGGCGCAACCTATAAATAGTATTCCGCCCAATTAGACATTGTGGTTGGGTTAGAAATCCCTTCATGGCCCAGCCACTTCCCTCCTCTATTTTTTAAAAACCCTAACCAAAACAGTTTCTAACAAAAATCCGGCCCAAATTGCCCCCATACAACAACACAAAATTAAAAAAATAGTAGAAATGATATGAATAGCTTCACCCAACATACGGCGACGCCTTCAACGTGCCCAGCACCTTATAAATCAACTGGCTAGCCTCATACTCATCATCTAAATCATACTTTAATGCCCAATCTTTATCACAATAAAATGTCCCTATCTCGCGCCCGTAACATCGAATGGTTGTAAAGAGATCACCCACCTTTGGGTTATCCTCAACAACCGAGTAATATGCCCCAATCACAACTCCAATATCATCGGCCATATCAAGGACATCAATTGATCGACATTCATAATCTACAAATACTCCATCCGGCCCGATATCAACATCTGGATAATATATACCGGGTGCATTAATCGCCAAGTTATCTTCCATAATCTGCTCCACCGTAAAGTACTCCAACCCATACCCACCGCCACACACAAAATTTGTGCTCAATATAGCGGCAATCATAAACACCTTAATCGCATCCATTGTTTATACCTCTCGATCTTGATCTCTCCACTCATATCCGAGTGGGCAGTCATCTCCCAATACCAACGCTAAATAGTCCAATGCGCCCATTATGCGCTCCGGGGGCATTACACCATTCAGCATCATAATATCCGCTGTCTCATAAAGATCAACATAGATCTTCCGGGTGTTCTCAACATCTAACATAAGCTATACTACGACTTGCCAACATTTAAATATGGCGGTCAACCAACATGTTTTAATACTTAGCTCGCTTATTATGAAGCATGACAAAACGAAAAATGAATCAAGATGATGCATGGGATTCAGATCCAGTTGAAGATATGGAAAATGCTATTAAAATATTAAAGCAATCAACTGATTACAAAATGCTCGGCGAAATCGAAAAACAAGTAAATTTGGCGATCCAACTTCTCATAGATGATGGTAAATCACCTGAAGAAATCGAAAAAATATTAATTAAATATGGAATTTGGCCCAATTTTCCAGTATAGAGGGTAATATGAAAATCCTAGACTGCACCTACACTCATAACTTGGAAGGCGAGCCGATAATTCATCTCTACGGAGTGGGTGGCAAACATATAACAAGATCGGGTCACCGGCCATATTTCTATGCTGAGTTCAACAACAACATTAACAACGATGTGGCGGCCCGATTACTTCATTCCAGAGGTATTCATGATTTTGTGAAGGTCGAAAAATTCCGGCCCATTGGATACCAGTCAAAACCCACCACAATGTACCAAATATTCACCATATCTCCCAGGGATATTCGCCAACTTCACGAAGAAGTAAGCCGCATTCCCAACATCTTCAAGATATATGAGGCGGACATACCTTACAAAAACAGATGGCTTATAGATAATGGGCTGGGAGGGTTTGCCGATATAGATTGCGGGGAGGATGCCCCTATAAGCTACTGTAGCTTCGATATAGAGTGTTTGGTCCCGCCCGAGGGTACTATGCCTACTTCAGACAAAGATCCCGTAATCCTCATCTCAATGGCCTTCTCGCCCCAATTTGAGGGTAATGATAGGGTGGTTCTATCTACCAAACCCACCAACTACCAGGGGTGCCCCGTAATACTTTGCAAAGATGAGCACCATCTAATAACCACATTTCTATCATTATTCAATGTGTACAATCCCGACATCATAGCAGGCTACAACACTAATCAGTTCGATTTTCCCTATCTTCAGGGCCGGTGCAAAGTGCTGGGCATCTCTCCAAAATGCACGCGCGACAATCGCGAATGGTACATAAGAAACAGATTTGATGGTGGGGTGGATGTCACGATTACGGGCCGAGTAGTAGTTGATCTATTGCCCATCATCCGGGCCAACTACAGTTTGAACCGTTATAACCTCGCTACGGCTGCATCCTTGGTCAATTATGAGAAGCTTGATGTTAGCCCCAAGGAAATGAGAGAGGCGTATCTACATGGACGAGAATCTATTGATAATGATAATAATGATAACTATGGATCTGATTGGGATCGGGTTATTGCTTATTCTGATCGCGATGCTGAACTTGTAATGAGGTTATTATTGGACTTAAAACTGGTTGATAAATATATTGCAATATCTACTGTGAGTGGGACGCTACTTCAAGATGTAGTTAATTTGGGCCAGACTAAACTTATTGACAACTTAATCATTCGCGAGTTTAGAAAACATGGGCGTGTTATGAATATGCGGCCCAAAATTGAAGATGAGGATGAAGATGATGGTGAGGTTGGGTACACCGGGGCAACTGTAATAGATCCTGAAACAGGCCTTCATGAACAAATAATAGTCATGGATTTTACATCGCTGTACCCATCTATCATGCGAGCATACAATATTTGTCCAACAATGATCATAAAAGATGAACAATGTGATGAATATATTGAAACGGTGAACGGTATAAAATTTGCAAATATTGAACCTGGTATAGTTCCTAAAATATTGGAAACTTTATTTAACGAGAGGATTAAATATAAAAAACTTATGAAAGAATCTACTAACCAAGCTGATAAAGATCGCTATGATAACATGCAGTACTCGTATAAGATACTTCTCAATTCCATTTATGGGTTCTTTGGATATCAACGATCTCGACTATATGATGTTGATGTGGCGCAAAGTGTGACTGCTGTGGGGCGAGATACTTTACTAAAAACCAAAACAGTAATAGAAAACAATAAGAAATATGACTTGAAAGTGATAGCAGGAGACACGGACAGTGTATTTATAAAAATAAATAAATTAAATTGTGATTATAATATTGCGTCCGAGATCGCAACAGAAATACATGATGAGATGGCTACTATATTGCCATCGCCTATGAATCTTGATTTCGAGGCATATTCGGACCGAGGGGTATTCCTAAAGAAAAAGCGATATGCTATGAGGTTGGTTGGGCCAGATGGTAAATTCAAACTCAAAATGCGGGGGATTGAAACTCGCCGTCGCGATTTCACCGCCTACACAGTTGAAACCTTGGAGCAAGTAATAAACATCCTGTTATCAACGGGCGACAAAAAACAAGCAGCATCATACGCCAACACCCAAGTCGCGCGAATCAAAAATCTTGCCTCCATCAACGATGATCCAGAGCTAGTTAAAAAACTCCTGTTGACCAAGAAGTTCTCCCGCCCAATAGATGGCTACAAAGCAATGATGCCCCACATAGAAGCCATTAAACGCGCCATAAATCGCGGAGAACCCGCCCCATCAATAGGCGACCGAATTGCATACTACGTAATTGAGGGCCGATCCAAAAAGATCTCAGATCTAACCGAACTTGAATCGTATGCCCACGATAAAGGCCTGGGTATCAACAAGAAATATTACCTGGAAAAACAATTAATACCGCCCATAAATCGCATATTTGAGGCCATACACTACAACTGGATCAAAGAAGAATCAAATTCTAAACAGAAAACATTATTCGATCTCTGACCACCACCTTTTTATGATATGTGCACATAATAGAGTATTGGTGAAAAACATGACTGAAACGTGTTACGGCTGCAAATACCTGAAAATGCGAGATTCGCCCAACTATAAGTGGTCAGGATTTTTATGCGCAAAGGATTTGCCAAAAAAGGGTGAATTGTTAGGCGAGGTTGGGGGCGTTGACTTAGTATGCAAACACCCAATGCGGCAGGCTGAAGATTGCTTCGTATATATGGTGGAATAGTGATGAATACACGCTTTAAAACGCCTGAGTTAGCTTATCGATACATGATCGGGATGATATCACAGTCTGGTGATAGGGTTATTGATGAAAATGGGTATGCCACAAAAGAAATGCGAAATATCCAGATTACAATAACCGATCCATGTAATCCCCAAAACTGGCCCATCCCTAACACCGGCTGGAAACTCCCCGCCCTCGATGAATATGTAACAAGAGAAATACTATCACCAAACACATCTATGCCCGATGGGTTCAGGTACACATACGGAGAAAGATTGTTTAACTATCCATATTGTAGCTGGGAGAGTAGTCAAATTGCATATATAATTAAGAAATTGAACGCAGAACCTACTTCTAGACGAGCATTTGCTATTACATATGACCCAGATTTGGATATGTATGAAGATAGTATACCATGCCTACAGCTAGTGAACTTTCTCATTCGCGATGGAAAGCTCCATCTAACTACTGTATTTCGATCTTGGGATGTAAAGCGGGCCGCCCCACAAAACCTGTACGGATTGAGTAAGTTAATGGAGTATGTGACAGTGCAAGTTGGATTTCCAATGGGTGAGTTAACCGTATTCGCAGTTTCCGCCCACATATACGAGGAATAAATCATGTTCAATATCATATTACGTGGTAACTCAGCTAACTCCAAAATTTATCACAATGGAGAAGAAATTAAAAATATTTCATCAGTAAGTATAAGTCAACAGGTGGGTTCAATTCCGACTGTACACATGGAAATGATAATGAACGAAGGTGAACTTTTCATAAATGAAGCAGACATCGTAATAACGTGTAGATATCCAAATGGAGATTTGGTTGGGACTGTACTTCTAGATGAAATAACTTATATAGATGGACCAATACAACATTGGTTGGTGAGGATGATTTAATGTTACACTTTGTTACTAGCTCAACAGAAGATGTAAATTCCAAAGATGATATCGACTATGGAGAAGAATATGAAAAACTATCAAATTTGGGCAATGCCATAGCAGAACCCATAACGTACACAGAATTTGAAAAACAAGTTGCGATATTATTTGCAGATTGTTTCGATACTTTGGTGCGAAAAGATGTTGAATATGCGGGGCATGGGGATGCATTTGAGGCGTTTCGAGAAGCGGCCAAAGTCGAAGGCGTAATTCCCGAGGAGATCGCCCGGCGATATCGCCTAAAACATGATATGTCACTAAAAAAGATGATAAATGATCTTCAGAATGGCCGCGATGAAAATCTGACCGAAGAGTTTATAAAAGAAAAGTGCGGAGATATTATCTGTTATACCGCCCTGATTTATGGGATGTTGATGGAGAGGATACGCGATGAAGTCCAGATATGTGAATGAGCTACGAGAATTTGGGCACGCCAAAAAAGATATATCGAAAAATATAGCGTTTTACTCAAAACAAAATAAACGATATATTTATACTAGGTTGGAAATAGGCGACCACGTATTAACATTCTATACCAAAAACGAGGAACAGGCATGGGAAGAGCCTATCCAATGGCTGATCAACAATGGGTATTTGGAGCGGGATATATGGCAGTAATAACTAAAAATTTGGGCAGCATGGTATCAAATATGGTTGGTGAAGATAAACAAATTCAGATGTGCGGGGTGGAGCTTACGCTAAAAACCATCCATGAGTTTCTGTCAGCGGGCCAACTTGCATTCTCCAATGACGATAGGAAACTCCCCGACATTCGTCAGTTAGTGTTTCCCGACCGAACTCTAGTGCGGGCCGGGTGGTTGTGGCTCGACCCAGGAGCCTACCTAGTGACCTTTAACGAGGTTATAGAAGTTCCGCCTGATGTTATGGCGATAGCCCGCCCAAGATCATCCTTGCTCCGAATGGGCGCTACTATGGAAACTGCTGTGTGGGAACCTGGCTACAAGGGCCGCAGCCAAAGCCTGCTTGTGGTCCACAACCCCAATGGAATACGCTTGAGAAAAAACTCCCGCCTAATGCAGTTAATTTTCATCAGGCTAGAAAATAATGCAGACAAGTTTAGACCAAGATAAAATATTAGAAGAATATATTAAAATGAAAAAATCGGGATGAGGATGGATTAAATGACAGACAGATTTTATGAGGCTACTCGGCTGAAGAGGAGGAGATGCGATGAGCGATATAATCACTAAGTGTGATCGGCACGGAGTTGTAAACCGTGAACCAACACCCCTGAGTATTACATATGTGGGAATATATCGGCCCGGACAAATGCGGTACTGCCCATATTGTGGAAGAAAAACAACCATCGAATGGCCGGAGGAAGACAATTCTTATCTTTCATATTTAAATAAAAATGGATATATAGATGCACTTAAATATGGGAATATTGACTATCTCCCTCCTTGGGAAGAATGAGGATGCGAAGCGATGATCATAATACCGCCTGAGGAGGTCGACGAGTTCCTGGCTAATGAGTCAGGAACACTCTTCACAGATGAACAACTTATTTTTTTTATGCGGGCCAAAAAAGTCTATCGCGAACAGCGAAAAAGAGGATTATTTTAAAAACATAGCTTTATATATTATAAACCTGTAATACTTTTTTTGTGATAAAAAATGGTGAAACGGGAAGAAAATTATTGTACATGGGATGAACTAAATAAGGTAAAATCATTGAAGAATAAGTTCATAGAAGATGTAATGCTACCCAAGGAACGAAGCAAATCGATTTTAATTAATGAGTGTCCCTGGTGTGAATATGAGTGGAAATGTTATGAAAATAGTAGAAATAATCCTAATCGTAGAATGTGTTTAAATCGCTCCACTGAAATGAAACGAGTATGGTTATATGCATCAGATAAACGTCCTAAAATAGAAATTGGAAACATATATGGAATACTCGAAGTAATAAAATTTGATCATAAAGATAAAAAGGGCAACCTATACTATTCATGTAAATGTCAATGTGGGCGAAAGGTTGTTGTCAGAAGCAGTAACCTTTTAAGTGGAAACACTACAAGTTGTGGATGTTTGAGTGGAAAACGCAACAAAATGCAAAGGTCAAGTGGAGATGTAGTATATAAGTGTAGGAAAGATGGTAGTATAAATCCTGAAATCGACGATTTGTTAGAATGGTTTGGAAAAGGTTGCAAAGTGGGGTCGATGATGAATCCAGACCATACACGACATGTATTCGCGACAGAACATCACTCCAAAGTGGGCTGCAAAGTAGATACTCTGGTCACAGTGGAAGACAAAGAAGCTCCCGAAAATACCTATTACTACTATGATGATTCCAGATGTGAATTTTGCGGTGGATTGATACGCATCAACAACCGGGCCGAACAAGAATGTGAGGACTGTCATGTGGTGGTGTAAATTGCCGCAGTAATTTATGAACCATACGGTGGACGGGATGGGGGATCGACGCCCCCTATGGTTATTGGAAAGTTGGCCGGTAACTAACTTTCCGCTTCGCGAAGTTAGGCATGTAGATGGCGGGTCGTGTCTGCATGTCCACTATACCAACGACCCACAATAATACCGAATAGATGGGCGTGCTACAATGGAAGTTTGCGAAATATGTGGGTCAACTGACATAGTATGGGTGGAGGATGAGGATATTGAAGAAGAGATATTTATGTGTCACGCGTGCTATAAGAAAGTGTTTGGCGACCCGCCGTTAGCATGCTCAAGCATGTATACATGAAAGGTGATTTAAATGGCAGATGAAAGAATTAATACGGACGCAAAATTAGTATCAATGGTAATAAACGGCGGCTATGAAGCCTTTGTTGAAAAGAATGGCAGAATGATGGGTTATTTAGGAGAAGAGATCGCTGAGCTTCAGAGCATGATTGACAAGCTCCAGTCTACAGATATCCAGGCCGGGTATCTTCCCGACGATGACGACGATATCATCAAGTTCTTGGACGAAATTGTAGAAGAGGCGCGCAAGAATTTGATGGTGCTGGAAAATACCATCGAAGGTATGAGCCGGAGCGCCAAAGCCACCCTAGATGCAGCCGGGTTCATGAGACTGTCAAAGGACCAGGCATCAATCAAAACTTTCCCGGAGTAAAATCCTCCGGGCACAAAATTTCTGCATCATAATACCAGGCATCATATTTTTGCATCATTGAGGCAGGGGGCCAAACTGCATCATATACCCAGGAGTGCATCATTACCCCAGGGGTATCATTAACCCAGGCATCATTATAATTATATTTTTTATTATATTATCATAGAGCGACAGTTATTTATTCTAGAAAGTCGTAGTAGTTATTGGTGGCAGCGGTTAGATCTATGTGAGCATAGTTCGGTAGTTGCGCTGCGTGGAGGACCAAACGCGCATTAGATCTGCCATCTACGGGATCTACAGGCTAATTAGGTGGGGCCAGCGGGGGTTCAACTCTCGCGCTGTTATGGGTTCAAACCTCATTAGACCTGTCTGGTCCTGTTGATATGGCTGATTGGAAAGGCTGCTGGCTTGAACCCAGTTGCTCCAAACGGAGCGTGTAGGTTCGAATCCTGCTACCAGCGGGAGGAATGATTGATGAAAGAATATGAACCTGAATTAGGCCAAATGTTAAATGGGCAACCATATCATAGATATGAATGTCCAGAGTATATTGTAGCTCTATTACAATACCTTGAATATGAAATGGAAAATACATGTGATGAAATAGATGCCGGATCTCCATTTAGGAACACTGGAAACACATTTAATAATGATATATTCCAGGTGGAAGCATATTCATGGAATGAAGATATTCCACAACTCTGGAACTTTAAATATGAAAATATTGAAATATCATGGTACAAACATTTGGGCAGAGGTACAACTATCAATCGTGAAGTTACTCCAGAAGAAGCAATTAATATGTTTGATAAATGTTTGGAATCAATTAGATAAATAAGTTTTTATCAATTTTTTATTGGAAATTTCTAGAAAATTTCCCCAAAAATTCCAGCTACTATGGACCTACTGGAAAAACCCCCGAAAATTTCTGAGTTTTTATCGCCTACTATGAATTTTTAAATTTATATATAATGTAAATACATACAAATTGCATATATAATATATATATATATTAATATTTATATAAAATAGAATATATATTTGTATTTATATATAATTGATTAATATATAAATCAATATATAAAAAGTGAGGACCGACACTTCGCAACATTAATATATAATTATTAGGAATCAATACATATGAAAATAAATGGAGTATATTTTATAAGTTATGAAGATATGAATTATATAAAAATTGGAGTATCGTTTGATATATATAAAAGGTTAATATATATGCAAATGGGATGTCCAGTATTATTATCATTAATAGGATATATAAAAGTAAATACTGGATCTAATGCACGTAAAATAGAAAGATCTTTTCATGAAAAATTTAATAAAAATAGAATGCATGGAGAATGGTTTTATAATATTGATATTAATGATATTAAAAAAAGTAAATCATTTATTATAGATAATGAAATAAATAATAGGTTAAAAAATATATATACCTGTAACAATGATCAATTTAAAGGCCATTTTTAGGCCCGTAGCGAGACTTTCAATTATCAAGGTATATTCACCCATTGAGCAGGCAGAAAGTCTAAATTTGGGCCGATTAGAGGGCTAGAAAAAGAAATAATAACCTCAAGAATCATGGCCCAAAAGAAAAACGAAAAAAAAAAGAATTAATATGTAGCATTATTTATCATTTCAATTACATCATTATAACCGATATTATGATCAGTTATAACCTTTATAAAATCTTTTTCTGTATATGCAGGAGAAAGACCTTCCATAATCCTCATAACGTTCTCGGTATGCATTCCCATTGCTTC
>Ga0302244_1001215_pt1 | contig 16782 bp, 14 predicted proteins | sample AAG_UR_Phe_MG_FD_193513 | JGI IMG/M metagenome (GOLD analysis project Ga0302244, IMG submission 193513) | Enriched activated sludge microbial communities from anaerobic digester in WTTP, New Holstein, Wisconsin, United States - AAG_UR_Phe | ecosystem: Engineered > Bioreactor > Anaerobic >... | reverse complement strand
TATGGAAGACCTTACGTATGAACATATACAAAGAATACCATATCTGATAGAGATAGTCAATAGACTAATATGACATTTTGGTACTACAAATGCTATTTTTAGCCCATTTATTCCGTAACTAACTGATGTTATTGATTACTGATTTTTGATACGACTCAAAATTGCACAGATTTGAGGAAATTACCATGAAGTTGGGTTAACTTGGTTAAATCTGGAGAAACTCGGAAAAACCATTTGACAGGCACGCCGAATTTTTATAGTATAGGTCAGTTTGTTCCGGTTGTGCCGGATGAAATCCGATGAAATTCATCCAGCAGTTGCCGGTACGGCAATCGAGAAGGGGAAGACATTCAGACATGGGACGAGAAAAGAATCGACTGGAGTCAGTGATGGAAGATCGATGGCTCTCTGTAGATGAGATTGCGGCCTATCTCGGCATCAAGCGGGATACGGTCTACAAGTGGATTTCTGAAAAACAAATGCCGGCGCACCGGATGGGCCGCCTCTGGAAATTCCGCAAGGAAGAAGTGGAGGAGTGGGTGAAGACAGGCGCAGCAGCGGAGTCCGATTCTCAGAATTCGGATACGGGGAAGAAATGATGGATGTTCTACTGACATTTACAGGATTTCATGACCCTTATTTCAAGGGATTGGTTGACCAGGAGGAACAGCCTGGACCCATCCTTTCCCTCCTATCCACACGCTCATTCGATCATATTTTTCTCTTCGATACCCCAAGCACGCAGCGGGTTACCGGGGAAACAAAGGACGCTATCAAGAAGATCCATCACGGGAGTGAGGTCCACGTTCTCGAAATCAACCTTGCCGATCCGACGAATTACCAAGAGATATTCAGGGGGCTCAGAGCTCATCTTCATCGCATCATCGAGGATTTTTCTTCAGCACGCTTCTTTGTCGCAGTCGCGTCGGGAACGCCCCATATGCATGCCTGCTGGGTTCTCCTGACGGCCTCCGGCGAAATTCCCGCCCGCATCCTCCATGTGCGACCACCGCATTTTGTAACAAAACAACACCCGCTCGTGACCGAGGTGGATTTGTCCTCGCGTGAGTTCCCTACCGTCAGGTTCCAGGATGTATCGATTCCTGTTGAAGAGAGCCAAGCCGATGTTGATTCCGTCAGAGTGCAGCTTGGCATTGTGGGAGATCACTCCGCGATGCAGCGTTCACTCGAGATGGGTGCGATGCTGGCTCCATCACAGGCCCCGGTCCTCATCTTTGGCGAGACAGGGACCGGCAAGGAGCTATTCGCACGGTACATTCACCGATTGAGTGGAAGGCCGCGAGAGACCTTTGTCGCTGTAAATTGTGCAGCGATTCCAGAAGACCTTGTCGAAAGCCTGCTGTTCGGTCATAAGAAAGGAGCCTTTACTGGCGCGATCAACGACCAGGTTGGCAAGTTCGATACGGCGGATAAGGGGACCCTTTTCCTTGATGAGCTCGGAGAGCTTCCCATACCCGCACAGGCCAAGTTGCTGAGAGTTCTGCAAGATGGACTGGTAGAGCCGATTGGACAAGCCAAGGCGCATAAGGTGGACGTGCGGATTGTGGGTGCAACGAATCGGGACTTACGCAAGCTGGTGAGGCAAGGTAAATTCCGTGAAGATCTTTTTTATAGGCTCAACGTCGGTGAAATCAAACTTCCTCCGCTCCGTGAAAGACGCTCTGACATTCCCAAACTGGCGCTTCATATTCTCGATAGGTTGAATGGCTCTTTGCGACGACCCAAGAGGTTGTCGGCGGAAGCCTTGTCTAGGCTGCAATCTCACAACTGGGCGGGGAATGTTCGCGATCTGGAAAACGTCATCGAGAGGTCTGTTCGCCTTTGCCGCAATGATGTTTTGGACGCAGACGACCTCCTAATCACGGAACCGGTCACCTACGCGGACCCACTGGATGCACTTCCCGAGCCCTACGAGGGATTCTCATTGGATGAGTTTCTCGGGAGCGCTCGGAAGCAAATGATTCTCCGTGCGCTTGAAGCAGCCAACGGCAACCAAAGCCAAGCGGCTCGAATGCTTGGGATCACGCCGCAGGCGGTGCACAAGTTCTTGCAATCGAGACCAAAAACTTAAACCAGGGTTTAAGATGTTTCAACCTGGGTTGAAGGATAAGATGATGCCAGGGATAATGATAAGGATACTATAACTTGTGATATCTATAGGTTACCGCTCATTCCGGGAAGTGGCATGGGCTTTGCATTCTATCGGGCACAGACAGACCGATCAAGGATCCGCAACCAGAAAGGAGCAGCCATGCCAACATTCACGGTTACATCAATCATCGACGGCGATACGTTCGAGGTCAGCCCACAGTGGAAATGGAGCGGTGAGACCGGAACTCGAGTTCGCCCGGCGGGCTACGATGCCCCGGAGCTTCACGCCTATGGAGGCCAAGCGGCTAAGGACAAGTTGTCAAAGCTCATATACGCGGGGCAAGTCGAACTCCGGACGGCTCACAAGATCGACCGAGGACGCCTGGTCTGCGAGGTCTATTTCAGAAACACGAATATTGCGGATTACTTTCCCGAGTGGCAGTGATCGGCTGGAATTTCAGGAGGAGCGCCTGTGAAGGATTATTCGACTGAAGCAGATGCGAGGATTGTCATCGACGATCTGCTCCGCCAAGCGGGGTGGGATCCCGCCGACAAGTCGCAGGTGCTCACCGAGATTTCCATTCGTGACACGTCCTGGGTGATTTCTGAACCCGTTGCCCCCTATGGGTACAAACCCAGCCGTAAAACGAAAGACGGTGATGAGATCCCAACCGGTCGCGCCGACTATGTCTTGATGGACCGACGCGGGCGCCCGCTCGCCATCGTTGAAGCGAAACGCTCTGCGATAGAACCCTACACGGCCAAACAACAGGCGCTGCCCTATGCAAAAAAGATCGGTTCACCCTTCATTTTTCTGACAAATGGCGAGCTCATTTATTTTTGGGACTATGGTAACGACGACGCCCGAATCGTAAATTCCTTTTTTTCCCGCCGCGACCTTGAGCGTTTGGTCGAAATGCGAGCAACTCGGAAGCCGCTCGCGACGATAGAAATCCCCGAGTATTACCTGCGCCAAGTCGAGACCCGGCAGGTGCGGCCCTACCAGCGTGAAACCATGCAGGCTCTGGACCACGCTGTGGAGCTCGGCAAGCGCCGTTTCCTTATTGAGCTGCCCACCGGAACGGGCAAGACTGACCTGATTTGCCTCTATATCAAGCGGCTCATCCAGTCCGGACGCGCCGAGCGCATTCTGTTCCTGGTAGACAGGGAGCAGCTCGCCAAACAGGCGCTCGAAGCCATTCAAGACATTCTGAACCAGCACAGTAGTTACTGGTTACGCCCGGGCATGGTCCGGCAGGAACAACAGATTACGGTCTGTCTGCTCCAGACGATGATCAGTCGTTACACGGAATTCACCAGTGGCTATTTCGACGTGGTCATAGCCGACGAATGCCACCGTTCCATCTATGGCTCTTGGCAGACCGCGCTAACGCATTTTGATGCGCTTCACATAGGGTTGACTGCAACACCCTCGGCCTATATCGAGCGGAACACTTTCCAATTCTATCAGTGCCGCGACGGCCAGCCGGATTTCGCCTTTCCGATCCAGCAGGCGTTTCAGGATGGTTTTCTGGTGCCCTACAAATTTGCCACCGGCATCACCCAAATCCTTGCTGAAGGTGCGGAGGTCGATGAACAAACATACGACCCGTCCGAATTTGAACGCAAATGGACGAACGAAGACTCAAACAAGAAAATGATGCAGGAGTTCGACCGGCTCGCCTGGGAGAACTTCAAAGAGCTGGCTCCCGGTCAAAAGACCGGACCCGGCAAGACCATCGTTTTTGCAATCACCAAGCACCACGCCGCAAGGCTGGCTCATTTCCTGAACGAATTACATCCTGAACTCAAGGGTCAGTACGCTGAGGTCATCACGAGCGACGTTGCAGACGCCGACGATCTCATTCGCAAGTTCAAGCGCGAGGACTATCCCCAAGTAGCTGTCAGCGTCGGCATGCTGGATACCGGCTTCGACTGCCGGGAAGTTCTCCACCTGGTAATGTGCCGTCGTGTGCGAAGCCCCATCCTCTACCAACAGATGAGGGGGCGCGGAACGCGCACGGCAGATCATATCCAGAAGCAAAAGTTCGTCATCTACGACTTCTTCGGCAACCACGACTACTTCAACGACAGCGATACCGACATCTTCACCGGCATCGGTCGCGGACATGCCCCTGGCGGCGAACGCAAACCACCCAAACCGCCAGGCGACCTTGTCGAGCTTGGCCTCGAGGACGAGTGGCTTCACGCGGTTACCTATGTCGAGGTGGGGTCGGAGGGTGAGCGCGTCGACAAGCGCGACTATGTCACCAATTGGGAAACGAGCGTTCAATCCGCCGTGAAGGATGACCCGATCATCCAGAAGGTCCGGCGAGGGGAATTGCTCACCGAAGACGAGGAGAAGGCGCTTGCCGATCGGTTGAACCGGCCGGAGATGTATTTCAACGAGGAGAACCTTCGCAGGGCTTACCGACAGCCGGGTGGCAACCTGATCGATTTTATTAAGGCCGCCCTTGGCAGCCTCAAGATCAAACCCCGCGAAGAGGAATTGACCGAGAATTTCCAGGCGTGGCTGGTCGCAAAATCGATCACACCCCAGCAGGCGCAGTATCTTTCACTACTCAAAAACCGCGGCATCGCCCGCGGCCGCATCGAGCTGGAGGATTTGTTCCAGCCGCCACTTTCCATTTTAAATGCGGCAGAGTTGGGCGTTGAGCTCTTCGGCGAGAGGGGGCTCAAGGAAATAATCCAGGATTTGAACGATTCCGTCTTCATGAAGAAGGTCGCATAAGGAGCAGCGATGAACCAGGATTTACGCAGAAAACTGAACCGGATCACCGATATCCTCTGGGCCGGCGGTGTGACCAATCCGGTTACCTATATCGAGCAGATTTCTTATCTGATCTACCTCAAGCTGCTCGACGAGGAGGAATCCAGCCGCGAACTCAAAGAACGGCTCATGGGCAAACAGACCAACGGTAACGGCAAACTGCTCTACCCGAAACAGGCCGAGCGTTTCCGCTGGTCCAAGTGGCGTTTCAAGAGCGGCACAGACCTACGCGACTTCGTGCGCGACCACGTTTTTCCCTATATGGCTTCGCTGGTGAAGGAGGAGCCGCAAATCGCCGAGTATTTCCGGGACGCCGTGCTTGAGGTCGTTGACCCCAATGTGCTCAAGCAAGTGGTGGACGAGATCGACGGCATCGACTTCGCCAAGCTCGGCACCGACGTGAAGGGCGACATCTTCGAGTACATGCTGACCCACCTGGGGCAGTCCGCTCTGAACGGCCAATTTCGAACGCCCCGCCAGATCCGAACCATGATGGTCGAGATGGTGGACCCCAACCTCGGGGATACGATCTATGACCCGGCTTGCGGTACCGGAGGCTTCCTCATCGATGCCGTCGAGTACATCCTGGCCAGATACTCGACCGAGCCTCAAGAAGTACCCATCTACGGTGAGGAATGGCTGGAAAAGCGTGACCAGTCCATCAAGGAGGCCAAGAAGGACATTCCGACATTGCAGACCTACCGCAAAGGACCAGGCGAAAAGGTCCCTAACTGGGAGCTTTTGGAGCGGTCCATCTACGGCATCGACGTGTCACGCCAGATGATGCGGATCGCCATGATGAACCTGGTGCTGCACGGCATCCGTCAGGCCAACGTCAAGCGTGCCAATACGCTTTCCGATATGGGCGGCCTCACCGAGGACGATCTGAACCGCCGCTACAAAGTGATCCTTTCCAATCCACCCTTTGCCGGTGTGCTCCCCAAGGAATCCATCCGCAAGGACCTCCCCACCAACTCAAAGAAGAGCGAGCTGCTCTTTCTGGGGGTGATGATGGAGGCCCTGGCTCCGGGCGGCCAATGCGCCGTTGTGGTGCCCGAGGGGCTCCTTTTCGGTTCGACCTCGGCGCACGTGGAGCTGCGTCGCAAGCTGGTCGAAGATTTCGATTTGCTGGCTGTGGTGTCGCTGCCTGCTGGAGTATTCAAACCCTACGCGGGCGTGAAGACGGGAGTCCTGGTATTCCGCCGGCCCCCTTCCGGTGCAAAGAAGGACAAAAAGACCAAACATAAGGAAAAGGTCTGGTTCTATGAGGTGCGCGCGGACGGTTTCGACCCGGACAAGATTTCCGGTGGCGGCAGACCTGAAACCCCCGAACGGAACGACATCCCTGATCTACTTAGCGAGTGGAAAGCCTACAAGGAATCGAAGTTCTCGAATCCGCCGGGTGTCGAAGGTGGAACTCTCTTGCAACCCGGAAGCGAAGAGCCGCGCTGCTGGTGGGCGAGCATCAAAACCGTCGCCGAAAACGATTACAACCTTGCCGCCGGCCGCTACAAGCCGCAGATCGCCGAAAAGGCGCCTGATGACGACCCGGCCGAGATCATTCGAGATGTCTTGCAGATCGAACGCGAGATCGCTAAGGGATTGGAGAAACTACTTCGAGAAGTGGAAAATGGATAACCACGAAACAAACAAAAAGAGTTCCAATCCGGATACGCGCCGTGTACGGGGCAGGCAGCGGCAAGGTGTCTCCATGCCGGTGCCTCCGACACATGCCGGACTTCCGACGGAGTACGGCGCCCTGCTGTCGGACATCAAGCATCGCATTGTCAACGCCCGTCTTCAGGTCGCACTGTCGGCCAATTCGGCGATGGTCATGCTCTACTGGGAAATCGGCCGGACTATCCTCCAGCGTCAGGCCGCCGAGGGATGGGGCGCCAAAGTGATTGACCGCTTGTCCGCAGACCTGCGGGAGGCATTCCCCGATATGAAGGGACTTTCCCCCCGCAACCTCAAATATATGCGGACATTTGCCGAAGCGTGGCCCGACCGGCCAATTGTGCAGCAGCTTGCTGCACAAATTCCCTGGTTCCACAACTGCCTTCTGTTGGACCGTATTGAAGACTCTACAACACGACGGTGGTACATCCAGGCGGCCATCGAGAACGGTTGGAGCCGCCATGTCCTGTCGCTGCAGATCGATCGCCAAGCGCACAAACGCCAAGGCAAGGCCGTCAACAACTTTGCCTTGACCCTGCCGCCCGCCGATTCGGACATGGCCGCGCAGGTCTTCAAGGATCCCTATCTATTCGACTTCCTCGGCACGGCCGACCCCCGCCGCGAGCGCGAAGTCGAACAGGCCCTGGTGGATGATGTGCAGAAGTTCCTGCTCGAGCTCGGCGCCGGGTTCGCTTTTGTCGGTCGGCAGGTGCCTCTGGAGTTTTCAGACAGCGATTATTACCTCGATCTGTTGTTCTATCATCTGAAGCTGCGTTGCTTTGTCGTGGTGGAACTCAAGGCCGTGCCGTTCGAGCCGGAGTTCGTCGGCAAGCTCAACATGTACCTCTCGGCCGTGGACGATCTCCTGCGCCATCCCGATGATAAGCCGACCATCGGACTGCTGCTCTGCAAGGGCAAGAACCGGATCAAGGCTGAGTATGCCCTGCGCGACTCCGGCAAACCCCTGGGTGTAGCTGACTGGAAAAAGCAACTCACCGAAACCCTGCCCGGCGAACTGAAAGCCAGCCTGCCCAGCGTCGAGGAGATCGAAGCGGAGCTGAGCGGGGCGATGGAAAAGAAAACAGAGACACCACGAAAGACACGAAACACACGCAAAGAAAGGGGGAAGGATTGACGATCGATGATTTCAGATTGATGATTGAAAAGAAGTTTACGAAATCGGCAATCACAAATCGTCAATATTCAATCTTAGCGGAGGCGGGGCGATGACTTGGCCATCAACAGAACTTGGGTCTCTTTGCTCCGTCATAACCAAGGGCACGACGCCTCGCACACTTGGTCAGGAATATGTATCCGATGGTATCCCATTTCTTCGTGCTGAAAACCTTCAGGGCGATGAAGTCTGCCTTGGTCCAGAAACTCTCTACATTGATGCTGAGACGCACAGAATGTTGTCGCGATCCATGATCTACCCGGGCGATGTCCTCATATCCATTGCTGGCACGATTGGCCGATGCGCCATAGTGCCTAAAGACATGACCGTAATGAACTGCAACCAGGCTGTGGCCATTGTTCGCATTGCCGGTCCACTCGAAAGGAGGTTCCTTCTTCACTGGCTAAAGACCGGCGACGCCCAAAGGCAGATGTCCGGTGGTAAGGTGACTCTCACAATCGCAAACCTCAGCCTTGGGCAGATAAAGAAGCTGCGAATTCCCCTCCCCCCCATCTCCGAGCAGCGGCGGATTGTGGAGATACTGGACCAGGCAGACGCGCTGCGCAAGAAGCGCGCCGAGGCCGACGCCAAAGCCGCCCGCATCCTCCCCGCCCTCTTCTACAAAATGTTCGGCGACCCGGCCACAAACCCGAAGGGATGGGAGGAGAAGCCGTTTGATGATGCCATTGATGACGCTACGGCCAGATTCCCGAAGTTGCAGCGAAACGAATATAAAGACACGGGGCGGTTTCCTGTAATAGACCAGGGGAAGGAACTGATAGCTGGGTACTGTGACGACGAGTCTCTCGTTACCGTCGTGGATCACCCCGTCATCGTATTTGGGGACCACACCAGAATAGTCAAGTTCGTGGATTTCCCGTTTGTCGCAGGAGCAGACGGGAGCCGTGTCTTCTTGGCAAGAAGGGGCTTCGTACCCGCCTTCTTGGCCACTCAGTTGGATCTGCAGCCGATTCCGAATCTTGGGTATTCCCGCCACATGCGTGAACTTCGTCGCATGTGGTTCATCGCTCCGCCACTTGCCTTTCAGGAGGCATATGCAAAGCGGTTCATGGATACCCGCACGCTCCTGCAATCTCAGGCCTCCTCCCAGTGCCGCATTGAGAGCCTTTGGCAGGTTCTCCTTCACCGCGCCTTTACCGGCGATCTTACCGCCAAGTGGCGTGAGGCGCATATGAAGGAACTCCTGCAGGAGATGGAACAGCAGGCGAAGACGCTAAATGTGAGGATCGAATCATGAAATTCTGCTACTTCGATGAAAGTGGAATGGGCGATGAGCCCTATCTTGTCGTAGCGGGGATTATTGTCGATGCGACCCGAATGCATGTCACAAAGGACGCTTGGGCGGACTTCCTTGAATACCTCTCGAACGCGGCAGGAAGACAGGTGGATGAATTCCACTCCCGTGAATTTTATCGTGGAAATGGCGTTTGGCGCGGCATTGATGGAGTCAAACGGGCGCGGATTATTGAGGCTGTCCTTAATTGGGTGGAAAAAAGAAAACACACGTGCGTGTTCAGCGGAATAGATAAGAAAGAATACGAGAAGAAACTTAAAAAGGATGAACGGCTCAAACACTTCAAATCTAAGTGGTGCGCCGCTGCCATGCATTGCACCCTTCAGGTGCAGAAGCAGCATCAGCGCGAGGCCAAGACCAAAGGTCATAGCGTATTGATATTTGACCGGGAGGTTTCCGAAGAAACCGATCTCAGCCTGCTCATCCACAAGCCGCCTCAATGGATAGATACGTTTTACGGCCGGGGAAAAAAGCAGACCGCTCTGGATCAGGTTGTAGATGTTCCATTTTTTGCGGACTCCAAGCACATCCTTTTGGCCCAAGTTGCGGACCTGTTTGCTTACATTTTAAGGACATGGGCCGAAGTTGAGGATGGATTGCTGGAAGAGAAATACAAGAATGAAGGCGAAAGAATGAAGGACTGGTCGGAAAGAATCGCCAAAATCGCTCTGCCGCGTTCGAGTCGATATCCCGCAAAAGGGCGCTGCAAGGCAGCGCAGCTGTTCTGGGACCTTGCGCCATCATCCTTAAGGGAATTGGAATAGGGGGATGACATGCTGACTGCTTTACGAATCGGAAATTTCAAGGCCTTTGCCGAAACGCAGCGAATTCCCATCCGTCCCTTGACCCTGATCTATGGTGCGAACAGTTCCGGGAAGTCGAGCGTGCTGCACAGCCTGGTTCTCGCCCGTCATGCGCAGGAGACGGGCGATCTGGATGTTCATCGCACCAACGTGGGCGGCGAATCGGTGGACCTGGGCGGGTTCCGCCAGTATGTTCACAGGCGTGAGGCCAATCGCCGGGTCGAGTGGGCCATGGACCTGGATACGAGTTCATTCAAGGACCGACTCGCGGAGCTCTTCGCGCCCGTGAAGCAGGTCACGATGCTCCTCAATCTTGGCATCGGCCTGGACGATCAGGACCACCCGCTCCCGGAGTCAATCCCTGAAATTCACACCTATGAACTTCTCGCCGATGGTCAGAGCCTTCTCCGGATGAGTCGCCGCAGAGACGGTAAGCTTCAGCTCGACCGCTTGGATCACGAACATCCCGTCTTTCGTGAAGTTATCAAGGCGATGGTCCTGCTTTCTACAACCACCGAGACAGTTCACCCGGAGGACTTTGAGGGTCTTGATGAGGCGATTGCCGAGCTTGTCCCGGAGGTGGTGGCAAAGAGCACGCAGTTTTTGCCGGACGGATTGGCGGAATCAAATGTTTTCAGCCCGGGCGGTCAGTCCAGGCTTTTTACGATCAGCAAAGCCCGCAGAAAAGAGGAGTTGAGCGCGGCAGTACGTTCATTCCTTCCCCGCAAGATCGACGAGATTCTAAGAGGCGTAGGGCAGGTGGTCGCAAGCGAACTATCGCGCCTCAGATACTTGGGTCCATTGCGGTCTTATCCGCCGCGCCATCTGGCCTTTTCTCAGCACCACGATCCGAACTGGTATGCCGGAGGGGGCTACGCGTGGGACGTCATTCGTCGTGACGCAAGTGTTCGGAAACTGGTTAATGAATGGCTCTCCGCGCCTGACCGACTCCAGACACCATACGAACTGATCTTGCGAGACCTGGTTGGGATTGATCAGTTGGAGGGACCGCTGCTCGATGGGCTTGAACAAATTGAACTCGATATGGAGCCGGATTACGACGACAGCCCCACGCCAACCGGGGCTTATCCTGTCGTCAAGGACCCGGAAGCGGAAGCGGTGAAGATCCGAGACCTTATCCGCTCCTCGGATATCGACAAGCTCAATGAACTGATCATGATCGACCGCCGGTCGAACACCGTTGTGAGTCATCGTGACGTGGGGATTGGCGTCAGTCAGGTGTTGCCGATCCTTGTGGGCGCATATGCCTCGAGGAACCAGATTGTCGCCATCGAGCAACCGGAAATCCATTTGCACCCAGCGCTCCAGGCCGACTTGGGAGACGTGTTCATCCAATCTGCGCTTGGCCCAGGCAGGAACAGGTTCTTGATTGAAACGCATAGCGAACACTTGCTTTTGCGTGTAATGCGTCGGATGCGTGAAACCAGCAACGACGAACTGCCTGAAGGAGTTCCACCTATCACTCCGAAGGACGTGTGCGTGTTGTTTGTACAGCCGAAAGGAACATCGTCGGCGGTGCGCCACCTGGAATTAGATGAAGAAGGTCAGCTCCTGGACGCGTGGCCGGGCGGCTTCTTTGAAGAAGGCTACCGGGAACGGTTTGCGTGAAGGAGGAGCTGCCTGTGCTTTATGAATTTGCCATGACGCCTGACCTATTCGACGCATCCGTAGCCAACTCAGACGGCAGAGCAAGCATTATTCTGGTCGAACTTTTGCGGGGGATAGCAGAAAACGGCCTATTGGCAAACCTCCATAAGGATCGGTGGTTACGTCATGTAACAGAGAAGCGGACAACGACGCTTTCACCCGCGTTGAAAGATAAAGTCCTTACATGTCTTTCGGTGCTGCATGATCGGCATCGGATGGTTCGACATCCGAAGTGCATGGCTGGCGATCCAGGCAATGATAAGGAATGGTTGAACCTGGCCTTCGATTCGCATGACCGGATTCCCTTTCACGCCATTGTCCTGAGCCAACCGTTAATAGACGGTTGCGGCCGCGAATGCGACGCCTTGGTCGAGTTCTTTGGCTCTTTGGATTCAGCGCAGTGGAACGGGCGACGGAAGAGGACATTGTCTCTGACCAAATCGGATGCCGACTACCGCGCCGCTCTTGCTCCGATATTGCGTCATGCGAAATCCCTGGCGCTTATCGACCCTTATTTGAACTATCATGAATCTCGTTATTTCAACACAGTCAAAATATGTTCGAACGTTTTGGGACAAAGAGGACATGCGAGGCTTCAAGGGCGTATCGATATCCATGCGGAAGCGGGTAAACAGAGGCCCGATGGGCAAACCGTTGCAGACCACCTCGCCGGTTGGGAACAAAAGCTTCGGCCGCTGATAGCGGTGGATGGCCATCGTTTCAGGGTGTTCCTCTGGGAATCTTTACCTGGTTCTGAGTCGATGCATGACCGTTTTATCCTGACGGATCAATGTGGCATTTCTGCTCCCGGCGGACTGGATTGCCGAAGTCACTCCCATGCAAATACAACGGACTGGAGCCTGCTTGACGAGGATGTAAGACAACGCCACTGGAACGAATACGACCCCCCTGTGAGCCCCTTCAAGTTGCTGGGGAATAGGGAGATTTCATGACGAGAGTTAGGTGCAGATCAGCCGGAAGGTTCACAAAGAGATGACTAACGAGGAAATAGCCAGATTCTTCAATACAACACGGCCCTTCATCCAGGGCAATCCTGACATGCGCGATCCCCAGGTTGAGGGATGGTTCCGCACGCGTCAACATTTCCGGAACAGTTCCGAGCACGCCATCCTTCAGATCCCGGTGGGCTGCGGAAAGACGGGCCTCATGGCCCTGCTGCCTTTTGAGACCGCCCAACGGCGGAGGCACTGCTCGCGGAACCAGGAGCACGTTATCTACCAGGGTGACAAGTGTCTGGTCGTCAAAGAGAATATGTCGAAGAACAACTACTGCATGGAATGCGTGGCGCTGATCCTGCGGAAGGCTCAGGAAGAGCTTGACGGATTAACTCGTGAGATGGGGACAGCGGCAAGAGCCGACGACGAACGGAAGGGAGGATAGGCGATGAGTGCGACTTTCCGCTTGTCCGATTATCAGATACGCATCGGTAAAGAGGACATCATAGAGCGGCACCTACATGGCATTTTAAGCGCTGATCCTGAGAACGCCGAGAACCAAGAGAAAGCTCAGAAGGTACTCGACGAACTCCTCAAGGAGATGCGTGTCCGGTTTGGCACAATCATTAAGACCGACAACGTCTCATTCCTGCTCGGGGCCGGGGCCTCCCTGGCTGTCGGAGGTGTATCTCTTGCCAACATACCGAAGCCCCTTGAGAAAGCGCTTCTCGACAAAGCAAGCGGGGAACAGAAAGGGACGGCCGTTCCTGGCTGGATTACACTTTTTTACAAGATCGCCTCAGTCCTTTCGCTCGGTGACCTCTCGTTTGACATCCGTCTTAACCTTTTTCAGTCGACCGAAGAAAAGGACGTGCTCGCGATTGATTTGAACCTTGAAGCCTTTCTCAGTCAGTTGCATACATGGCATGCCGGAATGCTTGATGCGACTGAAACGTTGAAATTAACAGGTGGTACCGAGCTATCAATTGTCAAGAGCGATTTGACCCGTCTGATCAAAGAGATCACCAGCGCTCTAACAATCCTCCTTAACCTGCCTAAGTCTGGCTTGGATGAGCCTCTTCGGCATCATAGGAAATTTATCAAGAAGGTCCTCACCAGACCGCTCAACCTTCGACGGGCAAATATCTTCACACTTAACTATGACACGCTGATTGAACAGGCCGGAGATGCCGAGGGATCGGTACTTGTCGATGGCTTTGTGGGAACACTGCGCCGTGTTTTTAGGCCCGAGTCCTACGATATAGATTTCTATTTCCCCGCACAGACCACCGAAGGACGGGTTCATCGATTTGATCGGGCCCTTCATCTTTATAAGCTTCATGGCTCTATTACCTGGCATCGCTGCGAACCGGATTGGGAGAATCCTTTCGGATTGTACGCAACATTCTATGACCAGAAATGCCGTACAGACGACGTCTTGATCTATCCCACACCATTAAAGTACGGACAGGCACTGGGCATGCCTTATTCCGAGCTGTTCCGAAGGTTTGGAAACGCCATTGCGCAACCACAATCAGCCTTGTTTGTGATTGGGTACGGTTTTGGAGATGACCATGTCAATGCGTTAATCCGACAGGCACTTGCCATTCCGAGTTTTACTCTCGTCGTGGTGGACCCCGATCCGAAAAGCGATTTCGTCTCGAAATTGGAGAAGCTCGAAGATGAGCGCGTTTGGATCGTCAAAGGATGGGGCTTAGGAACATTCGAGCATTTCGTTGCGAAACTCCTGCCGGACCTTAGAGAAGAGGAAATTGATGCCAAGGTAATGAAAACTTTCAAAGAGCTATCGTTGCCTTCCGAACGAAAGTCGGATGCTGCTGAGGAGTACAGCGATGGCAAGTGACCATGAAATTGGCCGGGTCGTCGCGGTTGACACCGCCCAGGTGACGGTTGAGTTGAACCGGGACCTGAAAGCGCTGACTCGGTCTACCTATGAAGGAACGCTGGAGGTCGGGCGGATCAACTCATACGTCATAATCCCTGTCGGTGCACGCCGGATCGTGGCTATGGTCACACGTGTTCTATTGACGGAGGAAAGCGAGTTGAAGGCCGACAAAACCATGGTGACATTGCCTTCGTCCCGAAGATTGATGAAGGCAACGATGATCGGCACTATTGACGAGGATAGATTCCGGCAGGGCATCAATCTTTTTCCGGTCCTTGATTCGCCAGTTCTTATCACAACAAGAAAGGACCTCGATGCGATATTTGGCAAATCTTCCGAGCAGGATGGGGCGTCATCGGATGAACCAGGGTTCTGCATTCCAATTGGGCGTTCCGCGGTCTTCCAGGATTACGACATTAAAATCGATCCAGACGCATTCTTCGGGAAACATGCCGCTATCATCGGAAGCACCGGCTCCGGCAAGTCCTGCACCATTGCCACAATCATTCAGTCGATTATCAGTCAGGCATCGGTAAAGCAAACGCGGTTCATAATCCTCGACACCAATGGGGAGTACCGCACAGCTTTCCAAAGGCAAAATGAGGACAAGACATGGATTGACGCGGACGCGTCGTTCAAAACACTCTATATACCGACCGATCCCGCGGAGAAAGAGAAGCTCGCTATCCCCTACTGGTTCATGGATTCTGAGGACTTCGTCCGTTTGTTCAGGGCCTCTCCGGGTGTTCAAAGACCTGTTCTGCTCAACGCGTTATCTTCTGCACGAGAGGATAGCAAAGGCCCGAGTTGGGTGTCTTTACGAGAACACTTGCTGTTGGAATGTCACAGGCTAATGTCGGCCGCTGCTAATGGGCAGTGGCAAGATAGAAATTCAATGGGCGTTATCTGCGAGGGAGTTGTCAGGTCACTGGAATCAGAGGAAAACAAAGAGGCATTGGCGAATCTAATCAACAACTTTCCCGCTCTGACTGCTGATTCCATCAAGAAGGTATTTCAAGATGTAAAGAATTCTGCGGGGCGAAAGAACGAAAAAGACTACGATCCACTGGTGATGGATGTCAGACAAAGCGTAGAAGGCATTCTGAATTCGTTATTGGCCACACTGGTAACTACGCCTCAATCTTCTTTTCGCTCAATATCCTGCTCTGCTGACTGCCCAAAATACTTCAGCAAACATGCGTTGCGATATAAGCACCTTGAGCATGCCATGACTCGTGACGAAGCAAGCTCTTCCCGAGCTCGGGATAATTGCTCAACGATGATAATGCGCATTTACCGGCTACTGGAAGACTCCAGGTTTGAATTTATGTTCGGCCCCACTTGTTCTGAATGGCCATCGGTCATGCACTCTCTCGCCACCTTCATGCGGGACATTCTGGGAGCTGGATGCTTAAGGGAAGCAGGACTAACTGGCACTGAAGCATGTCCGGAAGGCCAACTGCCTTTCTACGACAGGCAGCGGGGCGGTTCTACTCGATCCAATGTTGTTATCATCGACTTGAGCCTCCTCGCCTCCGAAGTCCTTGAAAATGTTACCGCGCTTATTGGTCGCTTGATTCATGAATTCTTGCAACGATTGAGCGATCCGGTGAGTGGGGTCGGCCGCGGGGAGTACCCGGTCGTTCTTGTTCTTGAAGAGGCGCAGAACTATATCCGAGAGGGCAGAAGAACGGAGGAGGATTCCATTTCGAAGCTCGTTTTCGAGCGCATCGCCCGGGAAGGCAGAAAGTATGGGTTAGGATTGGTTGTAGCTTCCCAACGCCCAAGTGAATTATCCAAAACGGTTCTCTCGCAGTGCAATAGCTTCATCGTTCATCGTCTGCAAAATCCTGAAGATCTGCGCTATTTCCGGGAGATCGTGCCTGGCATCTATGGACAGCTCCTCGATCAACTTCCAGCTCTTGCCCCTCGAAGTGCCTTGGTATTGGGAGAGTGTGTTCAAGCTCCCGCGTTGGTGGATATGCGAGAAGCGAGCCCTGTTCCAAAAAGCAAGAACCCAAAATTCTATCGAAGCTGGACCCAAGAGGAGAAGCAGCCTGATTTTGAAGCCGTATGCGAAAGATGGGAGGGCAGGCAACCTGGCTGCCCAGCTCCTGCTGATCAGCCTCATGGTGCTCCTGAGAATGGAGGTGCGGCGGAATGACCAAAAGCTTTCATCCCACGTTCACCATCACCAACCGGATTACCACCGGACTGACCCGCATCGAGCGAGCCCGGGGGTTCCTGGAGGCCGTGTAAATTTTCATGCTAAACTAACCCAGTTTTTTCACCAAAAGTAGTCCACCTGAAATAAAATATTTCCTATCAAAAACTGATAGGAGGAAGAAAGGTGGTCAGTATGGAAGATTGGGTAACAATA